>Ga0308164_10000186_pt1 | contig 153605 bp, 147 predicted proteins | sample PhyTR2_FD_201031 | JGI IMG/M metagenome (GOLD analysis project Ga0308164, IMG submission 201031) | Phyllosphere microbial communities from UC Gill Tract Community Farm, Albany, California, United States - DLSLT.R2 | ecosystem: Host-associated > Plants > Phyllosphere > Unclassified | place...
TCTTCGTATTGTGAGCTGTAGGAAACATTTCCATGTCTTGAATCCACCCTGAAATCAAATTTATTTTGTCCTAAACCCTCTCTTATCACATGATCGGCAATACTGTTTAAGCTGATTTCCTGGGTACCTCCAAAACTTTGAATATGAGGTGCTGCATCTAAAAGAACCGTTGGGCTGTAACCGGTAAGAATAATATTACCCAGACTTCCTTTTTCCTGGGTGAAACCCACCTCTGTAATGACACCTACAAAGTTTCTTTCCGGGCTGTTTTCAACATCTTTATATTTAAAAATTATTGTAATTCTTTTTCCTAAAAAATTCTGAGCTTCCTCCAGATTATGATTTTCCGGACTACCTAAGGTATCATGAGCAAGCGTAAGGCTAAAACTATGATGTTTTACAGCGCTTTGATTCAGGGTGAAATGTTTAAAATACTGAATGATCTTACCATCCACAACAATATCAAGCTTTACCACCCGGTTGATGCCTGAAATCTGGCTTGTAGGAATAGAGGTCGCATTATGAATTTTTGAAGTTGGCTGATTAGTCCATAATTTACCTTCAGTTGTTAAGGGATTATTGCCCTGTATACTTTGGTTCATAAACATTACCGAAGGATTCTGAATAGCTCCTGCATATCCCTGAAACTGGGTAATCTTCTGATCAGCGGCCGCAATTTTTCCGTCTGCTATATCAGTTCCTTTTGCTAAAGCCGTTTCTTTTAAATTCTCTAGAGGCGAAGACGTTTTTACGTCTTTGGCAGCCTGCTTTTTTGAAGATTTATTATCCTGAAACATAAGATTTTTTGATATTTGTGAATTTGGTTTTTCTCTTTAATTGAGTAAGGTATACTCACAATTTTCACTTACAGAAAAATGAAAATCTATTGCGTTGTCATTGCTCATCTAAAAACAATTGATACAACACATGAAATACAAACAATGCCAATGAATGAAACACCAAAACAGAACAGTCTACCTAAAGGCTTACTGTTCTGTATAAAATTTCATGATCAGAAATAATTAGCCCAAAGGCCAAATTCCTTCGTAGGCAGAATTACCATAATTGATTTTTTCTGCACTTACCACAAAACTGATAAGCATAGAATTTTCATCTACCGCATCAAAATCAACCTCATGCTGAATAACATATCCATTTTCCCAGGTTAATGTAATCAAAGTTCCTTCTTCGTGGGATTTGTTGAAAGTTATTTCGCCGGTTGTAGGTTTATACTTACCATTAAGTAAACTTTCCAGAATGTCTGATTTTTCTGTAGCTTCAATAGTCAGTTTAATCAGTGCATTAGAAGGATCTGATGCAACACGTCCTGAAACATCTGTAGATCTTGATACACTGTAATTAAGCTTAAGAAGTTTCTGACCGTCGCTTCCGTTGAATTTTAAAATTCCTCTTGAGTTTGCTGCCATGATTCGTAAATTTTTAGTGTTATTAATATGATTTGTGAGTGATTGTTAACCAAAAATATGAGCTTCTATTTTACCAGCAAAACATTTATATTGATTTTTCAATTTTTGTAGTAGTTCTACGATATTGGATTTATTAACAACTCCAATTAATTGTTATTCAAACAATTAAATTAACAATAACAAATCTCACCAATCACCTTCTATCATGGAAAAACAAGCCATCTTACATCCTGATTCCGACAATGATGAGATAGTAAAAGTGAACATTACAATATAGCTGTTGATAAAAACGGTAAGAAATTTGAGATATTTTTACCATCCCTATTTTTATCAGTAAATACAATCAATTCCTTCAAAAAGTTAATGTTAAAAAAATTCGTTAAAATTTAAAATTCAATTAAAAATAGGCATGGTTGTTGTAAAATATCATGAACACCAATTAAAATTTTATTATGAACAACGAAAAAACAGTATCAGTATTAAATGATTTGCTGAATATCACCAATGACAGGATTGAAGGATTTTCAAAAGTAGAAGACAAAGTGTGGGATACCCATTCCGGGCTACGAAGTGATTATGACCAGATGGTTTCGCAATCTCAGGTAATGAAAGCGGATCTGATGCAGCTGATTAATCAAAAAGGAGGTCAGGCGGATAATACAACCAGTACTGCCGGAGCACTTCACAGAGCCTGGATTGATGTAAAAAATGCATTTGCAGGCGATAAGGATGAATCTACTTTAGAGAATGTAGTCTTCGGAGAAAAAGGAGCGATTGATGCCTATCAGGATGCTTTGGACAGTGGAGACCTTTGTCCCGAAAGCTCCAGACTGGTTTCGGATCAGCTGCATCATTTAAAATCTTCTTACAGCAAATTTGAAAATTTAGAAGCAAGAAACTAAAAACAGTTTCTTATAATACATAAAAGAGAGTTTTTTTAACTCTCTTTTTTACCATCCTGAATTAATATTCTACAACTATAAAATATGGCATATGGAAAATATTGACAGTATTGCACTGATTGGAGGCGGGCCAGCAGCTTTATTTGCTGTTAAACATCTGCTTTCAGAGAAAGTTTATCCCAATACCCTTTATATATTTGAAAAAAACCACAAGCTAGGAGCCGGAATGCCTTACAGCAGGCATGGAGCCGGATTTGAGCATGTAGCCAACGTTTCGGCTAATGAACTCCCTGAATTACCGGAACATTTTTCAACGTATATCCAAAGAAATCACGCCAAAAACTATCCTGAATTTATTGTTAATGGAACCGTTAACGAATATCAAGTGATACCCCGCCTACTGCTGGGGGACTATCTTGAAGAGCAGTTTGATATTTTACTTCGGGATATCAGAAAAGCTGGTGTTTCTGTACACATTTTTACAGAAACGGCGGTTACGGATATTTCCAAAAAACATGACCAGCATTTTACGATCGTTACCCACGACGGCAATACTTACAAAGCATCAAAAACAATTGTCTGCACCGGACATTACTGGCCTAAAACCTATGAGGGAGATGCTAAAGGTTGGTATGATTCTCCTTACCCGCCTTCGAAATTCACTGCTGCCACCAATTATCCGGTAGCGGTTCGGGGGACATCTCTTACTGCGGTAGATGCGGTAAAAACATTGGCACGCCTAAACGGAACTTTTACAGAAAAAGATAACCAGCTTCAATTTGAACTGCATGATACGAGCCGTAATTTCTCGCTTAGTCTTTTTTCTAAAAGAAGTTTTTTACCCGCATTGCGGTTTCATTCAGAAGGAAGTCCTTATTCAGAAGGATGGATTATGTCTTCCGATGAAATTTACGATTATAAGAGCAAACATAATGGCTTTGTGGACTTGGATTATGTATTTAATCTGAACTTCAAGCAGCCTCTCAAAAAAAAGAATGAAAGATTTTATGAGGAAATAAAAGACCTGAGTATTGAACAGTTTGTTGAAAAAATGCTGCAAATAAGAGAAGAAATGGACAGCTTTGAACTTTTCAAGGCTGAATATTATGAAGCTGAAAAGTCAATCGAAAGGCACCAGACGATCGCCTGGAAAGAGACTTTATCAGCATTTAGCTATGCTGTAAATTATCCTGCTAAGCATTTTTCAGCAGAGGATATAATGAGGCTCCGCAAAACATTGCTTCCTCTTATTTCCGTTATTATTTCGTCGCTTCCCCAATCATCCTACAAAGAACTTATTGCCCTTTATAATGCAGGGCTTATACAGCTTATAAGCGTAGATGATGAGAGTCATATTGAGCCTCACGCAGATGAAGGTGCTATTTATCATTATACTGATCATACAGGAACTAACAAGGCAGAACATTACAGATTGTATATTGATGCAATCGGCCAGCAGCCAGTTCAGTTTAACGACATTCCGTTTGACAGTCTTAAAAGTGATGGATATATCAGCTCTGGATATCTGAAATTCAGGGATATTGAAAAGGCACAATCTTTATTTCAGCAAAATAACCCACATATTCTGAAAATAGAACCGGAGTATTACTATTTAAGGGTAGACGGACTGAACATTAATGATCATTTTCAAGCGGTGGATTATTACGGAAAAGCTGAGGAGGACTTATTCATTATGGCAGTTCCATGGATCGCAGGTCTTAATCCGGATTATTCGGGACTGGATTTTTGTGATACTGCAGGAAAAAGGGTAGCCCAAACACTCAACAGAAAAACAGTATAAATCATTGAATATAAAAAGTATAAAATTTATTATTATGAAAAATACAGTAAAAATAGCATTAGGCCTTTTGGCAGGTGGATCTTTGATCTTTTTAGGATTAAGAAGAAAGAACAGAAAATTAAAAACATTTATTGCTCCTGACGGAAATACTTATCAGGAAAATCAAACCTACAGAACATTTGATAATCAATTGTACAAAAATGGAAAGAAGATCCATTTTTCCACCCCTGAATATGATCAGAAATCGTCTTCATCAAGTCATCAATATGATGAAAATAACGATTCTGGTTCTAAAAAGTATCAGGCTGTAAATAAAGCGGTTAATTACCATCAAAAAGGAATCAGACATCATTAACAGTTTTCTCCTGTCTGAAATTCATCAGAATAATTCAGAAAACATGATCAAAAAGGATGGGCTTGTACCATCCTTTTATTTATATTATTAAGCTTACACTCAAGTTGTTTTATTATTTCTGAAGCAGCTGCTCTGTTTTACTTAAAAAATTCTCAGTCACTTCCTGAATATTCAATCCTACACGGTCTGCTAAAACCGTTAGCCACCAGATGCTTTCGCCGAGTTTATGTTCAAGTTCTGCCTGGGAATTATTTTTTGGCCATCGCTGTTGTTGCGACATTATATTTCGCCCTACCAAACCGGCATCGGTTAGAAAAGCCAGGGCATCTTCCTCCACAGTCCATTCACTTCCGTGATGCTCCATTTCAAGTTGGTGGTATTTTTTTCTTAATTCAACAGAACGTCGAATTATTTCCTCAAAACTATTTTTTTCCATTGTTTTTATCTTCATTTCAAAGTTACTGTAAAAGTTTCCAATGCAATCTCGGAATCAATCAAGAATATTCTTAAAAATAACCAGCTGTCGTACAGTCATTTTATTTTTATTAATAATTTATTACATTTACCACCGATACAAAATTTATCTAAATTCTATTATAACAACAGATTATAAACTAAATTAACCATGAAATACATTGTCATTTTCTCATTGTTTATGACTTCTATCCTCTCTGCTCAAATTACCAAACTTTCTGATCAGGATTTATTTACTTTGGGTAAAACGTGGGGACTAATAAAATATTATCACCCCGCTGTTTCTCAGGGGAAGGTTGATTGGGATGCTGTTTTACTGAAAACTTTTGATAACCAACAGAAGACAGATCCAAATGATATTATCTTGCAGTGGTTTAGCATCGCAGATCAAAGTACATTTGATGAAATGCCTAAAAAAGAGAATGAATGTGACAGTACTACCCTTCGCAATTTTGATACTTCGTGGATAGGAACATTGAAGAAAATACACCCCGAAAATAAAACCCGATTACTTAATCTGGTGAACCATCCTAAAAATGTAGGTTCATTTTACTCTAATTCTGGTGACAATAACATCCGTTTTAACAGTACGAACGAGAAGGTATATCCCAATTTTTCTGTGCAGATAAAACTTTTAGAACTGTTCAGAATATGGAATGCCATTGAATATTTTTATCCCTACAAATATCTGCTCGATCATAAATGGGATGATATATTGAAAAAATATATTCCGGTTTTCAGAAACTTAAAAAATGAACAGGAATATAAGGCTGCCGTTATGAAGTTGTCTGCTGAACTTCAAGACAGTCATACAGAATTAGCAAATACATATCAATACGATGTTCTCGGAAAACTGTCTGCACCTTTTATATTTCAGATCGCAGATAAATCTGTAGTGATTACAGGAGTAAAGGACGAAGCCAAAATGAAAAAATCCGGTTTGGAACTGGGAGATCTTATCACGGAAATTAACGGTAAACCTATTCTAAAGATAATTGCGGAAGAGTCAAAGTATTTTTCTGTTTCCAACGAGTCTGTCAGACTGCGTGAAGCATATAATTATCTGTTTAGCGGAGATAGTCCCACTGTAGAAATATCGGGTGTTAAAAATAATGGAAAAGCTTTCAAAACTACGCTAGAAAGAATGCCGCGTACCTACAGCAAAGAATGGGATAAAGACGGGCTTCCAAATTACCATTTAACATACAAAGGAAAGACGTATGAATATCTAATTTGGAATGAGAAAGAAAGCAGGCTTAATCCAAGTTTCCGATTGGATGATAAGGTATATTTTGAATTTTCATCATTGAAGGTAGCTGAAATTCCCACTCTTATGGAGGCTCATAAAAACACCAAAGGAATGGTTTTCGATCTTCGAGGTTATAATAATGACGGTTCTTTACTCAAAGTTTTTGATTATTTATTTACCAAACCGGAACATTTCGGGATCAAAACTCAGGCGGATTTCAGCCAGCCCGGGAAATTCTGTTTTGTGGATAATATCATTAATAAGGAGTACAAATACACCGGTAAAAAAAATCCGGATGCATATAAAGGACAGGTCATTATTCTCATTAATGAATATACCCTAAGTGCTGCAGAAATGTGGGCTATGATTTTTAAGAAAATTCCCGGAGTTATATTTGTAGGAAGCCAGACTGCAGGAGCTGATGGAAACAAAACCTTCATTAAACTTACAGACGGAAATGAACTTATATTTTCCGGATTGGGAATTTATTATCCTGATGGAACAGAAACCCAGCGTATTGGGATAAAGCCGGATATCATCGTGCGCCCGAATGTTGAAAGTATCAGGAATAAAAATGATCTTTTGCTGCTAAAAGCTTTTGAATTGATTGATGCAAAAAAGTAGGTTAAAACAGAGACTTCACACAATATGCAGAAGATATTGAATGATCTTTCGATGATATTTATTGTGCAGGATTTATTTTCAAACAATAATATATGATGGCTTAGCATAATCTTCTGCCCTTTCCTTATTTTTGCAGAGAATAAAGAGTTGAATTGTTTATTCTGAATATGCACAAAAAATTTTCTGACCACAGCCAAATTGAAGTAGTTTCTACCTTTTCCGAACTTGTAAATACTCCTTTGCAGGGAGTAGTGAATGCTATGTGCTGGCACAGAAATTTAGCCGGAGATTTTAACGAAATTGTCTCTAAACTTCAAATAAGAGAAAATATTACAGAAGTTTCTACTGAAGATCTTTTAGCCTTGCAACTGTCAGAAAAAGGAAACATGGCAAGAGAAATTATCTTACATGATTTCCAATTATTAACTGATTTTGGAGCACTCCCTTCTCTCAATTTACTTAAAAACTATGAGCGGGATGATGAGTTCGATTTTATTTCAACGGATGTATATTCCTATCATGTAGACCGCTCCCCTGTTGGTACAGATACTTTTTTATGCACTTATTATGGTGCCGCCAGTGACATTTTACCGAATGATCAGGCTATACAGAAAATTCTCATTCCGGAAATCCGGGAAAAGCTCAAAGAATTACATAATGGTCCCGAATCTGAATTTGAAACCTTCCTTCAGGACAATTTCTTCGATCTGCATTATCAGCCTATTCCCAATGCTGAGCCAATTAATTTGGAGACGGGACATCTTTGGCGCCTGGCGGTGGATCACCCTTTACAACAAGTATTGCCTTGTATTCATAGAGCTCCCATAGAAAACAACGGGGAATATCGGCTACTTTTGATCTGTTAAGCCATTGTTTACGTTTTTCTTTGCTGAAAATAAACAACATCTCCCTAACAACCTGTCAGTTCAAAATTCCCTTATGAATTCTTATTCTACCGCTGTTCAAATATTCATTAAAAATCTCACTTTATCCTTTAGAATGCTACCAAAACTGAAGTTTACAGTATACAAAATCAGGCAATAACTTTTGAAATTTAATTCTGAAAAAAAGGCAATGTTTTATAAGATTTTTCAAAAAAAATAAGACTTTAATTTATTCATTAATAAAAAAAATCAGAAAATTGCTTGTTTTCAATAAATTATGTGTACATTTGTAAAATAATCAGGCTTCTGCCGATGCAAGCTGTGAAATTTAAAATTACCATTTCAAAACAGTCTTTGCTTTTACAGTCGCTAATTTTGTCATCAATTTAACAGGTGCAGTACCTTTTTTCAGCTTGAATATTTCAAGATTCTAAAAATATCCACATCATTTTTTGCTAACAAATCGATTTATTACCGTGTTGACGTAATCATCAATACTGTGATGGCAAGAGCCAAAAATAATTTATCAGAATACAACAATTTTTATAATACAATGCAACAAGGAACAGTAAAATTCTTTAACGAAACCAAAGGATTTGGTTTTATTACACCTTCAAATGGTGGTCAGGACGTTTTCGTACATACTTCAGGTTTAGTAGATACTATTCGTGAAAATGATGTCGTAACATTTGATTTACAAAATGGCAATAAGGGCGTTAACGCCGTTAATGTACGTATAGCGTAAATTAAAAAGAACTGTAATGATAGTATCTTTACAGTAATGGCAGCAGCCAAAAAAAATCAATTTAGTAATACAATAATTTATAATACAATGCAACAAGGAACAGTAAAATTCTTTAACGAAACCAAAGGATTTGGTTTTATTACACCTTCAAATGGTGGTCAGGACGTTTTCGTACATACTTCAGGTTTAGTAGATTCTATCCGTGAAAATGATGTCGTAACTTTTGATTTACAAAACGGTAACAAAGGTGTTAATGCGGTTAACGTGAAAATAGCTTAAATTAAGACGGAAGCTTCAAAAGCTTCTTTCTCAATATACTAAATTAGCAGAGGACATTTATTGTTCTCTGCTATTTTTTTATTTTACTCCAATTAAGCATCTTGCAATATTGAACAAAAGTAAAGCATCCAGCTACTTCGCTGAGCTAACCTCAATCCTTCATAGTAACGGTTTTTATCCTTTTCAATAGACTTTGAAATGCTAATAAAAATAGGTGTTCAAAGTTTCTCAGACAACGGCTTTTTCTGCTAAAGCACGTCCGATTCTCCCATTTCCATCTTGAAAGGATGCAGGGGTCTCAAAATAGAGATGCACTAACGCCGAAAGCATAACATCTTCTCCGATTTTTCCAAAGTCGTTATACAATTTCAAAAATGTGGTATCATCATCAGCAAATTCTTAGAAGGTGGAGCTTCATAATGGATGACAAAATCACCAAATTAACCCGACACCACCAGCTAAGAAAAAACTTAAAGGACGTTATGAGAGAATCATATAGCTACCAGATAAACTGGTAAAACTCGATGTATCCTAAATAACTTAATGTGAGAAAAACAGTATCGATCAATCCGTGGACAATGATATTGATCCAGATATTTTTAAATTTAAGATATAAAAATCCAAAAGCAATCCCAAATACAAATGTCATGATTAGTCCTGCCGTACCTTGATACAAATGAGGTAAGCAGAACATCAATGCAGAAAGAATGACTATTAGTACTTTCTTATCACCGAAGATATTTTTCAGTTGCGCAAAAGCAAATGCCCTAAACAATAATTCCTCTCCTACCGCAGCACTGATCCACATTCTGTACAGCCATTTGAGATATTGTCCTGTGTCACCTTTGATGTGCTCAAAGGTTGAGTAATCAGCCGGTTCGTTACAAAGCCAATTGACCAGCGGTTGTATAATAAAATCCACGCTCAACTCTAAGATCACATATGAAATCAGGATAATCTTTATGTCACCAGATTTCAGATTTTTTAAATTGAGTGATCTCAGATCTCCATTTTGCAGGTAGGTACTGATCAGGATAAAAATAATGATGACACAGAACGTATACGGAAAATGGGTCAGTGGATTATAGATCAGCAAAAACGATACGGTAAGTAACGCTAATGATATCCATTTGTTCTGTAGCAGCAATTTCATTGTCATAATTCTAAAAGTATGTTTACAGACTAAGAAGCTGGCAGGATATTTTCAAAGAACTTGGCAATGTTCTTTTTCAATTTTTTAAAGATGTCCGATTCACCAAATTCCTTATTGTCATAGCCAATCGGAAATCCTTTCTCTACATATTGATTATTTTTTTCAGTCGTAAGATCTCTAAAATCCCCGTTCACAACTCCAATCTCATCGGTGTGGATATCCAAATATTTTATAGCAGCATCTTTGGAAAAATCCAACTTTCTGATATCTATGGTCTTGACCTCTTTTTTAAGATCAGATCTAAAATACAGGTTCATTTTCTTGGTATCAATCACCGTCTGCCATTCGCCGGGATGTATGGAATTTAAAATATTCCATGCATAGTCGACAGGCTTTTCATCGTATTTATAATTTTTTAGCATGTAGTACGCCCGGCTATAGCGATTTTCCCAATTCTTGTTATCTTCAAAAACAAATTTTTCATTTCCCCCAAGAAAATCAAATTTCTTAGCCGCTGTCAGATCCTTATGATACTGATTATTACAAAGCAAAGGCATTGGCATTTCCTTATTTGTAAGGACTTTATACTGACCATTCAACAGGGCAATTGTCGCAGAATTTCCTTTGGCATCAGTAAGGAAAAAATGACTTCCGGCCGCATTGGGCCACCAGTTGATGTTTGGACCATCATTCAGGTGATCCACCACTTCCTGTACAGTTTTGTAGTTGTCTAGCTGATACTGGATCCATTGTGCCCAGAACATATCTGGCTGTTTTGGATTGAATACTTTGCTGGTCTCTTCCAGATATAATTCAACCAGAAAGAGGCCTTTTTCATTGACTCCGTAACAAGGAAAATCATATCCTAAAAGATTGAACGTAACGGAACCGAATTTTGATGTCCATTGCTTATGAGCTTGGATCTGATCGGTTGTCAAATTCTGCCAGCTGATGTTCCTTTTTGGAATATTACGCTTGTTAATTACGATCATTCCCGGCATGGTTTTCCAATTTTCGTTGAAGCCAACAACATTATAATTTTTACCTGTGAGCAAAAATGCCGAGCACGCTTTACTTTGTACTGAGTAGATGAGAACGCATATCAAGATATAACGCAGAAAGAAAATTTTCATAAAGAATAATATTATAATGCCTAAAGGAATAGATGGATTGGCTGGCCCGAATCTTTTTATAGAACTTAATTAATTCTAAACAAATTTACAGTTGTTACCTGATAAAGTCAATGGTCATTTATAGCCAAAATATGATCAGATCTAAAGAACTTTTAATCTTATATAATAGCTTTGGTTGAGCTTCAGGGTACCGAAGTTCACTTCACCACTATCACGCAACTATTCATGATCATATGCTAGCAATAATCATTATAAGGATTTAAAGATATCTTTTATTTGACGCCGGAAATTAAAAGCAATGATCTGACTGGATAGTCAAATCATTGCTTTTAGAATCAATTGAAAGTGATTGGTTGTACTGCTATTAGTTTCCAACAGGTATCACACCGTAGGTGATGATCCGCCATCTACAGAAATATTCGCTCCTGTGATATATTGAGCTTCGGAAGAGGCCAGAAAGGCTACAATGGTAGCTACTTCTTCAGGTTCTGCCATCCTTCCTAATGGTACACCAACTGTATCGATAATATTTTGGAACGTTTCGTCAAAACCTGCTCCTGACTGCTGGGCAATATTTTCAATAAACTCGTTCATGAGTGGTGTTTTAACAACACCTGGAGAAACCGTATTGACTCTGATACCTTTGGATCCTAATTCACTCGCCAGTGCTTTGCTGTAGGCATTTAAAGCTGCTTTTGCTGAAGAATAGGACATTGTCATTTCCCAAATAGGTTGCTTGGCTGCTCCTGTGGATATGTTGATGATGACACCTTCTTTCTGGTCAAGCATCGTGGGAAGTAATGCTTTATTGATGCGAACGACAGACCTGAAATTAAGTTCCCAATCCCTGAACCAGTCTTCGTCTTCCAATGTGCTGAAACCTCCACCCGGACTTGAATTGGCACCGGCATTATTAACAATGATGTCTATTTTGCCGTACTTTTCCAATATTTCTTTTGCAATGGTTTCCGCACTGTCTGCCTGCGTGAGGTCAGCAGCAATAAAATGATGACTGTTTAGATTTTCTTGTACTTCACTACGGGCTGTAATAATTACAATTGATCCGTTTGCACTGAGTTTGTCAGCAATTGATTTCCCTATTCCTTTGGTACCACCTGTTACTAAGGCGACTTTTCCTTTTAAAGAATCATACATAATGAGTTATATTTTTTAGATTAAGTTGCAAATCTATCTCCAATACTTTACTTTTGCAAGTAGTTACACCAATGTATACTAATAACCTGATTGTAACTTTTACTGTAAATCAAAACCTTATGAGCAAAGAAAAAATTGATAAATTGGAAAATAAATGTGAACTGCAAAAAATTTTAGATATCATTGGAGGAAAATGGTCGATGTCGATCATTTATGCCCTGATTTTTGGAAAGAAGCGCTTCAAAGAATTGGAAAGAATGATACCGGGTATAAGTACACGAATGCTTGTAAAGGAACTGAAGAATATGGAGGAAAATGGTATTGTTATTCGCCAGGCTTTTGCGACAGTACCACCAACTGTTGAATACTCACTAACCGCAAAGGGCAGAAAATTAGAAACTAGCATTAATGAGCTTTACAAATGGGGACTGGAATATGTGAAAGACTAAAGTAAATGATTATCACTGAACGAGCTTGTTAAATAATTGAACCGTACAGGTAAGTAAATTGAACCGCACAGGAAAGTAAGTTGGTTGATAAATGGAGACCTTTGTTCTGTTAAATTAAATCAATCACATGTCAGAAATTAAAAAAATTCAATTGGGTCAAAATGGACCTATGGTCTCAAAGCTGGGTCTTGGGTGTATGCGTATGTCTTCGATCTGGGGCGGTTCAACTCCTGATGAGACTGAAAGTATTGCAACGATTCATCAGGCTTTGGACTGTGGGATCAACTTCCTGAATACCGGTGATTTTTATGGTGCAGGTCATAATGAATTGCTGATCGGAAAAGCTATCAAGGGAAGACGTGATGATGCCTTCATCAGTGTCAAATTCGGAGCGATCTTTCACAATGGGCAGTGGATCGGGATGGATCTTCGTCCTGTAGCGATCAAAAATTTTGTCAACTATTCACTCACCCGCCTGGGCATTGAGACTATTGATTTGTATCAACCTAGCAGGATAGATGGAAGTGTGCCGATAGAAGATATTATCGGAACAATCGCTGGCTTGGTACAGGAAGGCAAAGTACAGCATATCGGTGTATCGGAAATAACCACTGATCAGCTTCGTGCGGCTAACAGCATCTATCCGATCAGTGCTTTGGAGATTGGCTATTCTCTGGCAGACCGTCAGATCGAAACTGATCTGTTACCTGCAGCTAAAGAATTAGGGATCAGTGTCGTGGCATTTGCTAATACGGCTGAAGGCCTTTTAACAGGTAACTTGAAAGCACCACTACCCATTGAAGATTATCGGAACCACTTCTCCCGTTTTCAGGGTGAAAATCTCGTTGATAATCTTGAAAAAGTGGAGGTATTAAAAGAGATGGCAAGAGCTAAAGGTTTCACACCGACTCAATTGGCAATTGCCTGGGTAAAAGAGCAAGGCGACAACATTATGCCGTTGGTGAGTATGAGCCGAAGGTCAAGGCTGCCTGAAAATATGGCTGCCATGGAAATTATGTTTACCCCAGAAGAAATGAGCCTATTAAACAGTACATTTGCAATAAGTGCCATCAAAGGCGGTACTTACCTACAAAGATAAATGGAAAGTCCAGCAGAAATCCTTCCCGGTGTTATATTTTACTCGTACCTTTCCTCAGAACGGAAAGAAAAGGCCTGTGTCTGGAATCACCATACCTTGGTGTTGCAGGTCTCGGGACAGATGGTTTTGGAGACTTCCGAGCAGAATATTAGCATCTCTTCCGGAGAAGTGTTGCTGATTCATAAAAACCAGCTGGGAACGTTAACTAAAACACCTGGTCCAAACGGCAATTATGAAACAATCGTCATCTCGTTGCAAGAGGATCTGATGCGTCAGATCGCATTAGAAGAAAAAATGGAAGCCGGTGCAAAATACACAGGACTGCCCAATCTATGTCTCCCCAATAATGCTTTTCTCACGGGATATTTCCAGTCGATCATTCCCTATGCCAGAAGCTCTGGGGCTGAAATGACCGATGAACTGGGACTGTTGAAAGTGAAAGAAGGCATCAAGTTAATTTTGATTGCCGTTCCTGAGCTCCGAAATTTTCTATTTGATTTTTCTGAACCTTACAAGATCGATCTGGAAAGATTTATGATGAGCAATTATCATTTCAATGTGCCGGTTGAAAAGTTGGCACTATTAACAGGGAGAAGCCTTTCAGGATTCAAAAGGGATTTCCAGAAGCTATTTGGAATGCCACCACGCCAATGGTTGCAGGACAAAAGACTGAATGAGGCTCGGCATCTTATTGAAAGTAAAAATAAAAAACCATCCTCTATCTATCTCGACCTGGGTTTTGAAAGCCTCTCGCATTTCTCGTATGCCTTCAAGAAGAAATTTGGGAAAGCACCGACAGAGGGCTTAATAAAAGCTGACTAAAATTAAAATAGGACATAGCAAAACAGCCTTTAGGAATCAAATTATTCTTCAGGCTGTTTTTTAATAATGATAGAGCTTGCCATTGGTCTTATAGTATTTATAATGCCCTGTCCTAAAGAAATTCAAATTCTGTTTTTATGATGTTCAGTGAGAAACAGTGAAGTATCAAACTTTTTTCTGCTTTTAGCTTTCATATTTTTGATCAGCGGTGTTATTGATGTGGTGATCAGTGCCGTGATATTTCTTCTCTCAGAAAACCTCTTAAACTACTTCAAGCTGTTCTTCTTTAATCCCTGAAGGTTTTAAAAACGACGAACATCACACACGCTGCACACTACTTTATAACTCTGTGCTACGATCACGCTGTTCATTCTTTTTCCAACATAACTAGTTGCTCCCGTGAGAAATATCTTTTTCATTATAGAATTTTTGAATGAGCAGTATTACACAATTAATATACTTTATTTTTAATAATAGTAAAATTAATTACTAAATTTGTTGTAAAGAAAATTAAAAATGGAAAAAGAAAATCAAATCACAGAAGAAAAAATATTTGAACTCTATGGCGACTATATTCTAAATCACGGAGAAAGACCAAACAACATATACCGTTTTGCAAAAGATAACGAGTTTGAAGAAAAAGATTTCTACGATTATTTTGCAAGTTTTGAGCAGATTGAAAAGCAGATGCTCGTTAACTTATTTGTGAAATCTGTAGAACTGGCTGCAGAAGTAAACGACGATGAAGAAATTAGTTCAAAAGAAAAACTCTTAAACGTTTACTACATATTTTTCGAAAATATGACGATGAACCGTTCCTTGGTTTTAATGATTTTAGGAAATAATAAAATGCAGGCCGCAAAAACTATGAGTCAATTGAAATCAGTACACCGCGAATATATCAGAACGCTTGATTTCAATGACTGGGAGATCATCCAGAAAGCGAAAGACGACATCAAAAATGCACACCAGAAAGCCCGTGAAGAAGCACTTTGGTTACATTTGGTTTCAGCCATTGAATTTTGGAAAAAAGATACTTCGCCTGCTTTCGAAAAGACCGATATTTTTATTGAAAAGACCATCGACACAGGTTTTGAACTGATGGATAACGAGCCATTGAGAAAACTGACAGACCTCGGGAAGTTTTTGTTCAAAGAAACCTTTAAGAAAAACTAAGATGAAAACACTGAATAAAATTCCCACGGGAAAAATAGAAAGGACAAGCAGTTTACTGAAAGCCGGAGCGAAAATCGGAGTAAACTACATCAAATATTACGGAAATAAAATCACCAAAGACGAAACGGAAGCAAGGCAGATTTTGAACGAAGAAAACGCCACAGACATCTATGATTCTCTGAAAGAACTGAAAGGTTCTGCATTGAAAGTTGCCCAAATGCTAAGCATGGAAAAAAATATTCTTCCGCAGGCTTATGTAGAGAAATTTTCTTTATCTCAATTCTCTGTTCCGCCGCTTTCAGGTGCTTTGGTAAAGAAAACGTTCAGAAAATATTTCGGTAAAAATCCGGAGGTAATGTTTGACCAGTTTTCTGCAGAATCGGTTAATGCAGCGAGTATCGGACAGGTTCACAGAGCGAAAAAGAATGGAAAAGATTTAGCCGTAAAAATTCAGTATCCCGGCGTTCGTGAAAGTATTTCAAGCGATTTGAAATTGGTTAAACCTATTGCCATTAAAATGTTCAATATCCAAAAAGAAGGTTCAGAATCTTATTTTCAGGAAGTTGAAAACAAATTATTTGAGGAAACAGATTATAATTTGGAGCTGAAAAGAAGTCAACAGATTTCCGAGGATTGCAGTCATTTGCCTAATCTGAAATTTCCAACATATTATCCAGATTTATCGTGCGAAAAAATCATCACGATGGATTGGATGAACGGAAAACATTTCTCTGAATTCACCAAGCAAAATAATTCTCAGGAAGACCTTAATAAAATCGGACAGACGTTATGGGATTTTTATATGTATCAGATGCATATTTTGAAGCAGGTGCACGCAGACCCGCATCCCGGCAATTTTTTAGTTTCAGATAATAAAGAATTGTTGGTCATTGATTTTGGCTGTATTAAAGAAATTCCCAACGATTTTTATAAACCATATTTTGAACTGGCAAAAGAAGAAAATCTTAAAAATCCTGAAATTTTCAGACAGAAATTATATCAGCTGGAAATTCTCCGTGATGAGGATAGCACTAAAGAACAGGAATTTTTCACCAAATTATTTTACGAGCTTTTAGAACTATTCACCAGACCCTTCAACCGTGAAGTTTTTGATTTTTCAGATGAAAGTTTCTTTCAGGAAATTGCTGATTTAGGTCAGCGTTACGCCAAACTCAGCGATATGAAGGGGATGAATGCCAACCGTGGTTCGAAACATTTTATTTATCTGAACAGAACATTTTTCGGGTTGTACAATATGATGCACGATGTGAGAGCGAAAGATATCAAGATCAATCATTTCAGAAATTTTGTTTCGCAAAATGCCAGCTAATTTACCTTCAAAAATCTGTGAGGTCTGCGGATTGCCGTTCAACTGGCGGAAAAAATGGAAGAAAAACTGGGATGAAGTAAAATATTGCAGCGAAAAATGTCGGAAAAACAAAAAATCAACATCATCTGGTTCACCAACAATTTAAGAATCAGAGACAACGAATCTCTTCTGAAAATTCAGCAGGAAAGTTTACCATTTCTTGCCGTATATGTTTTTGACAGTAAATTTTATCATCAAAAACAGTTTGGATTCAGAAAAATCGAAAAGTTTCGGGCTAAATTTTTACTGGAAACTGTTTTAGATTTAGAAAGAAAACTAAATCAGATTCGAGTTCCATTTTTGAAAAAAATTGGGAATACAGCTGAAATTTTCCAGCAAATATCTGAACATTTTGATATTGAAACCATTTTCTGTCAGGAAGAATGGACTAGGGACGAAATTAATTTACAGCAGCAAATTGAAAAAGTTTTGCCGAAAACAGTTTGGTCTAAATCTTATTCTCAACTGTTACTGGAAACTGATTTTATTTATAATCAATTAGAAAAAATTCCTATTCAGTTTACCACTTTCAGACAGAAAGTTGAGAAGAATTTTACTGTGAGAGAAGAATTTGTTTCCAATAAAATTGAGAATAAACTAAATTTCGAAATTCAAATGAATAGCGATAACATCAATTTAAAAACTTTGGGTTTTGAAGAATTTGAAAGTCACACATTTTCTGCATTTCCATTTTCCGGTGGGGAAACTGAAGCTTTGAAACGGTTGAATTCTTATTTTTTTGAAACTGAAAATCTAAGCAAGTATAAGGAAACCCGTAACGGAATGACGGGGACGGATTACAGCAGTAAATTTTCTGCTTGGCTGGCCAACGGAAGTCTATCTCCAGTTTCCGTGTATCACGAAGTCAAAAAATATGAAGTGGAATTTGGAAGTAATGAATCGACGTACTGGCTGATTTTTGAATTGTTATGGCGTGAATTCTTCAAATATGTTTCAATGGAACATCAGGATAAAATTTTTCAGATGAAAGGAATTTTAGGCAAAGAATATCCATTTAAAGCTGATTCAACTGCAATTCAGGATTGGATTGACGGAAAAACAAATTCAGATTTTATTAATGCAAATATGCTTGAAATAAAGCAGACTGGATTTATGAGCAATCGTGGCCGACAAAATGTGGCGTCATATTTCTGTAAAATTCTCAATCAGGATTGGCGGATTGGAGCCAGTTATTTCGAGAAAATGCTGATTGATTACGATGTCCACAGCAATTACGGAAACTGGATGTACCTCGCAGGCGTGGGAAATGACCCGAGAAGCCGGACTTTTAATCCTGAGAAACAGGCAGAGCAATACGATAACGACCACCAATTCAGAAATTTATGGCTACAGTAAAAACTTCGGTTGCGCAGTTAATTTTTCCGCATCAGCTTTTGAAGGACACCGATTATTTAGATAAAAATCAGCCGGTTTATTTGGTTGAGGAATTTTTATTTTTTAAACAGTACAAATTTCATAAACAGAAAATTGCCTTTCACCGCGCAAGTATGAAATTTTATGAAAAGTATTTGCTGGAGGCAGGTTTCAAGGTAAATTATATTGAAAGCAGTGATAAATTGTCCGATGTTCAAAAATTAATCAAACATTTAGAAAAAGAAAAATTTACAGATATTCTGATAGTTGATGTTTGTGATAATTGGTTGGAAAAAAGGATAAAAAAGACAAAATTAAATGTAAAAACTGTCGACAATCCGATTTTCATCAATACAAAAGAGGATTTGAAGGAATATTTTGAAGGCAAAGAATTTTATCATCAAACCGATTTTTACAAACAGCAGAGAATTTCCCGAAATATCCTGATGAAAGCTGGAAAACCTTTGGGTGGAAAATGGACTTTCGACACAGAAAACCGCAAGAAATATCCAAAAAACAAAAAAGCACCGTCCATTATTTTTCCTGAAAACTCAACATTTTATGAAGAAGCGAAAAGCTACACAGAGAAATATTTTGGTGAAAATTATGGCAATCTGACTTCCTATCAACTTTATCCAACAACTTTCGAAAATGCTGAAAAATGGCTTGACCAATTTTTAGAAATGCGTTTTGCCGACTTTGGAATTTATGAAGACAGCATCGTGGAGCGTGAACATTTTCTGCACAGCGTGCTTTCTCCCCTACTCAACGTTGGTCTTTTGACGCCCGATTTTGTTTTGGAACAAGCCATAAAATATGCTGAAGATTTTGATGTTCCGATTAATTCTCTGGAAGGATTTGTCCGACAGATTTTGGGTTGGCGTGAGTTCGTGAGAGGTATTTATCTGTATCAGGGAACTTTTCAAAGAAATAAAAATTACTGGAAACATACAAATCCGCTTCCCGAAACATTTTACAGTGGAAAAACAGGAATTAAACCCATTGACAGTACGATTCTGAAAGTTTTAGAAACCGGATATGCCCATCATATTGAAAGACTGATGATTTTTGCCAACTTTATGAATCTGCTGAAACTCAATCCCGATGATGTTTACCAATGGTTTATGGAAATGTTCATCGATTCGTACGATTGGGTGATGGTTCCCAATGTTTACGGGATGAGTAGTTTTTCTGACGGCGGTAAAATGAGTACGAAACCGTACATCAGCGGAAGCAATTACGTGAAAAAAATGAGCGATTATTCAGATGGCGACTGGACTGAAAAATGGGATGCTCTTTTTTGGAACTTTGTGAATGACAACCGTTCTTTTTTCGAGAAAAATCCGAGGTTGGGAATGATGATCCGGACTTTTGATAAAATAACAGATGAGAAAAAAGAAAACCATTTAAAACTGGCAAAACAAACCATAAAAAACTTAAAATAATGATCAAAAAATTTAATCCGGAACAAACCGACCGCATTATCGAAATGGCATGGGAAGACCGGACTCCTTTTGAAGCCATCGAATTTCAGTTCGAAATCAGTGAGGCGGAAGTGATTGAATTGATGCGGAGCGAACTGAAACTCTCAAGTTTCAAACTGTGGCGAAAAAGGGTGAATTCCGGTGTGAGCCAGAAACATCTGAAGAAAAGAAGCACTGAAATTGACCGTTTTAAATGCAGCAGACAGCGAACTATCAGTCATAATAAAATTTCAAAGCGTTAATTTTTATTAAACAAAAAAAAGAAATATGAAAAACATTGTTATCATCGGTTGCGGACAGGGAATTGGGTTTGCCACTGCAAAAATATTATCGGAAAATCACAACGTTATCGGTATTTCGAGAACTGAAAATTCAGAGATTAAAAATTTAAATATTGATTTTCATCAGATGAATATTCTTTCCGGAAATCTGGACGAAATTAATTTTCCTGACGTAATTGACGGATTGGTTTATGCGCCGGGAAGCATCAATTTAAAACCATTTAACAGACTTTCTGTTGACGATTTTAAAAATGATTTTGAAATTAATGTTTTAGGTGCAGTTAAGATTATTCAGAAATTATTACCCAATCTTAAAAAATCTGAAAGTGCTTCTGTTGTGTTGTATAGTTCGGTCGCTTCGAAATTGGGAATGCCTTTCCACGCTTCTATTTCGGCCAGTAAAAGTGCAGTGGAAGGGTTGACGAAAAGTCTTGCGGCAGAACTTTCTGCACAAAAAATCAGAGTGAACTGTATTGCTCCATCTTTGACAGACACAAATCTGGCTTCTCAACTTCTTTCAACACCAGAAAAACGAGAAGCTTCGGGTAAAAGACATTCTTTGCAAAGAGTCGGAACTGCAGATGAAATGGCAAAAATGACAGAATTTCTACTGTCGGATAACGCATCGTGGATTACAGGACAAATCATCGGTATCGACGGTGGAATGGGCAGTACAAAGCTTTGATTCTAAAAAAAACTAAATTTTTATCTTTGCATTAATATTAAGCTATGAAAACTGATTTTATTATTGATTTGCTTCTCGAAGTTAAGGAATTTGAAAATTCATCTTCCTGCAAACCCAACTGCAGTGTGGAAGATTTCAGGATGTGGCTGAATGATAAGAAATATACAGAGGAAAGTCCGACCAAGCTTTTTAAAAACGAAAACCATAAAGTTTCATTTACAGAAAATGAAATTTGCAAACAGGTTTTATTACTCGGAAGATATTCAAAACTCCTTATCAGAAAAGGTTTGGGAGAATTTCCTGAACTGGCGAATGAAGAATTCACCTATCTGTACCGATTGAAAGATGAACCTTTTCTAACCAAAATTCAGTTGATCGAAAAAAACGGGCACGAGAAGCAAACCGGAACTCAAATTATCAAAAGACTTCTAGAAGCAGGATTTTTAGAAGAGAAAAACGACGAAATCGATAAGAGAAGCAAGAGATTAAATCTTACAAAATTAGGAGAACAGACTTTCCACGAATCTGTTGACAAAGTTAATAAGACTTCAAAAATATTGTCTGGAAAGCTGGATGAAGGTGAAAAAATTGAATTATTAAGACTCCTTAAAAAACTTAATGAATTTCACGGTCATATCTATGCAGATTACAAGAATACTGATGTTAATGATATATTGACATTTTTATAGCTCCTGATGTTAACCATATAATTTTCAACTCATTAAGACACAGAATAGATCTTCCGATATCCAACAAGGTATTTTGTGAAAAGATAAAAAAAGATTTCTATAAATCCGTTTTGTTATTATTAACCTAAATGGAAGTCACCGATTGAAAGTTGCGTCTTAGATAACACCAAAATGGATCAAAGCCGACTCTACACCATTATCGTCAACGTCTTTGGTTACAAAATCTGCTGCCTCTTTGACATTATCTCCCGCATTTCCCATAGCCACACCGATTTTCACAAATTTCAACATAGAAATATCATTACCACCGTCTCCAAAAGCCATAGTCTCAGAAATATCAATATTAAAATGATCACAGAATAGTTGAACACCTTTTTGCTTACTGATCCCTCCTGGATTGACATCTGCAAATAAGGACGTCCATCTGGATGATAAAGAATTGGGCATGACTTCTTTCATAAACAAATCTTCGTACTCCGGACCAATGAAAACGTTAACCTGCAATACATTTTCGAAATCAGCATCTTCGTGATCATATGTAGGAGGAACAGCAATATTGACATGTTCATAAAGCTCCATAACTTCTGGAGATTTGTGACTGATTCGTACTTTATCCTCGTACATCAATGAAAAGGCGATGGATGTTTTTGCAGAATGACGGATCAGATTTTTAATATCATCTGCGTGAATAGTTTCCCGAAACATCACTTTACCATCTACAGTCATGCAGTAGCCTCCGTTGAAGGTTAGAAAACCATCAAACTCCAAATGTTTGATATGATGAAGATCATTAATAGAACGACCTGTAGCCACAATAACCTTGATCCCTTTCTGACGCAAAACTTTTAAAGCATTTTGAGTTGACTCAGGAACAGACTTGGTCTTTAAACTAAATAGCGTACCGTCAATATCAAAAAAGACCGCTTTAATATTTGGATTCATCACAGAATTCATATAACTTGATTACAGAAGTATTATCCTGTAAACATACAAACAAATACATCAAACCATTGCAAATCTTAGTTTTTTACTTTTAATTAAAAGACTGCCTGAACTCCAAAGGAGAAAAATTTGTTTTAGCTTTAAACAATTTGCTGAATGACTGCGAATGTTCAAAGCCCAATTCGTAAGCAATTTCACTAACAGAAAGTTCGGTCGTCGAAAGTTTTTCTTTGGCTTTCTCAATAATAGTATGCTGAATGTATTGTTGTGTATTGAGGCCCGTTAGCGAACTTAACATATCACTCAAATAACGTTGCGACAGCTTTAGTTCCGCACTGACGTACTTCACGGATGGCAGACCGTTTTTCAGACTGCTTTCTTCCTTAAAATAGTTGTCTAAAAGTTGGTCCAAAGAACTAATAATATCGTGATTGACAGCTTTCCTTGTAATAAATTGCCTGTTATAAAAACGGTTGCTGTAATTCAGCAGCAATTCTAATTGTGACACCAGAACATCCTGGCTAAAACCGTCAATATTGTTTTCCAATTCATTGGCTATTGAAGCAAATAAATTAGCTATGATTTCTTTTTCCTTTGCTGATAAAAACAAGGCTTCTGAAACATCATAAGAGAAAAATCCATACTGATTGATTATTTTGCCTAATGGATAATTTCGGATAAAATCAGGATGGAAATATAAAGCAATTCCCTCATAGCTTTCAGTTTCCTCGGGTGAAAAAACAATTTGTTTAGGTTTCAAAAAAGCTAAGCCACCTTCTTCAAAATCATAATATCCCTGTCCGTATTTGATGTGTCCTGTAAAGCTTGTCTTAAACGAAATCTTATAAAAATCAAGACTTACCTTTTGACCTTTTGGAAACCTATCAATGGAAACATTATGGTAATCAACCAATGCAATTAAAGGATGCAGTGGCGCAGGAAATCCCAGCATACGCACCAATTGCGATATGCTGTTAATATGATTGATGTTGGATGATTGTTGCATTTTTTCTAATACGAATGTAATCAATTTTGTTTTGACGGACGAATCACAATGTCGCCAATTTCAACATCTTCTGGTTGGCTTATGGCATACATCACAGCATTGGCAACGGCAATGGGATCAATAGCCATTTGTTCCATAGTTTGTTGAACCGCTGTTTTCATTTCTTCGTTTTTTATGTTGTCTGCAAAATCTGTTTTCACAAATCCGGGCGAAATACCGGTAATACGAATGGTTTCGTCTGATTCCTGTCTAAACGCTTCTGCAATAGTGCGAACGGCATTTTTAGTACCAGCATAAACGCCTTGCAGCGGAACAATTTTTATTCCTGAAGTTGAAATGATATTGATGATGTGTCCCGATTGTTGTTGTTTAAAAACGGGAATTGCCGCCGCCATTCCATACAAAACACCTTTGAGATTAATTTCAATCATTTCTTCCCAACCGTCCACATCCAATTCGTCAATTCGACTCAATTGACTTACTCCTGCGTTGTTGATGATGACATCTAATTTTCCATATTTTTCGACTGCCGTATTAACCAACCTAACTAAATCTGCATTATTCTTCACGTCAATTTGAGCAAAGGCAGCTTCACCACCTTTGCTTTTAATTTCATCAACAATTTGTTGCAACTGTTCCGTCCGCCTTGCACCCAATACAACCTTTGCACCGTTTTTGGCTAATTCAATTGCTGTAGCCTTACCCATTCCACTGCTTGCACCAGTAATGACCACTACTTTTCCTTTAATATTTTCCATTACTTTTTGTTTTTATTGGTCGATTTGTTTTGCTAAAAATTCAGGATATCGGTCGCCCACTAATGTAATTCCATTGACGGTTGTATCAATTTTTGAAAGTTCATCAGCTGTTAAAATAATATTTGTACTGCCAATATTTTCCTCCAAGCGATGTAATTTCGTGGTCCCGGGAATCGGTGATATCCAAGGCTTTTGAGCCAATAGCCAGGCCAATGCTAACTGTCCGGTCGTCACATTTTTTTGTTGGGCAATTTCAGAAAGTGCCTCCACTAATACCAGATTGGCCTTGATGTTTTCTTCAGTAAAACGAGGAAGAACATTTCTACGGTCGACATCGTCTAATTTTGTGTTGATCGCCCCAGTGAGAAAGCCTTTTCCCAAAGGACTGAACGGAACAAAACCTATTCCCAGCTCTTCTAAGATTGGGATGATTTCATCTTCCGGTTCACGCCAAAACAAAGAATATTCGCTCTGCAATGCCGATACCGCTTGAACTGAATGAGCTTTTCGAATCGTTTTAGCGCTTGCTTCCGATAAACCGAAATATTTTACTTTACCTTCCTGTATCAGATCTTTTACGGTTCCCGCAACATCTTCTATCGGTACATTAGGATCTACTCTATGCTGATACAATAAATCAATGTAATCTGTTTTTAATCTTCTCAGAGATGCCTCGGTTACTGCTCTTATTGTTTCAGGTCTGCTGTCCAGGCCAATTGCCGGACTGGCATCTTTGCAACCAAATTTTGTAGCAATTACTACATCTTTTCTAAAAGGCATTAATCCTTCGCCAACAAGTTCTTCGTTAGTATAAGGTCCGTAAGCTTCTGCAGTATCGAAAAATGTGATACCTCTTTCGACTGCCCGATGTAGCAGCTTGATGGCTTCTTTTTTCTCCATTGCTTTCCCATCCAGGAAATTCAAACCCATACAGCCAAAGCCTAATGCCGAAACTTCCAATCCGCTGTTTCCTAATTTTCTTTTTTGCATAATTGTTTTTTTAATATTTTGAAACTGATTTTATTTTCAAGTACAAAATTGCCGATTGTGCTTCTATAAAAAGTAGCCGGATTGGTAAGTGTTGTAGTCCAATTTTCAAATGTCTTTTCTGGGTTTTGTACAGAATCCAGTATTCTGAACATTAGAACAGGTTTAAAAAATATGATATGCTTATTGGAGATTCATAATGTGAAGACTACAGGGCATCATAAATTTGTATCTTTGAATAGTCGTAAACCTACATCCACATAATCATCGTAATGGATATTGAACAAATACTTGACAGGATCTATCCTTTGTCAGAATCTTCTAAACAGATACTCAAAAGCCACATCACTGAACTCCATTTCCCTAAAAATCACGTGATCATCCAACAGGATAAAAATGAAAAAAATTTTTACTTTATCAAAAATGGAATCGCCAGAACATATATTCAAAATGATGGCGATGAAACAACATTTTCATTTGGGAAAGAAGGAGAAACCATCATTTCTTTCAAAAGCTATATTGCCAATGAGAAAGGCTATGAGAGTGTTGAACTGCTGGAAGACTGTACAGTTTACAAACTCAATACACAAAACCTGCGAAAGTTATACAGTGAAAACATAGAGATCGCCAATTGGGGTATCAAGTTTGCGGAAAGTTTGCTTTTAAGAGCAGAAGAAAGATTGCTGGCAAGGCATTTCGGAAGTGCTGCCGATCGGTATGAACTTCTGCTAAAAAACTATTCCAACTTATTACAAAGAGTTCAGCTGGGATATATTGCCTCCTATTTAGGGATCACACAAGTGAGCTTAAGCCGCATCAGAGCTAACATAAAATAGTATTGTTTTTTTATCATTTGTTAAATTATTACTGATATAGAATAGGGAGTTTTGTCTGCATAAAAAATAAGAACAGACAAAATGCAAAATATTCAATTAAGAAAGGCAGAAAATAAAGATCTTATCAGCTTACAAAAAATTGGAAAGCTCACATTTTCCGAAACATTCGCTTCGGACAACAGCGAAGAAAATTTGAGATCATATCTGGAAACTGCATTCTCAACAGAGAGAGTAAAAGCTGAACTATTGGATGAAAATGCTGAGTTTTATTTTGCAGAGTTTGAAAATGAAATTATCGGTTACTTAAAGGTAAATTACGGAGATTCACAAACAGAGATCAAAAGTGAAAAAGCACTTGAAATTGAAAGGATCTACGTGATAAAAGAGTTTCACGGAAAAAAAGTTGGACAACTACTTTATGAAAAAGCTATTGAACTGGCCAAAGGCATCAATGCAGATTTTATATGGCTGGGCGTTTGGGAACAAAACCCAAGAGCGATCCGTTTCTATGAAAAAAATGGATTTACAGCATTTGATAGGCATATATTCAAACTGGGCGACGACGAGCAGACTGACATTATGATGAAACTGATGCTGAAAAATTAGGGCAATATCAAATTACCAAAAAATGAAGAAAATCGGATTAGTTGGAGGAATAAGCTGGACATCGACATTAGATTATTACAAATTTATAAACGAAAGAGTCAATGCAAAACTAGGTGGTTTAAATTTTGCCGAGTGTATGATCTACTCATTGAACTTCGGAGACATCTATGCCCAAAGCTGGGACAATTCATATGAGCTGTTGCTTAATGCCTGTGAAAATTTAAAGAAAGGCGGAGCAGATGGAATTGCGTTGTGTGCAAACACGGCACATCTTTATGCCGACAGACTTCAGCAAGAGATCAATCTGCCGGTGATCCACATTGTTACAGAAACAATCAAAACAATCAATAAAGATGGATTTAAAAAGATCGGGCTCTTGGGTACAAAGTTTACGATGGAGATGGACTTTTACAGAAACAAGTTTGAATCATTTGGTCTTGAGGTCCTGATCCCTGAAAAGCCAGAAACACGTGAATATATCCAATACACATTAAGAGAAGAATTGGGCGTTGGATTGGTTAATCCTGATACAAAGGAAAAGTATAAAGAAATTGTAAAAGATCTGGTAAACAGAGGAGCAGAATGTATTGTGCTTGGCTGTACAGAAATACCGATGCTGGTAAGCCAGGACGATTTTGAGATTCCTGTGTTTGACACTACAAAAATCCATTCACAAGCTATTGTGGAATTTATAACTGCCTGACAAAATAAGAGAAAATTCCTTGTCAGGTTTCTGATTTTTCTATGCGGATTAACTATTTAGGCAGGTCTAATCAATCGAAAGTGAAGAGATCATTTTTCGGGAGAGAACTACATCAATATTTGTTCATCGCGATTTTGTTGTTTAAATTAGGCATATGATTAACAATAACATTAGTGAAAGATTGCTTAGTCTGGCAGAAAATGACCTTGCTGTCAGAGAACGACTACGAATTAATAATCAATTAAGCATTGGCTACCATCCTGATATGGAAGCAGTGCATCGGGCAAATGCAGCAGAACTGAAACAAATCATTAATGAAATAGGATTCCCGGGAATATCAAAGGTAGGTAGAGAAGCCAATGAGGCAGCCTGGCTAATTGCCCAACACGATATTGCCGAGCCCGCTTTTATGAGATTATTTTTTGAATTGATGACTGAAAATGAGTGGGATATTAATAGAAAGCATTTGGCTTACCTTTATGATAGGCTTCATTATTTTCAGGGCAAACCTCAGAGATTTGGAACACAGCTCAATCCAGATGGTAGTATCTACCCTGTTATTGATCGGGAGCAATTGAATGCGTTACGAGCAGAATATGAACTTCCCGTCATTTCGTCTAATGATTTGAACCGTATCGCCAAAGTCGAAGAGATAGAGCGCATTGAAAATGAAAACCCTGATTATGTGATGTGGCGAGACGGTGCTGGTTGGAAATCAATGTAGTCTTTGCATTGAATTATATTCTTTTTTTAATGTAAATATCAATAATAATACCTCTTATTAATTTTTAAATGAATGCACTCTTTCATCAAAAATGCTTTACATTTATAGCATTACCGAAAAATTAAAACCAAAGCCTACATGTCACCTAATAATACAATATATCTTGATAATAATGCAACCACAAAAACAGACCCTCGTGTGTTAGAATCCATGTTGCCATATTTTACAGAATTGTATGCCAATACGAACAGTTCGCATCTTGACGGGCTTTATGTACGGGAGGCTGTAGAAAATGCAACGTGGCAGGTAGCTGATCTAATAAGTGCAAAACAACATGAGATTATTTTCACTTCTGGGGCAACCGAGTCTATTAATTTGGCCATCAAAGGACTTAAAAGTATATCCAGAAAAAGGATAATTACTTTTACTACAGAACATAAGGCAGTGCTGGACACGTGTTTATATATGGAAAACCAAGGTTATCATGTTGATTATCTTTCAGTAAAAACCGACGGGACAATTAACATTGACAATTTTAAAAATACAATTACAGAAGATACTGCAATGGTAATTGTGATGCTTTCGAACAATGAAACAGGAACAATTCAGGACATAGAAAGAATTTCTGAAATCACAAGGGCTAATGGTGCTATTTTGCTTTGTGACACTACTCAGTGCATTGGAAAAATACCTGTCAATATAAATGAATTAGGTGTTGATATGTTAACGATTTCCGCTCATAAATTTTATGGACCAAAAGGTATCGGTGCGCTATATGTCTCTAATAAATCGAAAATTAAACTAGATGCACAAATTCACGGTGGTGGCCAGCAGAGAAATATGCGAAGCGGAACGCTGAATGTACCCGGAATCATTGGTTTGGGAAAAGCTTGTGAGATTGCCAAATCTGAAATGAAAAATGATGAGTCAAGAATTTCTCTGCTTAGAGATCAACTTGAAATAGAGCTTTTAAAAATTGAAGGCAGTTTCGTCAATGGTTCTGTTAAGCACAGAATCTACAATACATCTAACATTTGCTTTCCGGGCGTTTGGTCTGAACAGTTGATAATGTCTCTGGAAATATTTCGGTTTCAAACGGCTCTGCCTGCTCCGCTGTCACCTCAAAACCGTCGCACGTCTTGAAAGCTATAGGATTATCGGATGAAGATGCTTTGTGTTCCATCCGCTTTAGTTTGGGCAGATTTACTACCAAAGATGAAATTGATTTCACAATTAAAAAAGTCACCGAACTCATAAAACAATTTCGCGAATAAAAAATCCCGCTCAGTTTTGGCGGGATTTAATTTTTAATATTTTACAAAAGCTTATCAAAATGAATTGGAAGGTCATAAATCCTTTTACCAGTCGCATGGAAAATTGCATTGGTAATCGCAGGAGGCATTCCTACTCCACCGATTTCTCCTACACCTTTCACACCCAGATCATTGACGAATTGGTCATTTTCCTCTACAAATATGACTTCCAAATCCTGTATATCTGCATGGACAGGAATATGGTATTCTCCTAAATTAGCATTCATATATTTTCCAAACTGATGATCCAAAATGGTTTCTTCGTGAAGCGCTTTGCTGATTCCCCAAACCATTCCGCCCAGAACCTGACTTTCTGCCGTTTTCGGATTGATGATTTTTCCTGCAGCAACCGCTGTGACAGCTCGTTTGACTTCAATCATTCCAAGCTCCTCATCGACTTCCACTTCTACAAAAACCGCACTGTGGACGGCCCTTGCCTTCTTCCCATAAGTCAAAGGATTAGGCATTGCAGAATTAGTTGTTTTGATAGGTTTACCTTCATTCAACGCCAAAATATCTCTGACCTTAATTTGAACTTCAGGATTTTCACTAAGGCTAATAATTCCTTCTTTAAACTGAACATCTTTTAATCTAGCCTCCCTCAAAACAGAATCCTTCATATTTTTCGCCAGCTTAAATAATTTTTTATTCAAAGCCTGACAGGCATTCTGTACGGCAGGGCCAACTGTTGCCGTCGTAAATGATCCTCCCTGAATGGGTGCGAAAGGCATTTTGCTGTCTGCATAAGAAAACGTTATGTCTTCAATTGGAATTCCCAGTTCATCTGCAGCAATCTGAGTCATGATGGTTAAAGTTCCTGTTCCGATATCGGTGACTGCACTTTTAATTTCTACTTTCCCGTCAGGAGTCATTATAGCTTCTGCACGTCCGAATATTCTGTTGGCATCCCAGATTCCTGTCGCCATTCCATAGCCTACTAATTTGTTGCCACGCTTCATACTTCGTGGTTCAGGATTTCTTTCATTCCATCCAAACTTTTCGGCACCTTGCAGAAAACATTGTTTCAGCTCTTTGCTGGAATATTCCTTATCGCTGCTCTTATCAATCTCGGAATAATTGATCAATCTTAATTCCACAGGGTCAATATTTAACCTATACGCAATTTCATCCATCGTCACCTCAATAGCATGCATTCCGGTACTGCCTCCCGGGGCCCGCATATCCAAAGGACTATAGACATCAAGAGGAACGATCTCGTGTTCAAGTAATGTATTTTCCGCAGGATAAAGCATATTCGCCCAATTCACCACAATTTCAACATAATCTTCAAAACGTGAAGTTTCCCCAATTGCTTTATGATAAATAGCATTCACTTTTCCAGTTTTATCTGCTCCGAATTGGGTGTGCTGTAATGTCGGAGGTCGATGTCCGATCATATACATTTGCGCACGATCCAACGTCACACGGACATTTCGTTTTAAAGCTAAAGAAGCCATCACCGCCATAAAAAGCTGATGCTGTGGTCTAAGACCTGAACCAAAGCCACCGCCCACAAATGGTGAAATTACCTGAACGTTTTTCATTTTTAAACCAAAAACATTGGCAACGTACATTTGCGAATTAATGGTTCCCTGTGTTTTATCGTAGATTTTTAATTTATCTTTACCTTCATAGATCACGGTTGACGCATACATTTCCATAGGATTGTGATGCTCGGTTCCGTGACTGAATTGGCTGTCAATTTTAATGTGCGAATTTTCGTATTCTTTGTTAAAATCACCTGTGGGCTTTGGCGGTGGCGGTTTCAGCATTGAGGCCAATCCTTTCTTTGGATCTCTGGATTTTTCAAGATTGGTTTTTAAATCTGTTTCGAATGTTTTTTCTTCGTATATTATTTTGATCTTTGTTGCCGCATATCTCGCCATTTCAAACGAGTCTGCCACCACTAACCCGATTGGCTGACCATTATACTTTATATCGTTATCTTTTAAAGGTTTAAAAACAGTTCCCGGCGGTGCATCCATATCGGCATATTTGAAATCAAACCAGGCGGTCGACGGTTTATTCTCATGTGTAAATATTTCTACCACTCCAGGTATTTTTTTTGCCTCGGAGGTATCGATTGATTTTATTTTACCTTTGGTAATCGTGCTGTTGACCACATATCCGTACAGCAGATCTTCGGCCTGATATTCGCCGGCATATTGTGCACTTCCAGTCACTTTCAAATGACCTTCTAAACGGCTGATGGGTTGTCCGATTGTTGGTTTATTATCCATAATTATTTTAATTGAAAGTGAAAATTTACAATGAAGGTTTTGCGCCGGGACGTTGTGATTCAGGGTTTAAAGCCATCATACAATTTCTGATGATTGCTCTTTTAGCCAAATCGATTTTAAAACTGTTGTGCTCAAAACCGGTCGCACCTTTAAGAATTAAATCAGCTGCTTCAGAAAAGTTTTCTTTATTTGCTTGTTTTTCTTTAAGAAAATCTTCCGCTTCTTTCACGCGCCAGGGTTTATGAGCAACACCACCCAACGCTATTCTTGCTTCTTTAATAATATTATTTTCCAATTCTAAACCAGTAGCAACCGAAACCAAAGCAAAAGAATAGGAAGCTCTGTCTCTCAACTTTAAGTAAGAGTAATTTTTTGAAAAACCTTTCTCGGGAAGTTCAATTCCAGTGATGATTTCGCCTTGTTCTAAATTATTATCAATTTCCGGAGTATTCCCAGGCAGTCTGTGAAAATCGAAAAACTCGATTTGTCGTTCACCATGTGGTCCGGAAACATTGACGACCGCTTCCAATGCGGCGAGAGCCACGCACATATCAGACGGAAAAACGGCAATGCAATTTTCATTATGACCCAAAATCGCGTGAATCCTGTTATAACCCGTGATGGCTGAACAACCAGAGCCAGGTTCGCGTTTGTTGCAGGGCGTATTGATATCATAAAAATAATAACATCTGGTTCTTTGCAGAAGATTTCCACCGTTGGTTGCCATATTTCTGATCTGTGCAGAAGCGCCAGCCAGAATAGCTTTTGATAATAATGGATATTTTTCTTCTACGATGGGATGATAAGCGGTATCCGCATTAGTCATTAATGCTCCTATTCTGATTCCTCCTTCAGGAAGTTCAGTTATATTATCAATTCCTGGAATTGAGTTAATGTCAATCAAAGTTTCTGCTTCCGTGACGAAGTATTTCATCAAGTCCAAAATATTGGTACCGCCTGCTATTATTTTATTTCCTTTACTTTTCTGAGTTGAAGAAATAGCACTTTCAACATCTGTAACTTTTGTAAAATCAAAATTATTCATAAGGTGCATTTTCTTTTACCGCCATTACAGCATTAATAATTCCTCTATTTGCACCACATCTACAAAGATTGCCGCTCATCAGATCCTGCACTTCTTCGCGAGTATTGGCTTTGTTTTCATTTAACAGACCAATTGCACTACAAATTTGTCCCGGCGTACAATAGCCGCATTGAAAAGCATCGTGATCAATAAAAGCCTGCTGAATGGGATGTAATTCTCCATTTTTTGCGATTCCTTCTACGGTTGTGATTTCGGTATTTTCTTTCATCACCGCAAGACTGAGACAGCTTAGAACTCTTTTCCCGTTTATCAAAACGGTGCAGGCTCCGCATTGTCCGTGGTCACAGCCTTTTTTGGTTCCTGTTAAATTAATTCTTTCCCTTAGAGCATCAAGAAGCGAAACCCAGGGCAACACTTCGAGATGATGCGACTCGCCATTGACGGTCAGCGTAATGGATTTTTTTTCGGTGATTTTCATAACTTTTAGATTGGTGTATCTCAGTTACTACAAATAGAAAGCCGCTATGGTAGCATAACGGCTGATGTGGTATTATTTGAATCTAATTTATAATCAAAACATTTAAGCTTTTGATTATCTTGAAATTAAATTTAATGAATTTGATTCTCATTCAATTGAAAAACGTGTAAAACTTGTGGGAATAAAGCTTCCATAGATTCCTCCACTGCTTTTTTTGAACCAGGCAAAGTTAAAACCAAAGTTTTCCCCGAAAATCCTGCAACTCCGCGTGAAAGCATCGCAGTTTTAATTCTCTGTTGTCCATAATTTCTAGCAGTTTCCATAATTCCCGGAATTTCCCGGTCAATCAGAGGTAATATTGCTTCCGGAGTTACATCTTGTGACGATAATCCTGTTCCGCCTGTAAAAATGACTAAGTCAAAATCTTTTTCTTTAAAGCCAATCAAAGAAGATTGAATAATATTAAAATCATCAGGAATAATCTGATAATCAACGTTTTTAATATGATATTTTTCTAACGAACTGCAGATTGCTTTTCCTGAAGTATCTTCTTTTTCACCTTTAAAAGCAGAATCTGAACAGACGATTACCGCCGTTTTTAAATCTGAATTAATGAATTTATTATTGTCCGACTTACCTCCCGTTTTTTCCAGCAAACGGATGTTTTGGATTTCTACATTTTTATCAATCGGTTTCAGCATATCGTACATTACCAAAGCCGCAACTGACGCGCCGTGCATCGCTTCCACTTCAACCCCAGTTTTGTATATGGTATGAACTTCGACAAAAATAATGATCGATAAACCATCTACTTTGTAGGTTACGGACGTAAATTCAACCGGTAACGGATGGCAATCAGGAATAACATCGCTGGTTTTCTTCACAGCGAATAAAGCCGAAGCTCTTGAAAATTCGAAAATATCTCCTTTTGGAACGGTTCGGTTTTCGATGGCCGAAATGGTTTCCTGAGATGAAGTTTTCACTGTAGCTGTCGCAATCGCTTTACGAAGTGTGGATGATTTATGTGTGATATCGACCATATTATTGATTTATTTTCCACTGATGGGAATCGTCGTTAAAAATTTCTCTGCCCCAAATCTGAAGCTCTGATTTGATGCGTTCCACAGTTTCATTGCAGGCTTCCATCGCCGCAACTCTATGTTTAGAGGAGGTGAATACAAAAAGACAAATTTCGCCAGCTTTCACAATTCCCAAACTGTGATGAACGTGCATACAGATCAGGTCATATTTCTCAAATATTTCCTCCCGAATTTCGTTCATTTTTTCCAAAACCATTTCTTCGTACGCAGTGTATTCAATGGCTGCAACTGTTTTTCCATCAACTACATCTTCCCGGATCTGTCCTAGAAAAATACTGTGCGCACCAATTTCTTTTTGTGAGCCGTGTTTGGCAATACTTTCAGCAATAAATGCCGGACTGATGGGTCCATCTGTGAATATATTTTTAATCGTTCTTTCCATTTTTTCTTTGCTGTAACGCTGTGATTCCACCTTTCAGATGGCTTATTTTTTTTTGATTTCCGAAATGTTCCAACAAAATCTCCGCCGCTTTCAAACTTCGTTTTCCACTTTGACAGAAAAGAATCAAATTATCATTTTTTATCTCTGAAAATTTATCTTTTAATTCTGACAGTGGAATCTGAATGTGCTCAAAATCAGATTTCGGCAGTTCTCCGATTTCCCGAACATCAATGGTCATCGTATTTTCATCCGATATTTTTTTAATAAAATCATCTGGACTTAAATCTTCTATATTTTTAGATGAAATTCCACAAAGAAAATTATAATCCGTCAATTCGAATGCTTCTCTGTTTTTTGGAATCAGATTCTCAACCGAATTTTCATTGGAAATATCAACCGTGAAAATCTCATAATTGAGCATATTGAATGTCAAAAGTTTTCCATCCAAAATCTCACCTAAACCCGTAATCAATTTAATGACTTCATTCGCCTGCATCATCCCAATTATTCCCGGAAGTACGCCTAAAACTCCTACTTCATTGCAACTCTGAACCTCTTCTGGTCTTGGAGGATTAGGAAAAAGATGACGGTAATTTATTCTGTTTTCAATTTTTGGATTGGCATTAAAAACCGCAACCTGACCTTCATATTTATAAATGGCTCCGAAAATCAAAGGTTTTTCTAAAAGAACACAGGCATCATTGATCAGATAACGGGTTGAAAAATTATCGGTACAGTCGACAATAATTTCATAATCAGAAATGATTTCCCAGGCATTTTTTGAGGTTAGTTCCAGCGGATAAATGTTGATATTAATTTCCGGATTTAACTGCTGAAGTTTCTGAAAAGCCACTTCAACTTTCTTTTTTCCAACATCATCGGTGGAATACAAAGTCTGTCGCTGAAGATTGCTTAAAGAAATTACATCGTGGTCCACGATTCCAATCGTTCCAATTCCTGATGCATCCAAATATTGCAGAACAGGACAGCCTAAACCGCCTGCGCCAATGACTAAAACTTTAGCATTCAGCAGTTTTTGCTGACCTTCAAAACCGAAGTCAGACAATGCATAATGCCGGACATATCTTTCGTTGTGATTTTCCATTTTATCCTCCTGAGTACGGCGGCATCAGCGCCACAACATCATTTTCATTAAAAGTTACATTGTTTTGCACCAATTTTTTATTAACTGCAAAAGCCAGTTTCTTATCCGAAAGTTCGGGAAATTTTTTCATTAAATCTCGTTTTAAAAAATCAAGATCTTCTGCTTTTAGCATCAATTCCTTTCCTGTAATTTCGGCAATTTGTCCGAATGCAATGATTTTAATATTCATAAATATCAACTTTCACTTTAAAATTTACAATAATGTTTGAAGTTTCACACTAAGCTTTTGTCAATAATAATTTATAAGAAGCTAAGAGTAAAACGGTTGCCAAAACATATTTTAAAATATTTTGGTTGAATTTTTTTGAGCCTAAATAAGCACCCAGCAATCCACCGCTAAATGCTACAATAACATACATCACCATATTTTCGTTAAACGAAATTCCTTTGGTAATCATTCCGCCGAGTCCAGCTATCGAATTAACAAAGATAAAAGCTGCGCTAATGGCTGCAGTCTGTTTTTGGTTGGTCCAGGAAAGTAATAGCAAAATAGGCGAAAGAATAATGCCGCCACCGATGCCTATCATTCCGGAAAGAAGTCCGACTAAGCCACCAATAATAATTGCAATCGTGACATTGTGAGGTTTCAGTTCACTGTCTTCTACATTTTTAAAAAAGAAAAAACGGATCACCGGAAATAGAAGTAAAATTCCAAGAATTCTTTTGTAAATATTTTCTTCAACCGTAATCATTCCACCTATAAATGCGAGCGGAATCGAGGCTGCCGCAATTGGAATGAAAAGTTTTTTGGAAAAATATCCGCCGCGATAATACTGGATAAATGACGTCAAGGAAACAAAAAGGTTGAGCATCAAAGCGGTTGGTTTCATTTCTTCCGGAGCCACGCCGTATAGCGCCATCAATGCAAGATAACCGCTCGCACCGCCGTGTCCAACTGCTGCGTACAGAAATGCAACAAAAAAAAGAATGACATAAAATATTTCTACAGACATATTCAATCGGAATTATAATGGTAAAATATGAATCGTAACCTGCTCATTTTCTTTGCAACCTAAAGATTCTTCAGGCAACACAATAAAACAGTTGGCCTGTGCAAATGAGTGCAGCCTAAACGACTCCTGTGCGTGCAGCGGAGTAACTTTTCCATTGCTGTAAAAAGCTTTTAAAAAATGCGTCAATCCGGCATTTTTTGGATAATCGTGAGTTACTGCTGCAGTAGTTTCAGTGAGCTTTGAAGGCAATCCCATACACATTTCTAATGCGGGCAAAACATATTCGTAAAAACAGGTCAGTGACGAAGAAGGATTTCCTGGAAGTCCGAAAACCAGTTTATTTTCTTTGGTTCCGAAGAACAGAGGTTTACCGGGTTTCTGTTTTATTTTGTGGAATTTTTCCTCCACACCACAAGTATTGGCAACCTGGGTTACAAAATCATAATCGCCTACGCTTACACCGCCATTCAGCAAAACAACATCATTCTCATTAATTGCTTTTTCTAAAACTTTTTGAAGTTCTATTGGATCGTCTTCAGCTCTGAAAACCTTAATTTTTTTAATTCCTGTTTGATTTAAAACCGCTTTTAGCTGAAATGAATTGGCTTCATAAACCTGTCCGAATTCCAGTGGATTTCCGGGATTCTGAAGTTCATTTCCAGTGAGAATAATGGCAACTTTTGGTGGTGTGTAAACTGAAACTTCAGAACATCCAATACCCGCCAAAAACCCGATGGCTGCAGCAGAAAGATAGGTTTCTGACTTCATTGCCACTTCTCCTTTTTTTACCTCGGCACCTTTTGGACGGACGTTGATTCCTTCCGTTAGTTTTTCATCTTCAACAATCAATAAACCATTTTCAACGTTAATTTTTTCCTGCATCACCACCGTATCTGCATTTTCAGGTAGAGGCGCTCCAGTGAAAATTCTTGTAGCTTCACCAGTTTCTATTTTCAATTGACGGGTTGCTCCTGCAGGCATTTCTCCGATAATTGACAGTGATTGGTTTCTATCTTCAAATTTCAGCGCATATCCATCCATCGAAGATTGAGCAAAATTGGGAATGTCGGTTGAGGCAATCACATCCTCAGAAGTTACCAGGCCCAAAGCATCGGAAAGTGAAATCACAGCACTTTTTTTAGGTAAAGCAGACTGCATAATTATTTGTTTGGCGTCGTTGACAGAAATCATTTTCATTGCATTAATTTTTGGTAGTCGGTTTGCGTATCTATATCTATGGCGCCTTTTTCAAAGTTGATTTCGGCAATATCGCCTTTGAATTTTTGAATCATTTTTTTTGCACCTTCCTGTCCGGAAAGTCTCGAAAGTTCTTCGAAATATTTTTTGGTGAATAAAACCGGCGTTCCTAACGTATCAGAATATTTTGAGGCCACAATTCCTTTTTGAGAATCTTTTTGCATCTGAATTAGGTCTGAAAAAACGGATGCTTCAATAAACGGCTGGTCGCAGACTGAAATAATAATATTTTGAACTTCTGGAAATTCATTTAAAAGTTGGGTGAGTCCAATTTTGATTGATGAACCCATTCCTTCATTCCAATGGATATTTTCAACAATTTTAACTTCAAGATTTTCTATTTCTTTTGAGATTTGAGAATGACCGGAACCCATCACGACAACAACAGATTGAGAAACTTTTATTGCTTCCTCAACTACGTTTTGTAACAGTGTTTTTCCTTTAAATTTTAATAACTGTTTTGGTTCGCCAAGTCTGGAAGAGTTTCCAGCAGCTACAATAAGTATTCCTGTTTCCATCAGCCTCCGATTGTAATCATACTTCTGTTTTCCAGTTTTGAGGCGTCGATATCTTCGAAAATACCGCTGAATTGTCCGCCCAACGCTTTTGCTTTTGCCATCATTGTCTGCTCAATTAACGGTAAAATATCCTCACCACTTCTTAATGCTCCTAGCAAATCAGTTTCATCTTTACTAAAAAGACAGTTTTTTAGTTTTCCGTCGGCAGTTAATCGCATCCGGTTGCAGGTGTCACAAAACGGTTGGCTCATTGTACTGATTACCGCAAATGAACCTTTATGTCCATCAATTCTATATCGGGTTGAAGTGTCGTTAGGTTCAGCTTGAACCGGAATTACATCATATTTTGAACTGACTTTCAACAAAATTTCATGCAAGGTAAAAACCTGATTGCTGGTCCATCTATTACCACTGAAAGGCATAAATTCGATAAACCTAACTTCAATATTATTATGTTTTGTAAGTGCAATAAAATCAAGAATTTCGTCGTCATTCAGACCTTTCATAATGACCACATTGATTTTCACCCGGATGTTATGTTGAAGCAATAAATCAATATTATTCCTTACCCTTTGAAACAAATCCCGTCTTGTGATCTGTAAGAATTTTTCAGGAATTAAAGTATCAAGGCTGATGTTGATGCTTTTTATGTTGGCTTCCAATAATTCGGTCAACATTTCGTCAACTCTGATTCCGTTGGTCGTGATAGCTAATTCGATGTCTAATTTCCCTAAGGATTTTAAAATTTTCGGCGCATCTTTTCGAACCAAAGGTTCGCCACCAGTTAATCGAATTTTCTTTACACCGTGTTCTACGAAAAGTTTTGCAATCGTTTCTATTTCGTCTACCTGCATCAGTTTTGATGCTGGAGCGAAAGCATATTTTTCTTCCGGCATACAGTAAAAACAACGCAGGTTGCAGTTATCTGTAAGAGAAATCCGAAGATAGTCATGAATTCTTCCGAAAGTATCTTTAATCATTTTTTTAAATTTTGAGTAATTTTACCCGTGTATTTTATCGGCTTTATATCGAAGTGATGTTCCTTTTCTCCCTTCCATTACGGCTTTAATTTCGGAGATGGCCGACAACGCAATTTCTTCAGATGTTTCTGCACCAATATCCAGACCAATAGGACCATAAATGCGATTCAGATCCTGATCTGTCAGAACAATTCCTTCATTACTGAGATCATTGATCATTCTGAGCAGTTTTGTCTTCGGTCCTAAGGTACCGATATAGGGACAGTCAGTTTTTATAATCAACTTCAGAACTTCAAGGTCATATTGATAATTGTGTGTCATCAGCAAAACAAAAGTTCTTTCATCCACTGTAAAACTATTAAGCAGTTCTTCAGCTTTAGAGACGATTACATTTTTTGCCTCAGGAAACCTTTTGGTTGTGGCATGCGTAATCCTTCCCTCACCTACAGTGACTTCCCAGCCGAGTAAATCTGCAATTTTAACAACAGGTTTTACATCATTGCCTGCACCCACCACTAAAAGAGCTACAGGAGATGCTATATACTGCATCAAGACAGACTGCCAACTATTTTCAAAAATAAAATCCTTTATGGCTGAAGTTCTGTGCTGCAAAACTTCCTGTAAGCTGCGGTTTAAATCTTCGTTTTCAAAATTACCGCCCCCACTACCTTTATAAATTAAAGCAGTTCCTTTCTGTTCAGCGGTTTTGTTCAATGAAAATTGAGTAACTATTACAGATGCATCACGGGATTCAGCAGACTTTTCAAGAAGTTTTATAGGATTATCGAAGTAAGTGTCTTCAATATATTCAAAAAGAATATGTACAATTCCATTACAGCCCAGTTGTACACTGAATTCCTGAGCACTTTCATCGGTTGTATCGTAAGTGATCAGTTTATTGCGTTTCTGATTAATGGCCAACAAAGCTTTGCGAAGCGCATCACCTTCAAGACAGCCACCACTTATAGCACCTGTCAATATACCATCCTCTGTAACCAGCATTCTTGCACCTGGCTGTCTGTACGATGATCCTTCAACCTTCACAACAGTAGCCAGAGCCGTCTTTTTACCCTTGGCAACAGCTTCACGGTAGGATTTTATAATGTCATTAATCTCTTTCATTGATCTCTAGCTTTGTCGGATAATTTTACCGATTGATTGCCATTAGAATTTTATCTGGTGTTATAGGAAGATCTCTCATTCTCAAACCAATGGCATTATAAATGGCATTAGCAATCGCAGGAGCAGTACCAATAATCCCAACTTCACCAAGACCTTTCGCACCAGAAGGATTGATGTTAGGATCAGGTCTATGGATAAAATCAACCTCTATAATCGGAGCATCGGCATTAACTGCAAAATGATATCCCGCCAGGTCATTTCCAATCAAAGTTCCCAATTTGTGGTCTATTAAATTTTCTTCCATCAAGGTCATACCGATACCTCCAACTGCTGCTCCTGACATTTGGTTAGCAGCTGCCTGACTATTAATGATTTTACCACCATCAGCGATGACTACCATCTTGTCAATTTTAACTTTTCCTGTTCTTTTATTGACCCTCACTTTGCAAAAATGTGCAGCGGAAGACCCGAATGCATACTTTTGTCTCTCGCTTCCAGGTTTAGAAGCTACTTCTATCCTTATCTCATTAAGATTATTTTTTTCGAATAGTTCTTCATATTTTAAAATACTTTTAGAATCATTTTTCAAGCTGATTCCTGTATCAGTAAGTTTAATATTATCAACGGTAGCATCTCTGAATTTTTCATTAATTACAGAGGCATATTCCGCAACTTTTAATTTTAATTGGTTGCTTGCATCGAATACAGCACCACTTACCGAAGATAGACCCGTGCTTCCACCCTGACTTGGTGCAGGCGGAAGTGTTGAATTCCCTAGCTCAATGCTAATTTTCTCTTTTGATATCCCGGTAATTTCGTGCGCAATATTCTGCATTCCGGTTCCTGTACCGGTTCCGATATCTGTCATTGCGGTCTGTACTGTAACATTCCCGTCTTTCTTTAAAATGATGGCCGCTTTAGCTTCCTGTCTGCCGGCATTCCACATTCCGACAGCCATTCCGTAACCAATATACCAATCACCATCAATAACCTGTCCGGGTGTTGATTTTCTATCGCTCCAGCCAATCTTTGCAGCGCCTTTTTTTATACCTTCGTCCAGGAAATGCGTTGACCAAGGCAAACCAGATTCCGGATGTTTGTCTAAGGAAATATTTTTCAACCGCAATTCAACAGGGTCAACTTTCAATTTATAACTTAGTTCATCTATAGCTGATTCGATTGAAAAAACGCCTGTACAATCTCCGGGACCTCGCATCCAGGTTGGTGTGCTTAAGTTCAAAGGTACAGTTGCAGTTTCCGTTTTTAAATTTGGAAATTTATAAATTAATCGACTCACACCAGTGATATTGTCATTGAAATTTTGAAATACGGAGGTACCGTTTTTTGCCTGGTGTAATATACTCAACAGGTTTCCTGATTTATCTGAACCTAATTTTACCCTTTGCCAAGATGCCGGTCTGTAACCGGTTCCGGCAAACATCTGCGGACGTGTAAGCATCAGTTTAACCGGTCTGTTTACTTTTTTTGCCCCTAATGCTGCGGCCAATGTGTGAGGCCATACTTGCAATCCGGAGCCAAAACCGCCACCAACAAATTCACTGAACACCTCAATGTTTTTTTCATCCAGATTGAATAATTTGGCAAATGTCTTTTGTACATTATTGACACCTTGGTTTTTATCATATAACCGGAGTTTGTCATTGGCAGTCCAATGCGCAATTGTGGCGTGCATTTCCATTGGATTGTGAACATCTGCTTTTATAGTATACTGCTCGTCAATCACAAACTCTAAACTTTTTATAATATCCTGGCTGCCTCTTTCTTTCCCTTTTTCTTTAAGAGGAATGGCATCTTTTGCAGAATCAAAATCAACTTCAAAGTTGCTTTTTTCATATTCTGCATCTACAAGGGATGCTGCAAATGTTGCGTCTTCTAATGTTTCAGCAATAACCAATGCTATTGGCTGTCCCTTGAAATATATTTTATCAGTATAAAAAACGGGTAGGGTAAACTTCGCCTCTTTTATTTTTTCTTCGCTAGAAAAAGCGGGCACTTCTGGTTTATTCAGATGGGTAATCACATCAATAACACCTTCTACTTTTTTAGCATTATCAACAAGGATCGATTTAATGGTGCCGGAAGGAATTGTACTGCCTACCAAAACACCGTAACACATATTCTTTACTTCATATTCAGCAGAATACTTACCGTGTCCGGTCACTTTCTCCACGCCTTCAACACGACCTTCGGGTTTTTTGTTTTTAAAATTGAGCATTTCAAGCAATCCCATAATTTTTTAATTTTTACTTTATATTACCATTATAGATTCACACAATTTTTTAACGCAGTGACAATCGCGCCCTGTAGCATTGGAATTTTATAGGCATTTTCGGATAATGGTTTTAAATCTTTCGTAGCCAATTTTGCAGCTTCTTCGAACACATCTTCCGTTGCAGATTTTCCTTTTAAAAATTTTTCAGCTTCGTACCACCGCCAAGGTTTATGAGCCACTCCACCTGAGGCCAGTCTCGCTTCTGAGATTGTATTTCCGTTCATGTCAAGTGCAGCCGCAACTGAAACCAGGGCAAAAGCATAAGATGTTCTGTCTCTAATCTTAACATAAGCGTTGTGTTTATCAAATGTATTGGAAGATACTTGAATACCTGTAATGATCGCATTCTTTGGTAAAGTATTATCAAGCCAAGGTGTATTCTCGGGCAATTTATGAAAATCTTTGAATGGAATTACAATTTCCTTTTGATCATCTGTTATTGCGCTTACCTGAGCATCCAAAGCAGCTAAAGCAACACAAAAATCTGAAGGATGAACAGCTACGCACTGATCATTATATCCTGCTACAGCGCTCATCCTGTTATTACCTTCTATAGCACTACACCCGCTGTTAGGCTTTCTTTTATTGCAAGGAGTAGTGATATCATAAAAATAAGGACAACGGGTACGCTGTAAAAGATTTCCTGCCGAACTTGCCATATTTCTGATTTGAGGGGATGCTCCGGCTAATATAGCTTTGGAGATGAGAGGAAACCTTTCTGTTACATCTTTATCAGATGCCACCTGACTATTGGATACCATGGCATCAATCTGTAAGATATTGCTTCTGAGACTTACTTTTTTTGATAAAGCGGATGTAACGTCGATCAGCGTATCTGGCTGAGCTACATTTTTTTTCATTAAATCTACCAGGTTGGTACCGCCGGCAATCACTTGTTTGTTTACCGATTTTATTTTCGAAATACCGGCTACAGAATCTACTTTTTGAATGTTAAATGGTCTCATCTTGCAGCTACTTTTTGAATAGATTGAACAATACCGTTATAGGCTCCACATCGGCAAAGATTGCCACTCATATATTCTTTTATTTCCTCAACAGAATTAGTATGGCCTTCTTTTACACAAGCTACTGCAGACATGATTTGTCCCGGTGTGCAGTAACCACATTGAAAACCGTCACATTCTATAAATGCTTCTTGCATTGGGTGTAATTCTCCTTTTTTTGCCAAGCCCTCAATCGTTGTTATTTCTTTTCCCTGCGCCATAGATGCCAAAGTCAGACAACCAAGAGCCCTTTCACCATCAATATGAATTGTACAGGCACCGCATTGGCCGTGGTCACAGCCTTTTTTTGAGCCAGTCAGATTCAGCTGTTCCCGTACAAAATCCAAAACGGTTGTGCGACTGTCAACATACAATGTATGGCTTGTTTTGTTGACAGACAATGTAATTCTGGAAACATTTTTCTTGGGAATCAGAAATTGTTTTACATCTTGATAAAATGCTTTTACAGAAACCGGTACCGCGGCAAAAGCAGCCAACAGACCGGAAATTTTGAGAAAGGATCTCCTGCTGTATTGTTCTTTTGTTTCCATATTACTTTCAGATTGTATCTTGATAAAGGTAGTGTTTTTTTATCATTGATGAACTTGTCAGACATTAAGTATATTTGCATTACAACTCAGCAAATTTAAAAGATGATTTCAAAAGAGAATGATCTTCCTATTCTCAACGGTTTAGTACTTGCAGGAGGAAAGAGCCTGCGGATGGGAAATCCAAAAGATAAAATCAATTGGCACGGAAAAGAGCATCGGTATTATCTGGCTGATCTAATAGCTCCATTTTGTGATCAGGTGTATATTTCCTGCCGGCAGGATCAGGTGTGTGATTTAGATCCGAACTATAAATTAATAAATGATTCTTTTTCAGATATGGGACCTTTAGGCGGGGTACTTTCCGCATTTAAGAGTAAACCAAATCAAGCCTGGCTGGTTGTAGCTTGCGATATGCCCTTTCTTGACGCAGAATGTTTTGAATTTCTCATACGATCCAGAGATGCCGATAAAAACGCGACTGCTTATCAAAATCCCATTGATAGTTTGCCAGAACCTTTAATCACTATTTGGGAGCCTAAAAGCTACCCTATTCTCAATGATTATTTAATTACAGGGCATACCTCACTTAGAAAATTTTTAATTAATAATGATATTTTACTTATCAAACCTTTAAAACCTGAAATTCTTTTGAATGTCAACACCCCTGAGGAAATGCTAAAAGCGACAGAAACCCTAAAAAAATGATGATTTGAAATTTATTATTATTTTTAATCACTGCCTCAAAATTAACTTCTACAGGATTTAATATCAAGAAATTTAATAAGTTGCAATTTATTCACGTTTTGTGCCTGTTGCTGCAATGACGTGATCCTCGATTCTACTGAAAATATCAGGATTATGCTTTCGGATTTTGATACGCACATATTTGGATGCCGGCATATTGGCACCATTTACCACATTATTAATAGAGACTAAGACGTTAGTTTCAGGAAAATAGGTCATTGTACTTTTCTGCGGAATTGGGTATTTTACAACAACAAAAAGTGGCGCTATTCTCTCGATATTATCATCGTAATTGAAAAGGTCTACTTGATCTCCTTCTTTTAATCCGGCTTCCCTTATATCATTTTCATTCATCATAATTACTCTTCGCTCATTAAAAATACCGCGGTAACGATCATCTAATCCATATACCACAGTATTGAACTGATCGTGAGTTCTGGTTGTTCCCATAAGATATTCGTCATCTGCCAATGAATTGTCTGGAACTGCGGTCACATTAAAGGCTGCTTTTCCCTCATATTGTTCACTCGTAAATTGACCATCTCTCGGTCCATTCGGAAGATAAAAACCACCTTTTTGGACAACCTTTTCGTTGTAGTTTTCGAATCCAGGAATACACTGTTCGATATCATGCCGAACTGCATCATAACTATTGATAAATTGATCCCAATCGACCACAGATCTTTTCCCCAGCACCGCTTTTGCCATCCGGCAAGCCACGTGTGTTTCATTGATAAGATATTCAGAGATTGGTTCCAGGACACCTCTTGACCATTCCACAACACCCATTGAATTTTCCGTACTGATATGCTGAAGCTGACCATTCACAATGTCTTTTTCGCTTCGTGAAATCACAGGCAGGATCAGCGCTTCTTTACCGTGTATCAGATGATTTCTGTTTAGCTTAACTGAAACTAACACAGACATTTCCAGTTTTCGCATAGCTTCTGCCGTAAAGCTGGTATCGGGTGCAGCAGAAAGAAAGTTGCCACCCATGCAGAACATAAATTTTACTTTTCCCTGATGCATTGCTTTCAAGGCATTGACCACATCATAACCGCCTTCCCTTGGCACTTTGAAACCGTAGTACTCTTCCAGCTTATCCAATTGTTCTTTGGTCGGATGATGGTTGATCAACAATGTTCTGTTACCCTGCACGTTGCTGTGACCACGAACGGGACAGGCACCACCACCAGGAATTCCAATACTGCCCTTCATCAGGAGAAGGTTTACAATATTATAGATCATTTCCACGCCATTTTTCTGTTGTGTGATCCCCATTCCCCAACAAACAATCATTCTTTTTTTGGCGGCGATCATCTTTGCCGCTTCCCGTAGGTTCTCTATCGAAATTCCGCATTCTTCCGCCAAAAAATCAAGGTCATATAATTTAAGTTCTCTGGCTAATTCATCAAATCCTCCAGTTTTACTCGCAATAAACTCGTGATCAAGCACTTTTCCCGGATTTTTATCTTCTTCCTCCAGTAATAAAATCTGGAGTGCTTTCAGTAGTGCCATATCACCATTAATTTTAACAGGAAGATAAAGGTCTGATAACTCGAAAGGCTTGTTGAGCAGCGCACGGACATCCTGAGGATTCTTGAATCCCTTCAATCCTGCTTCAGGAAGTGGATTTACGGCCAGAATCTTTGCGCCGTTTTTCTTTCCTTTAGTTAACGCTGAAAGCATTCGCGGTGAATTAGTGCCTGGATTTTGTCCGATGATCATAATCAGATCAGTGTCATAGAAATCTTCAAGTTTAACTGTTCCTTTTCCGATCCCGATGCTTCTTGAAAGTGCATATCCAGAAGTTTCGTGGCACATATTGGAACAGTCCGGAAAATTGTTGGTACCGAACTCACGTCCAAAAAGCTGGTAAACCCAGGTTGCCTCATTGCTTGTTCGTCCGGATGTGTAAAAAATAGCTTCATTCGGAGAATCGAGTGCATTCATCTTTTCTGCAATTTTTTCAAAAGCATCATCCCAGCTTATGCGCTGATAATGTGATGCCCCGGGCAGCAGGTACATAGGCTCTGAAATCCTCCCTAACTGACTGATTTCAAAATCCGTCAGCTTTGCAAGATCATAAACCGAATTTTCTCTAAAAAATGCTTCTCCTATCTTTTTTGAAGTGGCTTCTTCAGCTAATGCTTTTGCTCCGTTTTCACAATATTCTCCCAGGCGTGATCGCTCATCATCCGGATCGGGCCACGCACAGCTTGGACAGTCAAACCCATCAAACTGATTCATACTGAAAAGCGCTCTTCCGCCTCGCAGAACTGATGCATTACGAACCAGCTGCTCCATTGAATGAACCACTGCCGGCGCACCTGCTGCCCAGTTTTTAGGATCTTTTAGTTTTAAATTCCGGAGGTTGTATGGCGGTTGAGCTGAAGGTAAGTTATGGTTGCCCCATTTACTTTGATCAGATGAAGATTTGTCTTTCATATCCTTAAATTTTTAGCAGAGCATTCAATTAGCATTTGAAAATTGGGTTGGGATAATTATCGCTTTGATCCTCCATTGAATTATCAATGCATACAAAATCCTTCTCTATCAAGATTTTTACCGAACCTGACTGCCCGTCGAATCCTACCCTTTCGGTAGAAACCCATTCCTTTATCAATTTCTCTGGCATTTTCAGGACAATTTTATTTTCGATAAATGATACAGAAAATTCGGTTTCTTCTGTACTTTCAATGGCATACACTAAAGGACGGTTTATAAATTCTGTGGTACAAGACACTAAACCCGTTTGTCCTAGCGACGCTACTTCAGACTGTGTAAGGCGAAATCTCACCGAATTATCTTTAATTCTAATTTTCATTGTAAATTTTCTATTTTAAAATGACTTCCCAAATGATAAATATTGAACCTATTTTCCCGTAGAAAACCAATTAAGGTCATATCAAATTCTTTGGCCAAATCAACAGCAAGACTTGAAGGCGCACCAATGGCAGCAACGGCTGTTATCCCCGCCATCGCAGCTTTCTGAATCAGTTCAAAACTTGCTCTTCCACTGAGAAGCAAAATATGATTATTAAGAGGTAAAAGGTTTGAGGACAAAGCATAGCCAATCAACTTATCCAACGCATTGTGTCTCCCAACATCCTCACGAATAGCAAGAAGATTACCAGCCATATCAAAAATACCCGATGCGTGAATTCCACCAGTAGCGCTGAAGTTATTTTGAAACGATCTCAGTTTTTCAGATAGCTGGTAAATTACATTAAGCTCTATACTATTAATTTCAATTTTATTTTGGGCATAAGTAGTAACCGTTCTTATAGATTCGATGGAACCTTTTCCACAAACACCACAACTAGAAGTGGTGTAAAAGTTTCTTTCGGTGTTCATTAAATTTGGCGTAAAATGATCTTCAAATTCAACCGTAATCGAATTTTCTCCAGATGTTTTACAATTGGACTCTGGTTTTTCTATATTTTTAATCTGAGCATTGTTGGTAATGATACCTTCAGTAAACAGGAAACCCGATGCAAGCTCAGCATCATTTCCCGGCGTTCTCATCGTTACCGAAATATTCTTAATTACCTTTGATTTGCCATCTATGTATAAAACCTTTATTTCCAAAGGTTCCTCTATGGAAATATCATCTAAAAAAGGACTGCTGACATTCTCGCTGACCTTTAAAATTTCTATCTGCCTTAAAGATTTATTTGCTGACAGTTGGGTATTCATATTTTATTAATCATTGTAGTAAAGGTATAAAATATTACAGTCAAAATGACGGTAAAATATAAATCGGTTTCTTGTTTTTTTCTACATAATGATAAAAGTTCTTTATAATTTATATACAAAACCTCAGCATATGCCAAAATATCAACTGATAAAACTTGAAGGTAAAATTTGAGGTTGCGATGTAAAAAAAAATCAATCAGAAACATTCCAGCAAACATCAAAGAGAAACCAAGAGATAATCCTTGGAAATATTCTTTTGTACAAACAAAAAAAACTACTGAAAGAACAAATAATCCTGCCCAAAGATCCTTCGTTATTGTATAACTTTTATCATCTGCTTTGACTTTAACCCATTCATTTTCTATTGTTTTTTGTTGATCTAATTGAAAGCGGTTTTTAGTTTGTGCAACATATTTTGGTTTAGAAATCAATAAGTAGCTGCCATAACCCATATTTAACAGAAACAATACACCAAGCGGAATGAGCATTCCTTTTTGAAAAGTATGATGCGTTTTAAAAAGCAGTAAACAAACTGGCAGAACAATGAGAATGGCGATTGCAACCATGAATTTACCTTGGTTGACATCGGTCTTTGTCCAGGTTTCTAAATGTTGTATAAATTCCATTAACTTTTAAATTTGCGAGGTAGTCAAACCAAATTTTTCTTTGAATGAAGTGTAAAAATGAGCCAGGTTTTCAAACCCTAGATCCATATAAAAATCTGCCGGCCTTTGTTTTTTGTGCTTTATCAAATAATGTGCTTCATCCAGACGCTTGGCTAAAAGCCATTTTTTTGGCGTTGTATCAAATGTTTTTGTGAAATCGCGTTTAAAACCTGAAAGACTTCTTCCGGTGAGCTTTGCAAAGGATTCTACTGAAACATTAAACATGAAGTTTTGATTCATAAATTCTTCCAAATCCATCTTATGTGGCTCTGAAAAATCGAATAATATTTCTTTGAAATCCGGGTTGCAATGGAGCAGCAATTCTATGGCTTCCCTGATTTTTAAATCTGCCAATCGTGGCGTAGCCTCTTTGGTCTTGTTGATGTATGGAGCTAATGAAATGAAATAATTTTGAAGAAAATCATCAGGTTCAAAAAATAATTTTTGTTTGCCTACGTATTTTTTGTCAACTACAATTTTGTTTTCCAAGGCATATTGCTGCAATGTTTCCTTGTCTAACGTAATCGATAAAAATTGGTACTTTCCTGATTTCGAAGGATATTTTATTGTTCTGATTAATTGGTTTTTCCGAACCAATAAGATGGTATTTTCAGGAATTACTGTATTTCCATCAGCGTGAAAAGCGTGCGTTTCACCTGATAGCTGGAATCCTAAAAAATGCTCGGGAATAAACTCCTCATCCCCTCTGTGCTTTTCAAAAACACAGGAATAAGCCAATTTATCGAATATGATTTCACGCTTTGCTTCCACACTCCAAATATCTTAAATTTTAATTGAAACCTACAGTTCCTGCACTCGCAATTTCTTTATCCTGTTCTGGTGAACCACCCGAAGAAGCAATAGCTCCGATGATTTTGCCTTCTTTATTTTTAATTACAACTCCACCTGCAATGGTCAATAATCCGTCGTTTGAATTCAACATTCCATATCCGTGAATGTCTGCTCCGGAAACGATTGTTCCCATTATGTCGCTATCTACACCAAACATTACGGCTGTTCTTGCTTTTTTTACAGCAAATTCTATCACCCCAAAAACACTGTCTAATCTTCCAAATGCAACCAAATGTCCGCCTGTATCTACCACTGCAATGCTAACAGGAATATTCAATGCTTTTGCTTTTTCTATGGAGGCATTTAATGCTTTCGTTGCTTCGTTATATGTTATGTTCATTTTTTAAAATTTTGATTGATGAAAAAAAGAAAGCACAGTCTGTTGAACTGCACTTTCAGAAAATTTATTAGCTTTTTGCCGTCCAGGCATCTGCTTGTAACTGTTTTACAAAATCTTCGGTTTCTTTTGGATGTACATTTCTGAAGTTTGAATTTTCATCCAAAGCCACATCAACAATACATTCTGCCATAGATTGCGGATCTAGCTGATTTGCCAAAGCTTCGGCAGTACCGTCGAATGCAGATAAAGGTGTGAAATTGGTCTCAGGATTGTACCAACGGGAAATTGTATCTACACCACGGTCGTTAAAACCAGTTCCAAAAATTCCAGGATTACACGTTGCGATTTTGATATTGAAAGGTGCTAATTCTGTTTTTAAACCTTCTGCGATGGAGCCCATTGCATGTTTTGAAGCACAATATGCAGCCACATAAGGAACCGTCCACAATTCACCCATAGAAGTTGTGAAAACAATTTTCCCCGGTCTTTTTTCGTCAATAAATTTCTTGATGAAACCTTGTGCCAGTTGCAATCCTCCGAATACATTGACGTCGAACATCGAACGGATTAAATCTATAGGCTGTTCTGCAATTGGACCGCCTTCCATAATTCCAGCGTTACTAATTAAAATATCGATGTCATATTTTTGAGTAATGTAAGCAACGTCTTTTAAGTTGGTTACATCCAATTTATCCACAGTCATTTCTATCCCTTGTTCTTTTGCTTCTCTTATCAAGTCGCTCATTTGCGGATAAACTTGTGCGGTAGCAATTACTTTATGCCCTTTTTTTGCGAGATCAAAAGCGGCTATTTTTCCAAAACCGCTTGCTGCTCCTGTAATTAAAATTCTTTTGCCCATATTTTTTGATTTAAAGATTATTTAGCAAAATTGAACTAATTGACAATAATATTGCTTCGCGAGAGGTTCAAACTCATATTGCTAAAAAGTCCAAATAAAACATTTTATTCAAAGAATGTCGAGATTTTGGGTTAATATAAAGGGATATCTTTTAAGTTAAGACATGAAAACTCTCTCATACAATTAAATTCTTCAGAATGAGAATCTCCACAGCTCCTTTCCCGTTCTTCTAAGAAAATTTGTTATATGGCAAAGAAAAGTACCACCGGAAAAATCTCCACATAAAAATATATTCTGCTGCGACAAAGTATATACTTATCGAAATTTGGCAGTGAGATACTTACTAGATTGTTGTATATAATAGATTTGACGAGTATAGTCGAATGTACAAAAACATTAAGATTAGCTTTAGGATAAAAAGAGTCAAGCTTTATTATAAGATTTAAAATCAACACTAAAAGTTGTACCTTTTCCCAATACAGATTTTAGCGAAATTTGACCTTTGTGAACCTCGATAATTCTCGATACGATGGATAATCCGATGCCGTTTCCTTTTTCATAGTTTTTATTATTGCCTCTGTAAAATAGATCAAAGATTTTTGACTGATTTTCTACTGCAATACCAATGCCTTGGTCAATAAAATTAATGCTCAAAATTCCGTTCTGCATTAAGATTTCTACCGAACAATATTTATCTGGAGAATACTTGCAGGCATTTTCCATTAAATTTAAAAATGCAATTTGCAACAAGTATGGATTCCCGAAGAAATCGTAACTGTTCTCCTCCGTATCTGCCCATCCATCCATATAGTTGATCCCTACCCTGTAATCTGCATTTTTCTGCAATAATGCTATTTTCGCATCAGCTAAAACCTCGTCCAAGCGAAGATTTGTAAAGCTGATCTGTGAGACATCATAGCTTGCTCTGGCAAAATCTAGTAAAGCCGAAGAAAGTTGCGAAGCTTGTTGCGCATCCTGCAAAGCATTGTCAATAGAATTCCTGTAATCGTCCAATGTTACATTTAGCTCTTTTGCAAGTTCAAGTTCAGTTATCAATATGGCCAATGGTGTTCGGAATTCGTGGGAAATAGTTGTTACAAATTGTTTGTGATTATTAAAGGATTTTTCCAATCGGTTAAAAGTTGAGTTGAACGTTTCTGTCAGTTCGTAGATCTCATCTTTTGCCTTTGGGACAACCAGTCTCTTGTTAAGATTATGCTCTGAAATATCACGGATCTGGAGAATGATATCTTTCAAAGGTTTCAAGGTATAATACGAAAATAGAAAACCAACGATGAAAATAATCACAATCGAAATGAAATAAATGATAATGACATCATTTTTAAACTCGTCAATATGAGCCTTTCCTGTGACATCCACGGCGCTTCCTATGATGTAGTAATTCTCTCCATCATATTCATATTTAATGGCCATATATTGGCGCTCTCTTCTTACCCAGGCTATTCTGTCTTTTTTGCTTTTGATCAATTGATCCAGATAATACTGGTTTTTAGAAGAAGGTTTGATATCCGTAAACAGTAATTTTTTGTTGCTGTTGTACACGGTGATGTCAGCTTCATTAAGTATTTTCTTGTTTCGCTCGTGGAGTTCCCGAATCTTTGAATTGTTGATCTTCGCATCGAATATGAATTCCGATCTCCAGGTGATTTTATAGCCCAAGCGGTCATTGAACTCGTCTTCCCTGTTTTTCTCAGAAACGAAATATAAGACATAAGCAAAAATGAAAAGGATTCCGGCAGTCAGTAAAGCATAGCTGAGCGCGGTTCTGGTAGCTATTTTCATTTCTTATAATTGATCTGTAAATATGAAACCTACTCCGGGTTTGGTATGAATCAGCTTTCCATCAAAACCTTTATCGATCTTTTTCCGGAGGTAAGCGATGTAGACATCAATGTAGTTGGTTCCTGTATCAAAGTGATGTCCCCAGACATTCTCTGCAATTTCATCCCGGGTTAGAATCCTCTCGTTATTTCTCATCAGAAAAACCAGAAGTTTAAATTCTTTTGGCGTGAGGATGATCTCTTTTTCGTTCCGGAAGACACGGTTGGTATTATTATCAACCTTAAGATCTTTATATTCAAGATGATGGGAAGATTCTTTTTTTGTGGATGAAACTGATTTTCTTAATAAAATAGCCTTAATCCTTGCATACAGTTCCCTGACTTCAAACGGCTTGACCATATAGTCATCTGCTCCCGCATCAAAGCCTTCGATCTTTTCATCAATTGTTCCGAGCGCTGTCAACATTATAATCGGGAGATCTGGATTTTTTTGTTTGAGAATTTTGCTTAATTCGATACCGTTCATATTGGGAAGCATAATATCTGTGATTACAAGCTCAAATACAATTTTATCGACCATCACCAAAGCATCTTCAGCATCTTCCGAGATATAAATCTGATAACCCTGGCTCTCCAGACCTCTTTTCAAAAGCGCAGAAACACGGGCGTTATCTTCGATAATTAAAACTTTCATAAGAAATTGTTAGAGGACTAGCTTTAAAATATTCAATATCAATAAGCGGATTATCAATCGTCCTTCAAATTCTCTGCAAAGGTATCTCATATTTTTATTCTTAATGAATTTCTAAAGATTTTCTAATAGTTTTCTAACGATGATCCTTGATTTACGAAACTAATTTTGTCCCGTTGTAATCAACAATAAAGGACGAGACATTATGAATAAAAAATCTTTTAAAGCCAGTCTGGCAATATTTGCAATCATCGGACTGTCAGCTAAAATGGAAGCTCAGAAAAAAAATGACTTTAATAATCCGGGACTTACCCATTATCTGAATGAAGAGCATACGCGCTATGTATCTTTCAGCGGCTATGCAGAACTTTGGGCAAGATATACACAACTGAATCCCGGAAGCCTTATCAATGATCAGGCAAAATCTGATGTTTCTGATCTTTCGCTAAGAAGAGTAAGAGTAAAGATGACCTATAAGCCGACAGAAAAACTAATGTTTGTTTTACAGGCAGGAACCACCAACGTAAATATGAATGCCAAGGCAAGTAATTACATTGATCTGCTTGATGCTTATGCAGAATATGCTTTTAATGATAAAATTGCTGTAGGAGCAGGTCGCTCAACCTGGAGAGGTCTTTCGAGATTTACAACCGGCCCTTTGAATACTTTACTATACGATTTGCCAGCTTATGCAACTTCCAACGCCGGAGCTACAGATTACACCGTGCGGGAGCTGAGTGTCTATGCTAAAGGTCAGCTGGGAAAATTTGATTACCGATTGGTGGTAGCCGACCCTTACACAATGGCTACTGCAGAACCGAAAGTAAATGTCGCCACTTTCAGCAAAAATTCTCCAGGCAAGGATTTTTCAGGATACTTCCGTTATGCATTCCTGGACAAAGAAAATATTTCGACTCCGTTCAACTCCGGAACTTACGGCGGTAAAAAGAATGTGTTGAGTGTTGGCGCAGGTTTCGATTATATCCATAATGCCACTTGGCATAAAGACTTCAATAATAATGTTCAGAATGATGATATGCAGAATTATGCAGTCGATCTGTTCTATGATGCGCCTATCAACAAAGACAAAGGAACTTCCATCAGTGCATACGGAATGGCGATGTACAATGATTACGGACCCAATTATGTGCGCTACGTCGGCACCAATAATCCTGCAACTTCAGTAAATGCCTCACAGGCAAGTCTCAATGGCGCAGGAAACGCAATGCCGGTGATAGGAACAGGAAATACTTATTATGTACAGGTTGGCGGAACGCTTCCATACTTTAATAAAGATAAAAAGAATCTACAACTACAGCCCGCGGTGGGAATGCAATTATCCAACCTAAAAGGACTTCAGGATAACGCGATTGTTTATGATGCAGGAATATCATTACTGATGAACGGAATGTCTTCCCGCTTAACCTTTGATGCACAAAACCGACCAATTTTCACCGGAGATGCGCTAAACAAAGGTGCTGTTTCCGACAGACAATGGCAATTTGTTTTGAAATACAGAATTGATTTTAATTAAAATAATATAAAATGGAAAGAAGAAAATTCTTATTCCGATCCATCCAGGCTTCTGCCCTATTGTTGATCTCAGGAAGTATGTTTGCCTCGGTCATCCCAAATATCAACCCTAAAAAAACTAAAAAAGTGTACGCTCACAATTTATTCTTTTGGTTAAAAAAAGACCTTTCTACAACAGAAATAAAGGAGTTTGAGAACTTTTTTGAAGGTCTTAAAAAACTGCCTTATCAAAAAAACTTACGCTACGGAAAACCAGCAGGGTCAAGTCCAAGAAATGTTTTAGACAGTACTTATACCTACAATGCGTCAATGGAATTTGATACGCTTGAAGAACTTGAGGCTTATGGAAAGCTTCCCGAACACCTTGCATTAGTTCAAAAATACAAACCAATGTTCGATAAGATGCTGGTTTATGATACTCTTTACAATTAAAAAATATATTACAATTTTACAAATGAAAAACATCGTTAAAAATCTCAGTTTCATTCTTGCATTAGCTTCTGTAACAGCAATAAATGCTCAGGAAATCGTGAACAACAATAATTTCAGTATCAAGGTTAACAAAGAAGAATCTAAAGAATACATTCCGGCAGTGAGGCTGATCAACAATCCTGATGGTTCTTGCACCTTCGAGAAAGGCAGGATACCAACTTTGAAACATTTGAACACGAAAACATTCTGGATGAGCACCAAGACAGAAGATTGGGAAAAGAATGCACATCCGGCTCCAAGAAGACAGTATGTTATAACACTTAAAGGAAACATCAGATTTAAAGTTACGGACGGCTCCACTTTCATTATTAAACCCGGAACGATCCTGTTGGCCGAAGACCTTAAAGGAAAAGGGCACAGCTGGGAAATGGTGAAAAGCAAATCTTGGGAAAGATTATATATTCCTTTAGAAGAAAATGCAGATGATAATTTTGTCAAGAACGATTAATAGATAAGTTTTATATACAGAAAAGCTTCTACAGTTGTGGAGGCTTTTTTGTATTAATAAAAGTGAACAATAATAATAAAACTGGAATAGACTATCTTGTTATTATTCTTGGTTATTCTCATTTCCTATTCAAGGATTATTTTGAAATCATTTAAAAACATCAATCCTTGCTATAATGTTGAGGTGGTTTTCCATAATGTTTTCGATGATATATGTGCTTGCAACAACCAATATAGCGGAAGTATTGTATCATATGAAATATCAGTTAATCTTCTCTTTGAATGGGTTGACACTAATCTCTATCATCAGATTTTCAAAAAAGAAATAAAATCCGAATGTATTTCTGATATTTTTAGGTTCGGCTTCAAATCGTAAGCCTTTTTCCTCTTGGAGATTTCTGTACATATTCCAAACAGCTACCTGATCTTCCTGATAAAATCCGATATGGAAATTCTCGGGATATTCCGGTATATCTTCTTTTTTATTCAATATTTGTCCCCAAATAACCAAGGCAAATTGTTTGTCATTTTCCAGTACTGCCATTTTACTGTTACGGTTTACGATTATACTGAAGTCAAAATAATCTGCAAACAAATTCACAGCATTATCTACATCCTTTACGACCAGATTTATATGATTTAAACTCATTTTATTCTATTTTTTGTCTATTGTTAGAACAAAATTAGGTTTCAGTAATCAGGTTCAATTGGATAAATCGGTCATTTTCATTTTTATTTAGGATCGTGGGTTTTACTCCCGCGAATTTCTTCACTTCCCTTATAAAATGGGATTGATCTCCATAATTAAGTTCGGGGTAAAAATCACCATTTTTCAGCTGTTTCAATGAATTTGAAAAACGGATGATATTAATATATGATTTTAATGAAACTCCCAACCAGGCATTGAAATAGCGATTCATTTGTCTGCTGCTCCAAGAAATATTTTGGGATAATTCCTTCACTGTGGTTTCTCCTTTTGATGAATAAATGAGCTCAAATAATTTCTTTTTACGGTCATCAATTTCTTTTTCCATTTTTGCGTCGATAATTTCGCAGGCTTTTTTGTAAAATTGTTCGAAATCTGCTAAATCGCTTTTACAAAACCCCCAATAATCTGGTGAAAGAATTTGCTTATTGTCTTTTAAACCCGCAAAGGACTGCTTGAAAATATATTCAGCGGCTATCGGATGAAAGCTGATGGCAAACATCGTCGATCTCGGAAATGGCGGTTTGAAAACAGGTCCGGTGCAAGTACCTGATATAAAAATTTCAAACTTTTCATCTTCTCCGGTAAAAAGAAATAAATCTATTTTACCATCAGGAACGATAATTCCTTCTCTTTTTTCATCAGCGTAATTCTTTACCATCCAGATACTTTCCACTATATCTGTAAGGCGATTGTCGGGTTTAAGTGATAAATATTCTAATTGATTTATTTGTAAACTCATCTACAATATCTTAATGACTACAAAATTATAATTTAATTGATATTCTTCATTGTTTGTATACGGATACCTTAATGATGTCATTCTTAATAAATACTTTAGTTACTTAATACTAGGGATCACGCTTATTAATATCCTTGCCAGAGCAAAAACACTTGAAAACTTCGCTGTATTCAGGTATTTTTTTGTTAATAGGATAAGCTTAGTTTTGACAGATGACATTCCCAACAGCAAACAAAAATCACTTAGTTTTTCACTCTATCCTCTTACAATACTGTAGATTAAAAACTACCTCAAAAAAATTAATGGTAAAATATCAGCAAAAGCCTTAATCTAAAAAAATATGGTCAACAAATTTTTATTATTATTCATACTTTTCACAGCCGGTTCAGCAACAGCTCAGGCTCCTATTATCTTTGATGCAATCGGTCTTGGCGATTATCATACTCCGTTTGTAAAAGTGCGAAAAGACAGTAGGATTTATTTCTGTCATCCCGTCACTGGAGTTTTAGTTGATGATGTAAAAGATCATTCAGGCGACTTACTTTCTGTAGTCAAAGATGGAGCGTACGCAGTAATTCACGACAATGGAAAATTATTAAGCGATTTTGATTACGATGAGGTGACTTTAGTTACCCATTATGACGGACAATGGTATCGCGGAATTCATTATAATTATCAGTTTGCACAAACGAAAAAAAAGGGAAAGTATGGAATTATAGATCTACAGGGAAAAGTAATTTCCGAACCACGCTTCCAGGCATTGGAGATTATCAATAAAGATATCATTGGTTTTAAAGAAAACAATAAATGGGGTTGGCTTGATGCAACAGATGGTAAAATTATCCAGACACCGATTTATGATGAAGTAGGCAAAAATTATCTGTTTGAAAATATGATTCAGATACATCTTAATGGAAAACAAGGAATAGCACAAAAAAATGGTAAAGTAGTTGTTCCTCCAACTTATGAACGTCTGAGCAACATCTTCCTTAAAAGTAAAAAATATACAGCCTTTTTTCAAAATAATGCGTATGGTTTGATAGACTCCCTAGGAACTGTAGTGGTTCCTGCGACCTATAAATCATTAATTCCTCTTAGAGGTAGTGATTTTCTTAAGATTGAAGAACGCAGTCTGCAAGGACTGATTGATACTACAGGAGAAGAAGTCACCCCTCCACTATATGATAAGATCAATGATTTCGTAAGAGGTCGTGCAACCGTTGAAAAGGCTGGAAGAAAGGGGCTTATTGGTAAAAAAGGTGAATTGTTATTATCTCCTGAATATGACGAGATCGAGTTTAAAAACTCAGCTGGAGAAACGATTTATGATGGTGTCCGGATATCACTTATGCCTTCTGATGGAAATGCATCCAAAGAACATCTTGAAAGGATAGCTGCTGAAGCTAAACTGGATGCAATGCCTTATTATTTGAAGGTCAGGAAAAATGGTAAAGTAGGAATTTTCGATTGGGAAAAAGCAAAACCTGTTTTACCTGCCAATTTTACGGAGATCATCATCGTAAATCAGCAAGGCGAAACCTATTTTCATACTATAAATGGGAATCTATATGGAATTTACGATAAGCTGGGTAAAGAAATACTACCTATTAAATACCGTCTATATACTCATAATTATATGGATAGAAGCTATGACTACAGTAATCTTAATGACAGCCCTTATATCTTCCCTGTTTATGATGATAAACATTTGGGAATTTACAACAGCCTGAAGAAACAGTTTATAATTCCGGTAAGTGATGTGAAAATAAGCTGGTTGAATGCAGGAATTTTTCAGATTACCAGAAAAATAGAGGGGTCAAGCTATATCGAAGAATCAGCAGTATATAATACCAATGGAGAAATGCTGATACCATATACTAAAGATATTTATTTTCTGAAGATGCTTAATGATTATTTACTCCTTGCCGAACTAGAATCACAATATATTATTTTTAATACGAAGAACGGTGAGAAAGTGTTTGAACATCCGGAATGGAATAAGTATGGATCCTACAACGGCTATCGTATACCGGATAACACAGAAGATGGATCCAAACCATTTCAAAGTGGACTTTTCAAGATCAAAATTGCAGGTGAGAATTTATTTATTGATGAAAATGGAAAACAGGTCCGCTTTAATGACTTTGACTATGTTGGAGAATTTTTTGACAATCTCGCGTGGGTAGTAAGTAAAAAAGGAGATGAAGTCCTGTATGGATTGATTGATACAAAAGGAAATGTTATTGTTAAACCTCAGTTTGATCGTCTTAATGCCATCAATGACCATCCGGATCTCACGCTGGTGCAAATAAAAGAAAAATATGGCGTTTTGAATCGTCAGGGTAAAACAATACTTGAGACCAAATACGATATGATCAATAGTTTTTCACCTGAACTCATTGAGATTACGTTGAAAGGTAAATCTGGTCTTGCAGATAACGATGGAAAGATCGTTTTAGAACCTAAGTTTGATTATTTAAGAAGAAACTACGAGGGCGAAGATCGTATATGGCCAATTCTGGCCCAGGAAGGCAATGAGTATTCATTTATTAATAAAGAAACAAAAAAGCCTTTGATAATAGGAAAATCAAAAATTGAATAAGAAAATGAAAAAATGCATACTGCTCCTTGCTGTTATTTTTGTCAATAAATCCATTGCACAGATAATTCCTCCTCCTATGGTAGAGAATATTGAATATAAACCAGGCTATCAGGATCCTACGATAAAAGGTACTGAAATAAGGCCTTTCCGACAGGGATTTGCCCGGATTGTAAAAGAAGGAAAGGAGTTTTACATTGATGTGAACGGACAAAAAGCGTTTGACTATATGGTCAGCGATGAAAAAGTTAAACTGGGAGATAAATACGACATCCTTGATTATCAAAAAGAGCTGAAAGAAACAGGAGAAATGCCTAAAACAATTATTCTTTTTATAAAAGAGGGCAAAAAAGGAGTTTTGTCACCAGATGGAAAAATAGTTCTGCCGGCAAAATATGACCAAATAAATTTGGAGAGTCCGAACTATTGGAAGCTTTCATTAAACGGGAAAGAAAGTTTATATCTGCCCGGTTATTTTAGTCTCCCATTTTTTGATGAAATCAATTATCTTGATGGTAGATACTTTGATGTAAAACAAGGTTCTAAGTGGGGTGTTTACGATTCAAAGAAAGAAACAATGGTTATCAACCCTATTTATGAGGCTTTTGACTATTGCGGAGGATGCGCAGGAACATCAGATTATGTATATGCAAAAAAGGATGGCAAATGGGGCATTGTGGGTTTTAACGGAGAAGTACTCGTACCATTTAACTATGATCATCAACACAATCAAATGCGTAGTGACAACTGGGTACAGGCTTTTTCTAAAAAAAATACACCACTCATTATCAATATAAAAAGTCGCCAGGAGTTTGCCGTACAGGAAAACAGCACCATTGCGAAGGGTTTGCTGATCTATATGGAAAACGGAAAATTCGGTGCTTATGACCAACAAGGGAAACTAGTTGTACCCTTTATATATGACCGTATTGATATCGAAGGCGCCGGAGCGTATCAAAATTCCTCAGGCAATTATCTTATTGCTGGCAAAGGAGAATTTCAGGGCGTGATTGACTTAAACGGAGAAGTCATTGTTCCAATCAAGTATGACCAGGTGAAGGTTATTAATAATTATTTTGTACTAAAAAAAGGAACAAAGACTATTTTAGCAGACGCTAAACTCAAAGAGCTGATCAGTGTGGAGGATGGACAAATCACCTATATTGACGGCAGTACTGAAGGAGGAATAGAGCCACTTCCCATTTTCCGAATAGTTAAAAAAGCTTTTTTGGGTTTATATTTTGCAAAAACAGAGAAGTATTATGAACCTCAGTTTTATGACATCGATGTAGACCATAAAGCCGAGAGTAAAATATATGATTTGATTATCGGAGAGCGACAGGGAATAAAGACCATATTTGATTTAGAAGGAAATGTGCTGGTTCCCGGTAAATACAACAATTACACTTTCTTGCTCCCGCTCGGGAATAAACGCGCTCAGGTGCAGAAAGATGGAAAAATAGGCATTTATAATCTGGATGCACAGCAGGAATTAATCCCTACTATCTACCGTGACTATTTTGATTTTATTGGTCAGGACCAACAGACAGTGGTTTGTCGTTCAGGTGAATACGAATCTGCTCGTATTGAACTGCGCTTGCTTAAAGATGGAAAACTGCTTACCCAAAAAGACTATTCTGAAATTGCCGCGATTGACAGCACTACTTTTTTATTAAGCGACTGGAAGAGTAATAAGTATGGCTTATATAATACTGTAAAAAAAACAATTACCAATCTACCCTATAACTTTGTCGCTTACATAGGCTCTGATCAAGTGTTAGCTGTGTCTGATAAAGATGGAAAGGCCAAACTTTACAACTTCCATACCTCTAAGGAACTTCCTACGGAATATCAATTTTCATTTCGTAATGAATTTAATTCATATTCTACAGATCAGCCTGCAATAATAAACCTGTTTAAAAACGGCATGGCTATAATTGGTCAAAATAATAAGCTAGGCTATATCGATGAAAGCGGAAAGATGATCATCCCAATGACATTCGATAAGGCAAAAAGCTTTGATAGTTTGGAAGTTGCCGTTGTGGCACGTGATATCACAGATAATTTTGGTACTTATTCTAAAATTGGCATTATAAATAAAAAGGGCAGTTTTGTTATTCCGCTAAATGATAGTTATCAAGATTCTTTTTATGACAACTTCTTTGTAGCAGGAAAAATCCTGTTAACGAAATATAATCCTGAAAACAGGGAGTTAAAGTTTGGGCTTGCTGATAATACCGGAAAGGTTTTTCTTGAACCTATATATGACCAGATTAGCCCTGCAAAGGATAATCAATATTTAATTGTAAAAAAAGGACGTAAATACGGGATAACAGATGCAGATGCCAAATGGGTTGTGCCTCTTTCCTTTGATGATGTCGGATTGAGAGTCTATGATTTCCATGGTTACACTTCGCCTGTCCAGCTTTTTCCTATGCCGGTAAAGGAAGGAGATCAATGGAAATTTTTAACAGAGAAAGGTACCGTGTTGCCAATTGCAGGAGATCGCTTGAGCTACTAGAACATAAGAATTAATAAACAAAATAGCCGATGAGGTAGATCATCGGCTATTTTGTTTATGATTAAGACACTTAGTTCTTTTTATAATCCTTCTCAAATTTATCTGATGCAACGTTCACACCATTTGCCATATTTTCAAATGCCTGATTGATATTGTTCAGTAATCCTTCTTCTGCCACAGGATCCTGGGTACTGCTCTTTCTAATGGCAATCAGTTTTGGATAGTCTTCTTTAACAATTTTACCATACCCTTTCAACCCATTAAGAATAGCTTGCTGCAATTGGTCATCACCGTTGAAATCACCTATTTTTTCTACCTTTTTAATGTCTTCTTTAACAGCTTCGTCCCATTTCAGGGCTACTTTTTCTGCTTCATCATATTTTTTTGATTGCATTGCGCTGTTCATTTCGGTGATATGTGCCTCTTCACTGTTGATAATTGTCATCAGTTCATTGTTATAGGTTACTGCATCTTTTTTATTACAGCTTAAAAGTGTGCAGACCATAATTAAAGCAGCACTTCCTGAAATCACTTTTTTCATTTCTTTCTAATTTTTTGTTGATAATCTGTTTAAACCTCTTTTGAAGGCTTCACAAATTTAAAAGATGAATAGATTTCAGTACATCCCTGAATATAGTGGTTTTTAGGCCATTAATCTCGAAGAATGCCATATTCGAGGGCGAGTTTGATAACAGAGGTTATGCTTTTCACCTCAAATTTTTCTATGAGATTCTTTCTGTGACTCTCCACTGTATGATGACTGATAAATAAAGTTTTAGCTATTTGAACGGTAGTTGAACCTTTAATGGCTTCCATCAATATTTCTTTCTCTCTGCGTGTCAGCTTAGGTACATTTTCCAGGCCTACATCCTCTTTCTTACTCATTTTGAGCTTGGTTTTCGCACATAAAAAGAGTTCTCCCTGAAACACACTTCGGATGCCCGCTATGATCTCGGGTCCCGAAGCGTTCTTTTGGATATATCCGTCCGCACCTTCGGTGATCATACTATTAATGACAGCGTATTCATTATGAACACTGATGGCAACAATCTTCATCTGTGGACATCGTTTCTTGAATAAAGCAACCATCTCTATACTATTGGTATCAGGAAGATTGATATCCAGCAATAATATATCAGGCTGAATACGTTTAATCCGCTTAAGTGTTGACTTACCATCTGTAAAGCACTCCAAAATATTAAAATCGGGTTCCGCAGCCAGAATATTTTTTAAACCTTCCAACATCATCGGGTGATCATCAGTAATTACAATATTAACCATAATAAGTATTATTATTTATCGGAAACTCTATTTCAATGCTTGTACCTCTTCCTGCAACAGAATTAATTTGCATCTGTCCGCTTAAAAATTCGAGGCGAGACTGTACATTGTGCATTCCTGCTGATTTTTTTCCATCTGCAAGATGAGGATCAAAACCTTTTCCATTATCCTCTACCGTTATCATTATCAAATCATTATGCTGTGACAGTTGCATTATAATCTGTGAAGCCTGAGAATGTTTCACTGCATTATTTACCAGTTCTTGGATAATGCGATAGACTACTATTTGTTTATCTTTTGAGAGTTCGGTCTTCAGCTTTACAAATCGACTGGAAATTTCAAGTTCATCATTACTCATTCGTTCAGCATATTCCTTAAGAGCCTCTTCCAGTCCATATTTATCCAGCAGCTCAGGCATAAGATTATGTGCAATTCGGCGCAATTCGACCACAGCAACATCGAGCTGATCTAAAGATTTGTTTAATGTATTTCTGCCGGAATCATTCTCATTAAATAGCGTAAGACCGGACAAAGTGATTTTTGTGCCGGACAATATACCCCCCAATCCATCGTGAAGATCTCTCGCTATACGTGAACGTTCAGTTTCCTGCCCTTCTAGCATAGAAACCAAAACCTGTAGGCTTTCTTTCTGTTTTAACGTCTTGAGATGCTGGCGATATGCATAATAAATCAGCATAGCAGCAATTATAAAAGTCAGGATTAGGAAAAAATAGACTGAATTTATTTTTGATTTGTAGGCAAGTTCTTGTTGAGAAGTTTTAAGTTGTGCTGCGCGCTGTTGTGTTTCAATACGTGAAAGTTTAAGTTCTTTACCTCTGTTATCTGCCTCCAGCTGGATTACTTCCATCTGCTGGCGCTGAATTTCTTCATTTAACTTTAAGTTTTCCAGATCCTGTAGCTGCGCCTTACTGTGTGCGTGCATCAATGAGATCTGCTGCTTTCTCTTTTCGGCTTCAAACTGCAGTCGAATCAGCTGTTGTTGCTGTCGCTCTTTTTCAAACTGCGCTTCTAATCTACGCCCCTGTTCCATTTTATTTGCATTGAAAACCTCTTCGTACAGCTTTACATATTGTTTGTAGTAATGATATGCTTCATTGTATTGTCCTTCTGCCTCATACACTTCTGCAAGCTTTTGATAGAGACTAAGGACAATCGTATTTTCTACCACAGTATCTTTCATAAGAGCCGCTAGTGAGGCGAGAAGGTACTTTTTTGCTGTTTGTGTATCACCTTCTTTCATACTATACTCTGCCATTATTCCATAAGCTGATGCTACCTGTGCATATTGTTCTGTTTTTTGCCCAACTTCCAGTCCAAGCTGGGCATACTGCAGTGATTTAGTTTTATAGGACAATGGATAATATTGTAGATAAAGGTTTGCCAGGTTAATTGCCGCAAAAGATAAGTCAGAAGGCACAGTCATAATGGAACTGTTCTTTTCATAGAATTTAATCGCCTGAAGATAATAATTTTCGGATTGATTACGAAGATTCTTATTTTCGGGCTGGTTAATGTACTGCTCCTGATAATTATATCCCATAGACATATAGGCGTCAAAAATATCCGTGGGTTTATTTCTTAATTTAGCTGCTTCCAGTGTGAGTTTAGCATATTTTTCCTGTAAGTCATATGTTTTCCAGTTTGAATAGATTGAGGAAAGTTCCTTATAAATTGCAGTTTTTCTTGATACGACAACATCTGTCTGAGCTGCTTTGTCGTAAAATATTAAAGCTTGCTGAAAACATCGGATCGCCTGATGCTCCTGATTGTTCCTTGCATACATCCAACCCTCACAATACGACACATATCCTTTGATGCTCAGTTCTTTGGTTTTTTTTGCAAATATTTTAGCCTGCTCAAGATACCTGTTAGCGGATGTATTATCTTCCAGCAACTTGCTGTTCATTGCGGCGATGCCACATAGCTGCGCTGCATATTGTCCATCAGCCTTTTTAGCAGCTCTGCTGATATTTTTTTTCAGCAACTCCATAGCTTCCTTTTGCCGTCCGTTAAAAAAAAGTGCATGAGCATATTTACCCGTCAACAATAGCTGTTGGTTACTGCCTTCCCCAGCCTTATAATATTCATTTGCAGCAGTTTCAACAGCATTCTGAGCGTTAAGATTTCCGAAGAAAAACATCACTAAAATTAATATTAAATACTTCTTCACTATATATATTTTCATATTTGCTCCTGAAAACAAGATTTAGGACAAGAGCAATTTTTATACATTCTCATATTTTCTTTATCAATTTAATAGTAAACCAAAATATGAAAATACATTGGAAATGCCCGTGAAATCTAAAAATAATTAAAAAAATAATAAGACTTCTACTCGATAACCTTTTATTTTTAAAAAATATTAAACACCTTAAAATAATTATAAAAAGCTAAGAATTGGGATTCTTAAGAAGTTGAAAATGAAGAAGTACTGAATATTGAATCCTGAGATCCGGCCGGAAGATCTGGACTCCTGCAAGAAAATGACGGTAAAGTTCAAACCTATTTTTTATGACATAATACTCCCTTTGAAAATTCACAGTATGCATTTTACTTTCGTCATTACTATTCTTTTTATAAACTGTAAGTCTCGTTAAATTATATTTGATATTTAAGACTAAGCCAATATCAGAGTCAAATTGTTCTTTTGAAGAACATAATTCTGAATATAAAAACTGTTCTGAAATTTTGCCATTCGGAAAGAGAATAAATGCACCTTCCTCATTCACAACGATACTATATTTATTATCTCTTTTAGCTTTAAAAAGATAGGCTGCAGTAAAATAACTCGCACCAGCGGAGAGAATCGTTGCTAAAAGCAATATCAGAAAGTGTCCTGGTTTATTTGTGAAATATTCCCAAAAGCCATTATCAATTAAACCACCTAGTGAAATGATTGCGACCGCTGCCAAAAGTATGACGATAATGCATCCAAGACCTGCTGAAAAATAGGTATATGGATAGTTGATAATAGATATCATCGTCGGAAACTCTTTTGTACTTTGTATCATAATTGATGCGAAAATCCATTTTTTGAAGATGGACTTTATCTCGGGGAATATTCTTTAGCCTAAAGTTATAATAAAACTTGGTTTCTGTAAAATTTTCTCAATGTTTTAGCTTTTTAGTAATTGTGTTTCCTGAAATGCAATATTTCCCTTTTATTTTCTTTCCTTACTTGATTGTTCCATTGACTTTGTTTAAGAAACTGATTATCTTATTAAATTTAGAAACATAGTCATAAAGATTAATTATTTTTCAATACTTTTGCTTAACGCTTTAGGGGTATTCTGAAAAGAATTGAGAGAGTCCCTTTGAACCTGATACGGCTTACACCGACGTAGGGAAAAGCAATAAGTCATAATTTCTGCTATGACTGTTGTTCCGGATTTTATCCTAAAGCTTTTATTTTTAAAAATAATAGAATGGAAAATAATCTCTGGCAACACCTCCTACAACTAAGAAACAAATCTCCACTGGTTCTCAATATTACAAATTATGTCGTGATGAATAATACGGCAAATGCCCTTCTTGCAATTGGGATTATCACTCTTGCAAAGGCTGATAAAATAGATTCAAAAGGTGTAGACAGTACAGCGCAGAGTAAATTTAAGAAATGGATCTAGATATGAACCGTATAGAAGCTGTAATTTTTGATATGGATGGAGTTCTGATCAATTCTGAAAGTCTCTGGAAACAGGCAGAATTAGAGGTGTTTACTTCTTTAGGAGTAAATGTATGTGAGGAAGACTGTGCCTTAACAGCATCAATGACCACTTCCCAAGTCACGAAATTCTGGTTTGATAAATTTCCTTGGTCCAACATACCGCTTTTCGAAGTTGAGTGTAAAGTCATTGACAGGGTCATAGAGTTGATTAATTCAACAGACTGTCATATAGAAAATATAAAGCCTGTAATCACTCGTTTGAAATCTCAAAACTATAAAATAGGTCTAGCCACAAATTCTCCTTACAAGATCATTCCGAATGTTCTTCATAAGATTGGAGTTTTTGAATTATTTGACTGTATTTGTTCAGCTGAATTTGTAAAAAATGGAAAACCTGATCCTGAAATATATTTGAAGGCAGCAAAGGAACTCAATGTTATTCCTGAAAAATGTATAGCTGTTGAAGATTCTTATGGCGGAATAACTGCCGCAAAAAAAGCAGGAATGAACGTGGTGGTATTTACCAACAACCAAAAGAATCCACCTCAAACCGTTGCAGATTTCACAATAGATAATTTTTTGGAATTCGATGAAATTTTTTTGAATGAAAAATTCTGCCGGACTTTTACCTAATAAAATGTACTCGTACTAATACAAGCATATTTGCAGAGTTCTTTCATCTGAATCGGTTCGCTAATGTGTTTAAAACAAATATTTTTTCACACCAATTTTTCGCATTGATATATAATTTAAATGCCATTTAATACATTCAAAATATTATGAATACATACTACTAATTAGCTTGAATACAGCCTGTTATACTCAAAAAACAGGACTAAAACTAAGCACGTTTAGAGACACTATAATTTAAATAAACTCCAAAAAGAGAAAATACAATTTTTATAAATCACTGATAATCAAATAAAAGAAATCAAAACAAACCAAAGAAAAGCTAATTTATTTCCCGATATAGAAAGTAAAAACCCTTTATTTATAGTATTTACCGCTTACTAACATGTACAGAAGTGGTACGGTTTTACTAATAAGAACTTATTATTAAATTTTTTGTTTCCTTCGTGGAAGACATTGGATATATTTTCCTTTTTTTACTAAATGTATACAGATTTAGATTTGAAAATAAAAGGACTGCTACATTACCCATGTAATTAGGTAGTTAATCTGTCCGATTTTCAACAAAAAGGATTGTAATTTAAAAAAAAGGATTATCATTACTTTAGATATTTAACAATAATCCTTTTAAAAATCATAATCAGCAGTTCTGAATTATAATATTTCATAGACCTCTCTTTCTATTTTAGCATCAATTTAAGATTCTGCAATAATTTTCAATTTAATTATTTCATCTAATGTACTTGTTAGCAGAGAGGGAATTCTACCATCAATAACCATTTGATAATCTATATTAGTATTTGTCATGACATCAACAATTCTAATATCTTTACTGCTTACATAATATCTATTTGAATAATTACTATCAAGGAAATTGTACACTGCTTCTGCAAACATCCCCAGCTCATGTGGCTTGTAAGCATCCAATTTTGCCAAGAATAATACACAACCTAAACTTAGACCTTTCTCGTTTTCAAATGAGTAAATCTGATGCAATAAAACCTTAATAGAAAAATCCTTTATTATTAATACACCTTTTTTTCTTGTTTTCTCTAAAATTTGAATTTCAGTTGTTGGTTTTAAATTTGAAAAATTAAAGTCTTCATAATTATATAGTATTTGAAGATTTCTATCGTACATTATTTTTGTTTTACGAATCATATCAGGTTTATAAGCCTCTACAATACTCTGAATACGCTCAGCAATAATAGAATTATGTCCCTCCTTAAACGCTCTACTTAATGCTGTTAAACTACGAACCCAGTAATCTCTAGCGTCAATCGATGCTTCAATACTCTTTTGTTTATCATTTATAAAACTCAAATCATTTACAAATGTCTTTTTTCTTCTATCAGATCTTCGTCTAAAATCAATTAAATCTTTTACGTTAATTTTTTTCATTATATTCAAAATTAATTTAGTTTATACAAACAGATCAATTAGTAGTTATTCTTTCCGTATAATAGAGTGTTAGAAATCAAATATCTTAGTTTAAACTTCAAGTCGTAATCCATATCTATCATTTCTGCTTTCTGACAAATTTCTAAAAGCTTTGCGAGATTGTCAATATGTTGGGAAGTACTTCTTTGAAATAAATTCTTTAATTTTTGAACACCTTTAAAAGGACTATTGTTATTAATTATTTTTTCCTCAATTTTTGCTCGTAATTCATCTGGTGTATGTGTTTTAGCAATTCCTTTGAAATCTTTTACATAATCATCAACAGAATAAATCACAGAACTTATGTTATCAAATGTCAGTAGAACTTTGTCTATTCCTGCTGTGTGACTTATAGAAACTTTATACTTAATTTCATTTTCCTTAAATTTTGGAAACAAATAAATTTTATTGTCATCATTTTGTAAAGGAGTTAGTTTCAAAGAATGTGTAAACGATAATGATCTGTCACCTAAATCATTATTTTTTATTAAAATTGAAGAAGTGATAAATTGATTAATTTCTTCCACAAAAACAGCGTTTCCAGAAGAAATCACCATATCGATTTTTGACTCATTTATAGATAATGAAGTAATATTTAAATTTAAGCCCTTGTCTTTCTCCATGATTTTATTAAGCGAAAGCATAGAGATTACAAAACTAAAAGCAACACCGTATTCTTTGTACCTGTCTGAAGTTATACTTCTTAAAAAATATTCGCCTTTATCATCTTTTAAAAATCTAAATTTTCTCTCTTGAATAGATTTTGGATTTCTTTCATACTGTCTTTTCCAAGAAGAATTTACATCATTAATAAGAATATTTCTATCTGCCAAACTAGATAAGGTTTTATTATCTTTTGACTTCAAATAATTAATATATTTTGACAATTCTCTATCATTATAGAACATTGAAGATGCATCATATTGAACTTGAGCATCAAAATTATCGTGAACAACTCCATCATCATCATGCAGGAAATCAAATTTAAAGAATAATTCAGATTTCTCTGTTTCTTCATTTGGCTGTCTAAAATATGCCTCTGCATGATTATTACTTGTCCACAAATTGACGTATTCGTACTTATTGTGAACATGTTCTACATACTTATAAACTATATCAATATTTCCAATTTGGATATAATCTTCTATATTAAGCTTAAAATGCTTAATAATATCTTTTTTATATTCCTCATCAGTGATTAAGCTTAATAGTTTCTCTATTTTAATTCTATTTTGCGAATTCTGTTTTTCGAAAGGTGGAACAGTAACCTGGACAAACGGTTTTTTAAAAATTTCCATTTTAACTTTAATTTTTTTTAAATTTTGTTGTATTAAAAAGTGCTTTTATGAGGAAGCACTTGGAAAACCTTTTTGCCAACTATTTCTTCTTTTCTCTTTGACTAAGAGCACTTGCAGCAACTGTTTTTTGATGCTTTGGATGTTCTTCCGTCTCTCAAGATTTTGAAGCTATTTTGGCAACCTTTGGTGATGTTGCTTTTTTTGCCATTATCATTATTTTTGTAATGAATCACTTTATTACTGTAAGTAATTGGAACAGTGAAGAAATTGGCATACCTTGAAAGCAATAGACAAAATTTAAATGTTAAAGTGTTTCAATAATGAAGCATTTTAATACACAATTTGTACATTTGCGCAACAAAGCAGGATAGTTGGCTATCTTCAAATACCAAATTATCTCTTTGTACAAAACCAAGAAGTCCCAGGAACCGTAGGAAGTTTAGGACTTCTTTTTTTATTTTATTATAACTCGCTTGTTTAGCTTGTATATATTTCCTTTTTCTGTTTTCCTTATATCAAAAATTGTTGTATCATCCGATTTATAATCTATCTGTAAATCCTCTAATAAACTTTTTGCAGTAATGTAGAAGTAATCTCCTGCCTTCGCTACATTAAAAGTTTCTTCATCAGAATCTTCACACATTACAATAAAGAAGTTGTCCTCTTCGTCATAACCAAATTTTGCAAATTTATTTTGCTCTACTCCTAAGATTTCCATTGCACCCTTTGAAAAGCCCAATTTACCCGTCTTGTGCACTGTAATTTTTGCTATCGCATTTGGTTCTTTAGGTTTTATTATTTTCAATTGCATAGCCTAATGAATTTATTTAGACAAATATACAATTTTTTATTAATGAGTTTTGTTTTAATTTATCGAGTTACTAACAATTATCAATTTTTTAATACATATTAATGGGTGTTTTATTTTTTTTATTTGTGTCATTCCCTAGTGTTTTTAAAAGTTTGTTTTTTTATAATTATTATCACTTTATTAAATGTCTCCTAAAATCGCTATCATTAAAATAATAACACTCGAAATTTATTTATCTCTATGAAAACTTATTTAGCAAATAACTCTCTAATGTTACATCAATTTAATTTTTATATAAGTTCTCATTTCATTTTCCAACTTCTTTAAACTTAAATTCAACTCAACTTTTTTATTAAACTGCTTACATCTTGATATCTCTGATTTAACCTTTTCTATATCCTTTTTTATGCCTTCAAGCTTTTTCTCATTTTCAACCAATTCTTTTAGATTAATTGATTCATTAGCATTAGCCACGAACTGAGAACAGAAATTTTTATATATCCAGTCCAAATTACTCTTAAGCTCTAAATAAAATCGTATTTCATTTTTAGACATCCAATCAGTGGAAAATGTGTAGTCAATTACTGCATTGTCATCATTTGTAGGATGGATATGTTTCGCAGATGTAGATAAATAATATTCCTCATCGAATTTGATCTTAAAAATGATATGGTATGGAATTGCTTTATCTATAATTACCAGTAAATCTTTGATATTCAATTTGTCCTTTAACTCAATTTCAAAAAACTGTATTTCCTGTACATCTTTTCCGGTAATATGGATAGTATCTTGAGATAATTTGTTAGTCCAAGTTATCCTTAAAATCTTTTCACTAAATATCTTTTTCTGCCTCGTATTCGTGTAAGCATCAAAGGCATTTTTTGGAATTACTTTTTTTACAACAGTAGATTTGGGTAGATTAAACATTTCCACTAATTATTTAACAATCAAAAATGAGATTAATTTAAAATCTTCAATACCCTTGAATTTATCTTTCATCACATTGGTTCCTCCTGATTTGAATAAACTCAAAACTTCTTTTTCATCTTCGGTTTCCAAGATGGTTGCAATTGATTTTTTAAGTAATTCAGAATAAGCAGACATATTATGATACTCCTGTGTTTCTATATTAAGTTTCTCACACAAAGAAGTAATTGGTTTTTTTATTCCTTTACTCAACATTCGAATAGCATCTAAAATTTTCTTGGAATCTATATGATTATAGATTAGATTCCCTTCATTGTTCATGTAAACCAAATAGAATGGATGTAAACGGTTAAGCTTATTTATATTAATATTTTCATTTATATTCTTCAAAACGTAAATGACTCCTGGCTTCAGAATTTCTGTCGAATTAACTACTGCATGAATTCCCTCCGGAATATCAGCCATTTCTCCGTACTCTTTAATAAAGTTTGATAAATCAATTCTAAAATCATTTAGTCCTAAATCTGTTATATCTATTCCCTCACGCAAGTCTTCCAAGTCTGTAACTTCGTCTTGGAGTTTTTTCAACTGAATTTTTCTGTACTCAAGATCTTTCTGATTCTCCTTTAAAATGTTATCATCCGCTGTGCTCGCCATATCAGAGATAAGCATTCTATCCTCAACACGTTGCTTTAAATTAATGTAATTGTCTAAGGTTATATCGGGCCAAAAATTGACCAGAGTTATCGTTTCATTGGTTGAACCAATTCTATCGATTCTACCAAAACGTTGAATTATACGTACGGGATTCCAGTGAATGTCATAATTGATTAGATAATCACAATCTTGTAAATTTTGTCCCTCAGAAATACAATCCGTGGCAATTAATATATCAATCTCTTCATTAATTGTCGGAAAAATCAAGTCTTTACCTTTAGATTTAGGAGAAAAACAGGTCAATAATGCATTTAGTTCAGTAGGTATTGTTTTAGCAGTCGTGACTCTTCTTGATCCAGTAATTAAAGATGTATTGAGTTGATACTGGTCTTTAAAAATTTTACTTAAATTACTATATAGATAATCTGCAGTATCAGCAAAAGCAGTAAACACAATAACCTTTTTATTATTTTGATTCAAAGGATTCTTTATTTTATCCTCAATATTCTTAATGAGCTTTTGAAGCTTGAAATCTACCGGTGGAGTAATTTTATTTACTTTTTTTAAAAGTTCATTTAACGTTGTGAGATCTTCTTCCAAATCTTCTTTCCATTGTCTTCGGTCAATATCGGCTAAATGAACTTTAACTTTTTTACCAAAAACATTCTCTTCATCTCCCCAACTCGCATCCCAGTCAAAGTTTTCACTTTCGGTATCAAATTGAGGACTGATTAAATCTTCCAGACCCTCTTTAGACAAAGCTTTTATAGTTTGCTCAATTTGGAAAACGATACCATTTGTTGTTATCCTAAAAGAATCGATAGAACTTTCAATACGTTTCAGCATATTGATTCGCATTAGGATTTTTAAACTTTTTTCTCTGTCAACCTGAGTAAGTTTACCACCCTTTGTCTGTTTATCATAACGCTCAGCATATTTGGAAACCTGACTTGGCAAAATATATTTTAAAGGAGAGTAAACCGAAAGATTTAATCGACTCAGCAAATCAGCTATTTCCACATATGATAATGATTGGTCTGCCATCAGTGGACTTTCTATTGAAACAGGTGTGTTTCTTGTCGGAAATTTACCTATATCACTGGTGTCATAATATGTTGTAATATGCTTTCTAGAGCGGGCAATAGTAAGAGAATCTAGTATCTCGAAAAAATCAAAATCCAACATATCCAAAAGCTTCTCTGTTGTTCTTTCAGATAAATCTAGTTTTGTCCAAACGTTAAATGCTTTTTGGGTTCTTTTGAAAATGCTATCTATGCCTAATTCTGTATCTAATTTTTCATCAATAATATCAGAATCACCTTCGTAAGCCAATGCTAATTGGTTTTTAAGATCGTTGAATTTATTGTTGACAGGTGTAGCAGAAAGCATAAGTACTTTTGTTTCAACGCCTTCACGCATCACTTTTCTTAATAGAGCTTGATACCTATTTTCTTTTTCAGAATAAGTTAAGCCTGCATTTCTGAAATTGTGTGATTCATCAATAACAACCAATCCATAATTCCCCCAATTCACATTAGCAAGATTACGCCCATTACTCATACCAGATTCCCGAGATAAATCAGTATGGAACAACACATCATAATTGAAACGGTCTTTAGCTAAAATATTGGTCTTGTCGTTATGGCGATAAGTATTCCAGTTGGCTTCCAGTTTTTTTGGACAGAGTACTAAAACATCTTTATTACGCATCTCGTAATATTTGATGATTCCCAAAGCTGAAAAGGTTTTTCCTAAACCAACACTGTCTGCGAGAATACAACCTTTGTACTTTTCTAATTTATTGATACCACCGATCACCGCATCTTTTTGAAAATTAAAAAGCTTGTTCCAAACTACAGTATCTTTAAAACCTACTTTATCATCCGGCAAATTATCTATACTGAGATCGTCAAGGAAATCATTAAAAATATTGTACAACGTAATAAAGTAAATGAACTCAGGACTGTTATCCTTAAAAGCTTTTTCAAAGTATTGCTGTACTTTTTCGGTTACCTCCTCTAGGTTTTCATCATCTTCCCAAACTTGATTAAACCAATCCAAATACGCTTGAGATTGTGGAAACTCCGCCTTCTGAATAAAAGTAGGAAATCCTTTTTTAGCAGTAATTCCTAAATCTGCAGTCGTAAAGCTATTCACATTATTCCACGCAAAAGATGCGTCAGAGTTCTGACTGTGAATCATAGAATTTAAACTGTAACCAGGTTGGTTATTCGATTTAAAAGTTACTTTCTCTTTTACCCATTGGCTACACTCCTGGGCAATTGCTCTTTGTGTAAGTTGATTTCTTAAACGCAATTCAAACTCACCACCACATAAATCTGCTTCCTTAAAAAGATGGGGAATAAAAAATTTAGGAACTTCTTTCTTTAAGTTTTCCTGAAGAAAACTGGGTGAAGTAAAAATAAAACGCAATTCATCAACGCCTTGTAGTTCTTTTCGCAGTGCTTCAAATGCATAAATCGAAAATGATGATGCAGCTATGGCAAGCTTGCTTTTCTTTTTGATGTTCTCTTTGAGATCATCTATCAGACGGTTGTTAATGTTATCAATTAATGTCATAATTTAATTTGAGATTCTTAAAATCGATTCTCTCTTATCTAATAAATCAGTTATCTCAATTTTATGATTAAGAATTTCTTCATCACCCCATTGTCCTTTAGTATTTGTGCTGTCATACATTATTTTTTGCTTAGGAGGGATATTCCCACTTTTGTAGTACTTACCTGTAGTACTAGAATCTGCTTTACCGACAGGAGATTCATTATTCATTTTAGAATTTGAACTCTTACTTACCAAACAAAGATTTCCTAAATTATCTTGTAATGGATTATTAAAATATTGCGCTAAATGGTGTTCAACTGAGTTGCGGTACGTGAACTTAAAATTAAAACTAGAAGGAGATTCTACCCAATACAAATAATCAATAAAGTTGAATAAAAAATGTGGAACTTTTACGCCTTGATCAAAATTTGATTCATTTATATTCTGATCAAAATAGTTTAAGATAATCAAGTCAATTTCACTTTGATATTGTTGCGTAGACAAGCGAAACTTACTTCTATCAGAAAAGAAATAAATTATTTCTTGTAGCCAATTTTTGTACTTTCGGTTTCTAAATGTTACTTGCAATAAAGAAATTGATTTGATTAATCTTTCTTGGTCGTCAGAAGAATTTTTGTACTTTAAACTTGTAGAAATTTTATTTTCTGCTTTAGAGTAATCATAACGAGAAGGCTTCTTTAGTGTCCATTTATAACTTTCTTCATCTTTATCATCGTCCGTAGCCTTTACAATAAACCTATCAAAAACAGTACGGTAATAAAGTAGATCATTTACAAAATCCTTTGCATTTATTTTGTTTTTTAAACCCTCATATACAACAATCAGATCTTTTTCATTTAAAGGGATTTCTGTTTCAGTCCCATTATCAACATAAGTTTGATATTTTACCTTAAAAATATGCATTAAGAAGTTTGGAAAATCAATAATTGACTGATCTTTCCCAGAATCATCAATATCATCAATCTCGACTGAACCAATTTTTTTACCAACATTTGCTAAAGCCTGGTTGATAGAAAATCCGTTTCTAGATTGTGCTTCTTCACTTTCAAAATCTACCTGTTTTATTTCATCATAATTATTACCAAAATATTTCCTTCTATCGTCTGCTGAAAATAATTTCTGTATATGGACATCCATCTGTGAACAGGCATCCCAAATTTTTGAAAATTCGTCTTGTTGTTTTTCAAAATAATTATCCTCCTCATCTTTCAAGGTTTCCATCAAGTAAGATTTCAGAATTTCGTGTTTTTGTAGTTGCTCACCACGATTATTCATTATTTCAAAATAGTTGGCAACGTCCGTATCTTGGGGAATTTCTACTCGTACAAGAATCACATTTTCAAATACAAACTTTTTGAATTTATCAAGATCTTCAATGTCAAAAAGCCTTTTCTCCTTTATTTCGTCAGGATTGACAATAGATTGTTTTATCAAATCTACAGCATTAATTAGATGCGATACCTTATGATTGAAAGTAACATCTCTTGTACTACTATTTCTATAATAGGAATCAAAAAATGCTTCAACTTCTGGTCTTGATTCATAAAATAGTTTTGGTTCTTTTACTTGTTCTAATATTTTAAGTAACAACGACAGAGTAGTTAATCGTTGTTGCCCATCAATAACCTCATACAGTCCATCTTTTCTTTTTAGAACAACCAGACTGCCTATAAAATAATTTAAACTTAAATTAATTAAAGACTTTTTAAAATTTTCATATAAATCCTGAAGTAGCTGTTCTATTTCATCCTGACCCCAAGCATAATTTCTCTGATAAAGAGGAACTATATATTTACTTTGAAAAATTTGTTGTAAGTTTTTATTTAGATTTTTAGTTGACATTATGTACTAATTTGAAATCAGTTAATTTTACTTTATTTGAATCAAAAGATTCCAACTTTATTTGTTGTTCATCAAAAAACTCAATCACTCTCTCAACGCCTTTTTTACAAACTACTTTTTTATTTGCCATTCTTTCCAATCGAATTAAATCAGAATAGGTTTGAGCATTTTCAATAATATTAAATGCTTTATTCTGAAGTGGATAATCTGCCACACTTGCATAGCGCACTTGTTCTTTTTCTAGCCGAAGTCTATAAACCAAGAGATATAACGTTTTATGATATTTCTCTACACCTTCTTCTCCAAACTTATCAAACATCAGCATTATCAATGATTTGTAAAGTTCAAATAGATATTGATCTCCATCACGATGCGAACCTGAATATTTACAATTTCTTTGAATAAACTTCTTGAACTCTATCATTTCATCATATTCAGAATGAAAAAGTCTCTTATAAATTTCAACGTAGGTTTCTGTATAATCAAAAAAATCTTTTCCATTGACAATATTTTGATTGAGCAAAGCAAACGGATTGATATTTTCGGGCGAAGATTGCTTGAATCTTGACTTGACACCATTTACAGTTATACCCAGTGAATTTAAGTAATGCTGCATTACGTATTGCAGCAATTCTTTATTTTGATATGGAAAATCAATAGGATGATTCTTACTGACAGTGATACCCTTAAATTCTTTTATCTGCTTTTTATTAAATTCCAAAGCAGTTTCTTTGCGACTCCACAATCGGGTTCTATATAGTTGCTCGTTAACAAGTTGTCTTAGTAAATCTGAAACCTGATTGCTGTTTTTATTCGACTGATATCTTGCGGCGCCCTCCCAGGTTTTATCACAAGCTATCTTTTCTTCAAAAGTATTGCTTTCCATCGCCCGGATGTGATAGGCCTTCAGAAGATTGTAAGCTTCAAGCTCTTTACCACGTCCGTTTTGAGAATCAAACATTTGGAATGCTTCGGAAAGGTCACTCACTTTGATTTCTACAAACTCGCAGTATTCTAAAATATATTTCTCGAAGCTATTTACATCGTTTCCAATATTTTCCTGTAGCCACAAATCAATAAATTTTTTATTGCGAATAATAGAATTAAGTGAATCCTGATGTTTGTACTGTAAGGAATTTCTAAGAACACCGCCAACATCACTCTCTAACGATTTTAATACCAGTAAAATAGTCGTAATGCGTTGTTGACCGTCAACGATATTTAGTTGCGAGTTTTTGTTGTTGAGGATAACACTACCAATTCTGTAAGAGCTTTTTCCTTCTTTCCAGCTATTGGTAATATCTTCCAATAATAAACGAACATTATCTTCTGTCCAGCGGTAAGGTCTTTGATAATTCGGGATTTCCATACGGTCATCCAATACGTTATTAACCTTTTTGATTTCGGCGGATATTTTCACCAATGTTTTATTTTTTATCTAAAGCAATTCCAATTTCTTTTGCCAGCTCCCTATGTAATTGACTTTGTAATCCTAGTGAACCACCACCTTTATATTTACTATCTTGCCCAAAGTATTTTTCAGACAACTCTTTTCCTTTTTCAGAATTTTTATTGAAAGGTTTAAAAATGTCTTTAAAAACCTTCTCTAATTCTTCTAAAGTTAAATCCTTCAAATCCTTTTTATCATAATTTGGAAATAATCCTAACTTAAACAGTTCATTTATTCTACCCAATAGTCTAAGGAATGCTCCTAAACTTGTTGTTTTAGAAAGAATTGTAGAATCTTTTTTCTCAATAGAAACTGGCCAATATTCAGATAGTTCATTTTTTAGAGTATTGAAATAAGCAACAAATACTTTAGGAAGTTTTTTGTGCAAATCCAATCTTTCTTGGTCTTTTCTTTTAAAGTCTTCAACAACATCATTCCATCCACCTTTAGAACTTAGCAAAATTAAAATTTGCTGAGTTAAAAAAGCTTGTGAAATAAATCCACTATTTGAAGTGAAATTCTTTACGAATCCTTTTAACGGTGATTTAGACGATGTATTAAGAAATTTACCTAATTCATGTGCAATATATAAATTACTTAATTTTTCATCTTTACCTGACTTAGGAACCTCCCCAAAAATATCATAATATAAAGATTTATCTACAGGTTTTTGATTAAAATTGACACTTGCAAATATTTTCGCTTGTTCCCAAACATCATAACCGATTAAAACGGTACAATTGAATTTATAATTCAAAATCCTTTCAAGATTTTTTTCTTCAAATAACTTATTATCAAGATCCTTGTATAGTTCATACATCGCTTTCATTCGATGTTGGCCATCAACTATTAAACAACTTTCCTTTTCAACAGGTAATTCGAAATCCACAACATTAAAAATATCTTTTGTAAATTCATTAGAATCTGAATTTATACTTAAAATCATAGAAGAAGGAAAGAGTATTTCTGTATCACTATTTTCTAATAATGTACTTGAAATATACTTTTTTATAGTTCGAACTCTTATTTCATTAGTTTGACGTTGATAATACTTAGAGTTTTCATCATTTTCGTCAATACCTGACCAATTGGATGACGTTCTTTGAGTAAATTTTACGATATTTCTTAAATCCTTGAATTTAATCGCTGTTACTAAAATAATATGATCATTATTTCTGAATAATTCTATAGCTTTCATTTTCATAAAAATTAATTATCTAAATCATTATCGGTATACAAACTTTCTTCACTTGAGAGGCCTTCATTTACTATATTTGTACTTTCAGATGCTGTTTGTTCGCTAAGCTCTGTAGTAGAAGTATTACTTAAACTATAAATTTCTTCCCTGAGTTCATTTAGTTTAGCGTCTAATTCTGCGCGTATTAAATTTTGAAAGTCATCTGAAACGTTTAAATCTCTCAGATCAAGTTTACTTTGAAAATCAGATGTAAGGGAGGTATATAACTCGGCTTTAATTCCGTCTAACCTACTTACTAACTCCTCTTTTGTTTTTTCTTCCGCAACACTTTGAGCAACTTCCTTTGCTTTTTCTTCTGCAATTTTTTTTGCCTCATATTCTGCTGCTTCTATCGTACTCTTTTTCATTTCATTGATTGATTTAAAACCAAAAAATGTAGCAATTGCAACTAGAATTGCTAAAAAACCAGCACCATACGAAAATAGTCTACTCCGATCTTCTTGCACTGATAATATAGACTCCATACGTTTATATTGAGCATCCACAGAAGAATTAATTTCATTTAGAATCTTTTTATTATTCTCATCAAGACTTTGTACTACCCTAAGTGTTGTAGAATCTTTTGCATTCTTTAAGGAAACCTTATCTACACTAATTTCATATTTAATAAGAATCTCTGTAGGTGCATTATTTTTTTCCGTTTTACTCAGCAAATTGAAAATAACAAAAATTAATCCAACAACAGCAACAAAAACTACGCAGAGAGCTACCCAATTTGTTCCATTGACAATCGATTCTAAGTTCTTTTTAGACGTTTCAGAATTGTTAGTTTGAGACATAAGCTAATAAATTTAAAGAGTTTAAATTACTTTCATTTCACTGCCCGGACTCAACTGCTTCAACAACTGCTTTACATTCTCCTTTGCGGTATCATCTTTAAAACCTTTATCTCTAAAAACAATACGCAATGGTTTTTCTTGGGCGATTTCTTTGGCAAAAGCTTCATCGATGCCGTCATCAAAGCAGCAGTATAGAGAATCTCCGGCTACGGCATATACTTCCTTGCTCGAAATGGTTTTGCTTTCTATGGGCAACGAAAGTGGCAATCCCCAATCGAGCATTACCTGAGTAAGCAAATCTTCTGCGGTACGACCTTCTTTTACGTTGTCTGCAAAAAGGTCTAGCGTACCTTGGTTGTAATCTTGCGGTTTGTAATACACATCCTGCATATTCGAAGAATCTAAACGGTACACACGGAAACCGTAATCAATATCTGCATTTGTTTCTTCTTTTATTTTATTGGTAGCGCGGCGAATTCTTTCTTTGCCTATTTCGCAGATGTTTTTATAACCGGCTTTGTAGGCTTCACTTTTTTCATCCGTGACTTCGGGTAGTTGAACCATTACATATTTTCGGTTTCCCTCGTCTTCAGCATTAAGTTGCAGAACTGCGTGAGCCGTAGTAGCTGAACCAGAATAAAAATCAAGTACAATTGAATCTTCTTGTAAATTAGCAATCTTTAAAACTTTACTCAACAACCTTGTTGGCTTTGGCCCATCAAAATATCCTTTATCATCAAACAATTTTTTCACTTCTTGTCTTCCTTCTTGATTGTGACCGACTTCCTTAAATGGCCAGATTGTAATAGGAACCATTCCATCCTGTACTTCTGATAAGAATCTTTTAAGTCGAGGAACATTTCCGCCATCTTCGCCAAACCAAATTCTGTTATCTTCTACTAATTCTTGAAATTTTTCTTTGGATACTCGCCAACAAGAACCGTGAGGGGGATTTACAATTCTACCTGATGGCGTAGTTATAGGATAATCATTTTTCTCTGAATAAGTTTTTACTGATAAATCACCAGATGTCCAATTTCCTCTTTTGTCATTATCAGAATTTTTATATCTGCTAATAGAATCTTCACTTCTACTCATTTTTCCAATTTGAAAACTTGAAAGTGATTTTGAGTACACTAAAATATGGTCGTGGCTATCAGAAAAATACTTAGCATCATTCTTTGGTGCAAAAGCTCGTTCCCAGATAACATTAGAAACAAAATTCCCTCCCCCAAAAATCTCATCACAAATCTTCCGAAGATTATGCACTTCATTATCATCAATAGAAATAAAAATAACCCCATCTTCTGTCAAAAGATTTCTTGCCAGCTTTAATCTTGGGTACATCATAGAAAGCCAATCAGAATGATAACGTCCATTGGTTTCAGGGTTGGCTACTAAACGTTGGTTGTATTCATCTTTTTGTCCGCTTTCAAAAAGCTCTTCATCGCCATCTTTTGCAAAATTGTCTTTATATACAAAGTCTTTCCCCGTATTATAAGGCGGGTCAATGTATATCATTTTTATTTTGTTTAGGTAACTTTCCTGCAATAGTTTCAGCACTTCAAGGTTGTCGCCTTCTATATAGATGTTTTCGGTGGTATCAAAATCTACAGAATCTTCCCGCACCGGTCGCAAGGTATTGGTGGTAGGCAAATTGGCGGTAACAATAGATTCTCGTTTTCCCGGCCATTCCAGTCGGTAGCGTTCTTTGTTGCCATCTACTATTTCGGTAGAAAGTTCTTGTTTCAGCAAATCAAAATCTATCTTTTTGCCTTCTGCCGTTTCAGTAACGCAGTTCGGGAAAAGGGCAGCAATTTTTTCTATATTCAGGCTGGTTATATCGGTAGATTGTAAGTCTAATTTATCGTTCATCTTGGTTTATTTTAATTGTGCAATATCTAGGAGTTTACTGTAAGTGGTAATTACATCAAATTTCACTTCGCCATTACTGATGGTTTTAAAATGCTCCTGTGCACAATGTATTTTTAATTGTTCAATTCCTCTTAAGTCGTTTATGTTTTCAGAACCTTTTGTTTCAGCTACAAAATAGATATGTTTCACTTTTTCACTGTCCAAAACGATTGCCCAGTCGGGACTGTAATTGGCAACAGGTGTGGCAATGTAAAATCCTTTAGGCAATTTGGCGTAAACCACCACTTCGTTAGCCTGCTCCAGATTTTTGGTAAATTCTTTTTCTATTTTAGAATCTGTTTCCAGGAAATCATAAATATGTTTTTGAAGGATTTCTTCGGTACGTAACACATTTTTTCCGTTGGTGAAAACGGTTTTCGCATCAAACGATTCTTCTGTTTTGTGATATGCAATATTATTGATTATAAGCGAAGCCTTAGTTTCATTAATAAGTTTGGCGCATTTGGCAATAAACTCTTCCGGATTTTTCTTTAATAAGAAGAACTTTTCCTGATTTATTTTTTTAAGAATAGCAACGATAGTTATTCTTTTCAGATTGGTCAATGCTTCAATTTCTCCTACAATATCATAAGCCACTTCGGTATAAAGGTCAGAAGATAGTTTTTTAGAATCAGTTTTAGTTACGCTAAGAGCAGTTCCTTCCTTTAGATCTTCTTTGGAAACTTCATTCATTTCTCCAGTTTTAATTTCGTATTTCCGTTCAGAAATATGCAAATCTGCATTAATGCGAATTTTGCTATCATCAATCAGTTTATCGGTATCAAATTTCACTTCATAAACAGTTTTCAGACTAATCTTTTTCCAAAGCTCTTGAAATTCCTTCTTTGCAAAATTCTTATTGATAGTCATGGGAACTGTGTCATTTGCATTTTCTGGCTTAATGCCTTCTCCGTTATAAACAGATTGCAATAATTGACTTACAGCAGAAGCATATGCAACTAAATGTTCCAGTACAGGAACCTCATTTTTCTCTATGCGTTCTTTTCCTTCAGGTGTAATTTTATCATCTTCATCTAGAATATCGTGTTTGTACAAAAACTTGTTAAGCTTTTTAGCATCTTCATCCGTCAAACGAATGGTATCTCCTAGTTCATTAGTCAATATCTTACCTAAGAAGAATTTGGTATCTGCTTTTACAGGGCGATCTTTCAGTGACCTTGCAATTTCTGTCTGCAATCCTTTCGCAAAATCTTCATAACTCTCAGAAGCAATAACCGTCAAAATATTAATATCATGAACTTGTTCACCCACTTGTTCAAAATCTTGGCGAACGCCATTTTTATCCACACACAAACGCATACCACGGCCTACTTCTTGTCTTCTTCGGGTTTGGCTTCCACCGTCTGCATTTTTCAAAGCACAAATCTGGAAAACATTAGGATTATCCCATCCTTCCTTCAATGCCGAATGCGAAAAGATAAAACGAGTTGGTTCTTCAAAACTCAACAAACGTTCTTTATCTTTCATAATCAAATCGTAAGCAGAAACATCATCCGAATCTTCACTGCCCCGCTTGATGGTAGGGTCAACAGGCTTCCCTTTTCTATCTATGGAAAAATAGCCGTTGTGCACACGGTCGGCATCATCACGTTTCAAATAATCGAGATAATTACCCGGTGTATAAACTTTTGAAGTTTTATTGACATCGGTTTCAATCACATAATCGGTATATTCCTGATAGAATAGGTCAACAAAATGGTTGATGGCATTTTTATATTCTTCTTCAAATATTTGCGCATATTCGCCCAAAACTTCTTCACCCATTTCATCGTACTTTCGATATTTCTCAACCGAATCGATGAAGAAAAGTGATAAAACTTTAATGCCTTTTTCAAAAAGATATTTTTCCTTCTGCAAATGCGAAAGAATAGTTTCCCTGATTTGAATTCTTCTGAAAGCCAACTCATCTTTATCATTTATAATATCTCCTGGATAAATATCCTGACCGTTGACGACAATCTTGTTCAGATAACCATTAACTTCTGTTACCAAGCAATTTTTGTAAGCAGGTAAATTTCCAGAAACTTCATACAAATCCGTTCCTTGAGCAATTTTTTCACGAACACGTTTCACACTGTTTCCTGAACGTTTTTCATATTCTAAATAAGCCAAAGGCGCTTTATTTGCACTAAGAATGATGTATTCGAGATACAAATAACCAGTAGTTCCAGTAGAACCTTTCAGATTAATTCCTTTTACCTGAATTTTCTTCACCAATTTTTTATTGTACGCATCAAGCGCATCCAATCGGTAAATTTTGTTGTATTCTTCTAAATGTGTTGCAGAATAACGCAAGGTAAACAGAGACTGAAAATCCTCCATACTTTTTAAAGTAACAGAACCTTCTTTCCCTACGGATTGTGGTTCGTCAATAATGATAATGGGCTTTGTTTGTGAAATGATATCAATTGGTCGTCTTGAACCAAAATGATCTAGTTCCTGATGAATACGTCTTGCGTCAGCTCCTCTAGCGGCAAAAGCCTGAGTATTGATAACCATCACGCTAATTCTTCCCTCAGATGCAAAAGTTTCAATATCCTGTGGACGTGAAGAATTATAGATAAACGGACTGATCTTATGTCCAAAAATTTCCTGAAAATGGTCTTGTGTCAATTCAAAGGTTTTGAAAACCCCTTCTCTGATGGCGATACTTGGAACGATAATGATAAACTTACTCCAACCGTATTTTTTGTTCAGCTCATACATGGTACGGATGTAGGTGTAGGTTTTACCCGTACCTGTTTCCATCTCAATCGTAAAATTGTAGCCAATATTTGCACCTTTTACAGTATCAATTTTTTGATTTTCTATAAGATAATGTTCACGCTGCACGCCAACGATATTTTCAAAAACCTGAGAGTCCGTAATTTGGATAGCGCTATTACGATAACCGATGAGTTCTTCAACATCATATTCTAATGTAGCAATACCTTTAGCCTGCTCTCTGGCTTTACGTAAAATCTCGTTGGTTTTTTCAAGTGTAAAGCGATTGGTTTTTAGAGTTTGTCCTTCAAAACATTTAACGACACCTTCTACAGCATGTAGTTGAAAATCTTGTTCTTTAAATTGTAACTTCATTAAAATAATGTTGTCTTTCGTTATATTGACCGATAAATATAACAAAAGGAATACAAAAGAAAAAACAGAAAACCGTAAAACAATAATTTTAGACTGTTTTTCTCTGGTTACCTCTTATTTTTTCTCCTTTCCATTTCTTTAATTTTAAAATATCCTTTTTATATGAGATAATATATGTAAGATTGAATACCTATATTTGCCTTAGAAAAATAATATATTTATAAGCGTAAGCTATCGTATTGGACAAAGAAAACTGCGAATCTTCTTAAGCACCCAAAATTCGATAGGCTTACGCCCATGTCATTATATGGCGTGGGCTGTAAGTTTCTATCTGGATGTTGGGTTCTTCGCAGTACCTCTTTGTCGGATTGGCTTCAGTTCCACGCTTTTTCATTTTTAATAGAAGATATCGGAACTGGATTTCTTACTCAATCATGGAAAATACTACTGAAATTATTGTTGAAGACTATCATTTTGTTTTACAGAAATTCATTAATCTAACATTGTTTGGAAAGGTCACTAAGCCAAATTTCTCGAAGAATAACGATGAAATCGAAATTCAGAAATCATTACTCGATTTTTATGACCTACTCAAAAATCAGACTACAGAAAAGAATAATGAAATTATCAATTCATATTATAAGACAACGATTGCTAGCTACCGCAAAAAGATCAAAGATGAAGACTTAGTTGATCTGATGAATCGCTATGGTTTCAGTAATATAAGAATTTTGAATAATATCTTTAGACTGTTCGATACAAAAGATAATTTGAAAGAAATTGATACCAAAAAACAAGATAATGAAATATTAGAGGAACTCATTTGTACAAAAGAATTTCCCGATGAAATGAAAAACTACTTACATGTTCAATTTTTCGATTTTTTAAAATTCATCCCTTATGAATCAAAAGTAGTTACAAAAGAGCATTACTTATTTTTGGTTGATCGCTATGTAAGACAATACGATTACAACAAAGTTCTCAATATTGTTTATCAGAATTTTGATGAAATTGATTGAAACTTCTATTTGACCTTATTTTTTTCTAACCACTTATTGTATTTTTCTAACTGTTGAGAATGTTCAATAAAACCTTCTAAATCTTGATTGTATGACTTTACACTTTCAATTTGAGATTTTAATTGAGATTGAGAATTCATTCCTTTTATTCCGAAATATACAGCACTTGTAGTTTTCTGCTTATTTTCATTTAGAATCGTTTTTAAACTTGTTTGATTTTGATCAAACAATAGCGTAAGTCGGTTTATTTCTTCAGAAAATTCTGAAATATTTCGAGCATGTATCGTTTGTAAATATTTCAAATCAGGTTCAATCTTAATCGTTTTAAGCTCGTTAATTTTTGCAGATAGATTAGGCGAAACATTTTTCATTTCTTTTAAAGAAGCTTCTAATCCATCAATTTGTTCCAGAAATATTTCTAATGTGTCTTGTAATTTTGGTGTTGCTTTCATAGTTTCATTTTAATATCCCATTCCTTGAGAGACTGTCTTTTTTACAATTTCCTTGATTATTTTTGTTGAAATTTTTAATGCTACATTTTGCACAATTTCCAATGGCTTGATGAATGATAAATTAGAATCTTGAAAAGGAATACCATTTTCCATTATTTTTTTCAACCCCAAGTTTCGATGCACTTCACTTGCTTTAAAATCTTTCCCAGTCGCCAAATCCATCATACGATGTACTTGTATTTGTCCCTGTTTATTAATAGTGGGAGTAACTTTCACTCCAAGCTCCTCCATCTTTTTCATATATAATTCCATTGATTTTGGATTTTGATTCATTACAAATTCATGCTTTTTTAAGATTTCATTTTTTACTGTTCTATCTAAATCTTTTCCTTGTTCAATAGTTTGAAGTTTATTATTCATGATCTCTTTAGCAGAGATCAATCCATTTTCTTTCGCAACCTCATGTGCAGCCCATTGTTCTTTTTTACCAATAAAATGATCCGAAATTAATTTGCCGTTGTCCTGAACTCTATTTGCAATAATATGAATATGCTTATGAGGTTTCTCGGTATGTACAAAAGCGATAAACTGTTGCTTTTCCGGATCAATATTTAGTTTTTTCATAAAATCTCTTGTAATTCCACGTAGCTCCTTGTTGGAAAGTTTTTGTCCTTCTGATTTTTCAGGTGAGAGAACCAGCGAAAAAGTTTTATTTGGGGCATTCTGATTCAGATCCTGAATAATCTTCATTTCCTGTAGAATTTCCCTGGAACTTTCACCACAAAAACCATTTCGACAAAGTTCGTAACCCTTTTCATCTTGCATCACATAATTTCCCAAAGCTGCGCCGCCTTTACATGATTGTGCCATTCCTATCATAATATTGTTTTTTCGACTATTAATTATTGAAACTTCTTCAAATGTTCACGAATTAATCTTCCAACCTCCATGGTTTCTTGTTTCATTACGGTAACATCCCCAATCTTAAAAAGATTTGAAATTCTTCTAAAATTATCCGCATATTTTGAAAGCGATTTATAGCATTCTATTTCTTCTTCACTGAGCCTGCTTTTCAACTCTTTTTCAAAAGCTAAACGACGTTCAATGCCACCAGAATTATTTTCGAAAGCTATACCAAAATACTTTTTACCTGAAATTTCGTAATGAATTTCTAGTAAATAATGAGTTTCGAAATTTATTTTTCTGCTATATAAATATTGAATTAATGCGGGGTGCTCAAGATCTTTAATTGTTAAAATTTCAAAGCTAGTTTCTCTTTCTAGAGTAATTTTTTCTTTTGCAAATGCATGATCTAAACCAGCGATATATTTTAAAGCATCTGAGATCGAACATTGTTTAATCGCTTGAACTAACGAGACATTATCAAACTTCTTTCCTGTCCCAAAATCAAAAGCTGTATTCCCTACGAAATTCACCGAAAGACTAGGGGTTCTTTCTTCACGATCCAGCGCAAAATAAAAAGCTGTTCTATCATTGCCTTTGCTCGGAAAAAGAGAGAAACTTTCCATGATACTCTTGATAGAAATATTCTTTGCCTGCTGTATGTTCATTTTTTCTTCTTTTTTACTAATTCTTTATTTTTTTTCTTTTCTAAAGCAAAAAATCACTTTCGGAGATAAAACCCACTTTTATTCTCAAATAAACTATTTTTAAACAATAGATTATCAGTAGTATAAATATGTTGTTTATCCACATTTATTTAATTAATAACATTAGAATAATTAATAACATTAATATAATTAAGGGGTAAATTTTCAATCTCTCGAAACCACCATGAATAAAGAGCTTTTCGCATTTTTAAAATTGAAAAATCGGAGATAAAATCCCGTTTTTCGGAGATAAAGTTCACTTTTTAGGAGATAAAGTCTCGCTTTCCGGAGATAAAATCCCAAGTTCCGGAGATAAAGTCGTGTTTTATTTTTCAAGTAAAACTAAAACAGCTTTTATGTAATCTTGGCCTTTGTAAGAAGGACTTATTTTGCTCTTTATCCTCTTAGCAAGCTTATCATACCCTCTTAGCAAGTAAAGGCTTTTTAAGACTCTTATTTGAGCTTCGTCTAATTCACGTTTTTTCTTAATATATTTTAATGCTCGATCTATTTGGAGATCATTTAATGTTTTAAACTTTTCATGAACTCCCACTGTCTTTCCAGTATCATAAATAGCAAAAGAATACTTGTCTTCTTTGTAAGAATAATTAAAACTTAAATCATTACAAAAATCTAAATCGCCTTTTATATTCATAACAAAATCTCTTTCAAAACGAGATCGCCCGTCATATTTGTCATTTGGAATATAAAGCTCTTTCAAAACCTGCGAATACGCCATCGTCACTCCTCCAAATTTTCTAAACTTAAGAATCCACATCAAAAACCTTAAAGTATTCGTTGATGAAGCTTTATACGGTAAATCTTTTCTTAATGGAAAATAATGGCTCATATTCAGCAAATGCTTCATCACTGCTTTATCCATTTTGAAGAAGATATTACTACGATTCCAGCCTGGTTCTAAAATAAACGGAACAGCTTTATACCCATTAATGGATTCGTCTTTCAATTGCAGCCAATTAATATTTGTCATGTTAATCAGTGCGGTTTTAATGGATTTATTTTTCATCTTTCTTTCAGGATTTAAATCTTTCAACGGAATGATAAAGTTTACAGTTCCCTGATTAGCCCAGCCATCAAAACAATCATCAAATGAAAGCTGTGTTTGAACTCCAAGATCAATGGGGCTTTTTACAGAGATAAACATTGATTGTTCATCCTTGATTGAGGAAAGTATCATAACAATGAGACGCTGCTCAATAATCGTTGTATCTTGGGTGATGAGGATTTCTCTAAAATCATTAGAAATAAGTACCTTTTTTCTTTCTATTGGTATAAAAGATTTCTTAATATTCACAGTAAAATCACTTTTTCTTTAAAGAAAACTCTATGGCTTCTCTCTCGATTTCGTCTTTCGATTTCGTCGCGTTTTGAAGTAAATTCATCAACTTTTTTACGTTCAAAAAATAGTACTTTACCATTAGGTTTCGAAAAAGGGATGAGATTTTCGTGTACGAGTTTGTAGATATATGATTTTTTGAATCCAGTGTAATCTGCCAGCTCTTCGACATTAAGGATTGGTTTCAGTGCGAAAATGTGTTTTTCAATTCTGTTGAGCTTGTGTAGAATAAGGTCGCTTTCCATTGCTGTAATTATTGTAATTATGCAGCAAAGTTGTACTATAGGAAAGTAAAAAAGGTAACAATAGTATCATGTTACCTTTATAATATTATTGTTACCAAAAGAAAATTAAATATCAAAAATATCTTCTAATATCTCTGTCTTTCTAGGTTCTTTTTGCCTACGCCCTTCTTTCCTAAATGTTGCATAATCGCACACTCCTGAACTGTTTTGTAAAAAGAAAATGCAAAATTTTTTCATTGTTATTTTAACTGAGTATGTTTCCACGAACAGCTTATAAAATAAATACAAGTCGGAATAATTCATATCCACAATTATTGGTTTTCTGAGAAAAGAATCTTTAAAAAAATCATAAGTAGTAGAATCTCTAATAATCTCGTATTTTCTAAGAGAATCGTAAAGAAAGATTAATTTATCTTCTTTTATATTGTACTCTTGTACATCATTTAAATCAGGTTTTGAAGTAGCAATTAGAGCTTTAAATCCCTTTTTTGCTTCTTTTGGATTATTTGCAAAACAATAATACATTATATTCAATGTCCCACGCTTGTTATCAGAATTGCTTACTTCAGTATAATTTAAATTACTTAAACCATCATAAGTTTGTGTAAAATCAATAGTAATGGTTTTATACATTACGTCAGTTAAACCAACACAAATCGCTAAACCAGTTATAGCCAATGAATTTTGAATATATACTAGACTAAAGCCACTTATATACAATATTGGTTCTTGAAGAAGTCCAAACGAAATATAAATCATTACAAAAATTCCTAAGAAGATAAATGTTCGCATTCTATTAAATTCCGTTGAAAATATATCATTAAGCCTGATTCTATAAATTTTCCAAAAACTAGTTTGACTACAATTGCAAAATAGACTAGAATTAACACTAAGACAACAAGCATTAACAACTTAAAATTTGGTAAATAGTACAGATTTAATCCACTTAAAACTAAAAGACAAATTGTAATTAAGCTATAATACTTAATCATCCTTTTCCCATTTCCGTAAAATAAAATTTCCATCGTTAAATATTTTAAAAGTTAATTTTTAATGTTGGTATCATCTCAGCAGCTTCTTTCATCTTAGTGTCCACTATTTTTGCATAGATAGCGGTAGTTCTAATTTCACGATGGCCAAGTCTTTTCGAAACAGTGTAGATATCAGCACCATTCTCCAGAAGAAGTACCGCATTTGTATGTCTAGCTGAATGAAAAGTAATGTGTTTAGGAACTCCAGCACGATTACACCAGCGGATAATTTCGGTATTATAAGTCATCCCATATTTCAATCCTCTAAAAACTCGATCCAGCTGATCGTGCCTTTCACCAAGTAATTCCCTTGCTTGAGCAGAGATATAAAGATATTCTACTCCATCAGTTTTCACCTGCCTGAAATTCACTTTAGAAAACTCTCCTTCATCTCGAACTTCAGACCAAATCAATGTATTAATATCTGACCAGCGAAGACCGGATAAGCATGAAAATAAAAAAGCTTTTTTTAAAATAGGATATTTACAATCTGCTTTCGCTAAAGATTGTAATTCTTCAAAAGTCAAATATTCTCGTTTGCTTTCTGCCTGTTCAAAAGATTTTACCTTCGAAGCATAGTTAATTGATAGATATCCATCATCAAATGCACTTCTTAAAGCTGCTTTAAATTTGTTGAAATAAGAATATTTGGAATTTTGAGATAATGGTAAGTCACTTTTTGTCCGGGCAATATGATCAAAATAATGGCGAACTTTTTTAATCAAAGCTTCGTCAACTTCATCGAAGGTTAGATTTTTGGAAATGATTTTATTAAGATGTTGTAACGTAGAAAACCAATTGCCATAATTGTTAGAAGAATCCTGCTTTTGCTTTTCCTCAGTTTTTTCTTCAAAATAATTCAGGAAGGTACGTTTTGACTTTGTTGTGTTCTTTAAATCGAACTTACCTTGAACATACTCTGCTTTCCGGATTGAGAGCACATTTTCTGCAAATTCAAGTCCTTCTTTATTCTGTTTCTTTTCTGCAGAAGTCTTAGGATTACCGAATAAATAAGTATCTAAATTCTCGAAACTTCTGAGATGTCGTCTTTTACCTTCTTCATTAATTTCCGAGCCACGATAATATTCAATCGAAAGACTAATTCGTCCATCTTTCAAAGCTCGTTTGTTGAGTGATATTTTCATAATTTATACTTTTGTACTTCTAAGTAGTACAAAGAAGTACAAAGAAGTACAAAAGTATAAACAAAGTCTTACAAAAGAAAATAAAAATTACATAAATAACTGCTAATCAAATATAAGAAACTAAAATAAAACAAGAGAAAGTATATTTATTTCCCAATGCAGAACTTAGAAAAAATATTCCCCAGCACCTCATCATTGGTTACTTCACCAGATATTTCACCAAGATACTCTAAAGCATTTCGCAGTTCATAGGCTAACAGTTCGGTAGAGATCTGAAAGGTAATAGCTTCTTTCACTTTATCAACTGCTTCCAACGATTTTCGAAGGGCTTCAAAGTGACGCTGGTTAGTCACAACGACATTATTTTCCTGGGATTTAAGCTGCTCTACATAGGAAGACAGTTCATTTTTAAGATCTTGGATATTTTGATTTTCTACTGCTGAGATAGTAATGAAATCAAAATCAGTCGAAATCTCTTTTCTGAAAGCTGTTTCAACGGTTTGATATTTTGTCGGAGAAACTTCATCAATCTTGGTCGCACAGATGATCAGTTTTAAATCTTCCCGCTGTAATGATCTGATCATTTCAATATCTTCTGAAAAATCTTCAGTAGCAGCATCAGCCAGATAGACCAGAATATTAGCCTGATCCACTTTTTCTCTGGCTTTTTTAACTCCAATCGCTTCAATTTCATCTACCGTATCACGAAGTCCCGCAGTATCAATAAGACGGAATGCGTGGCCTTTAATATGCAGAACTTCCTCAATCGTATCTCTGGTCGTCCCTGCAATATTGCTTACAATAGCCCTTTCTTCTTTTAGTAGAGAATTTAGTAAAGTGGATTTCCCGGCGTTAGGTTTTCCGATGATCGCAACAGCAGTTCCATTTTTAATGGCATTTCCGTATTGAAAACTTTCTATCAGAGAGTTTAATTTTGAATCAATTTTATCTAAAAGCACATTCAGTGCTGAACGGTCTGCAAACTCTACATCCTCTTCTGCAAAATCTAGTTCCAGCTCGATCAGTGAAACGAAGTTCAATAAATCAGTTCTTAATATTGATATTTCATTGGTAATTCCCCCTTTCAACTGGTTGATCGCTACTTTTCTTGAAGCTTCATTTTCTGAGGCAATAACATCTGCAATTGCTTCAGCCTGTGAAAGATCTATTCTTCCATTGATAAATGCACGAAGGGTAAATTCCCCTGCTTTTGCCATTCTCGCCCCGTTTTTAATGAGAGTTTCCAGAATACGCTTGCCAATGTGCGGAGAGCCGTGAAAAGCAATTTCCACAGAATTTTCTGTAGTAAAACTCTTCGGAGCCAGGAAGATAGAAAGCATGACTTCATCAATCGCCTCACTTTCATCCATGAAATATCCGTAATGAATCGTGTGTGATTTCTGTTTCTCAAGATTTTTCCTGGGAAAAGATTTCTGAACGACTGATAAAGATTCATTCCCTGAAACTCTGATAATCCCTAAAGCTCCTACTCCATTGGCCGTAGCCAGTGCACAAATGGTATCGTTATTCATGCTGCAAATTTACGTTTTTTATCGATAATGTGGCTGTTTCGGAGCTATACAGATTGTCTATTATTTTGATATAAAAACAAAAACAAGGTCTTATAAATAATTCAATTTCTGTCAATTCTTACTTCTGCTTTTGTCCCAATCCTTTTATTTTCGTTAGCCATTGCGTCCTAAGTTTTTCATCTGAAGTTTTAATAATTCCTACATACGTCACTTTTACCGGCTTCACCCCGCAGAATTCAAGAGTAGATTTTTTTAACTGGTTAACACTCGGGCGACCGTAGAGTAAGCGATAATACCAGCCCGGCTGATCGAGCGTAGTAATGATATGTCCGGTTTTTCCTTTTAAAAGTTTATCCCACCACATCGAATTTTCTCTATATTTAAAAGCTATTCCGGGAAGAAAAAGTCGGTCTATAAATCCCTTGGTACGTGCGGGAAGACCACCCCACCATACCGGATGAATCCATACCAGGTGATCTGCCCACTGGATGGTTTCCCAGGCTTTAAGTAAGTCCGGTTCCAGCTCCATTCTTTTTTGATAACCAAATTGCAGGTTCGAATCAAATTTCAGCTCTGCAATGGTGATTTCCCGAACTTCAGCACCGGACTGCAAGGCACCTTCTTTATAGGCCTTTGCAAGTCCAAAATTGAATGATTCTCTATTAGGATGTCCATTAATAATAACAATTTTTTTCATTATTTAATTTTTACGTTAATCGTTTCATATTCATTCAGTGCTTCAAAAAGTGAATTGGGATGGTGAAGCTGATGGCCAAAATAAATGGCATTTTCAAGATTCTTTTTCATCAATTCTTCAGTATGTAAAACAGCTGATAATGCGGTAAGTTCTGCCTGTCCTTTTGTACTTTGCAGACTGATTTTCCTGTTGCCGTCTTTCGTTTTTATCATGATCTCAAAAACCGACTGGTCTCCACTACCACTGGACCCGAAAATCATCCTTCTTTCTTTTAATGATAAAATATTAAAGATTTTCCAACGTTGAAATGCTCCCAAAAGCCACGTTACAAACTTTGAATTATAGGTCATTTTCACACTGACGGTGGGTATTTTCTCAATCTTGTTTAAAATATACAGATCGGGAACATCAAAATTATAAGCTATCCTTTTTCCTATTCCGAAAGAGTAAGTAAAATATTCAGCGTCTAAAAAATGACGAACCTGTAATGAACGGTTATTTTTGTAGGTTGAAAAGGGTTTCGCTACATTTTCTGCCATAAAATGAGCCGAACTTTCTCCTGCCAGATCTTTTACGGAATAATACACGAAAAGTTTAATTTCCTCAATAATTTTCATATCTGGAGCCGATAAAGCGGCCAAGCCACCTACAATACCACCCATCCAGCCTGAACTGAAAACAATCCTGCTGTTTACCTTCTGTTGTTTCGCCCATTCATAGGCTTTTAATAAATCAGGAGTTGGCTTGGTAATATCTAGATAATCAATATTATTTTCAATGGCAAAACGCAGCACATGATCTTCTTTATCATTAACTGACAATAAAATGAGATTGATTTTTTTTTCTGTAATGGATTGAAATGTATGAGGCTGATTGACATCAATTACAATATCTTTTTCCGTTTTTCCGGGCCTTCTGCTTCCAATAAAAACCGTATAACCGGGATTTCTCGAGGTAAGAATCCGGGAAATAGTTTTTCCCACCATCCCATTACCGCCGATAATTAAAATGTTTGACTGCATCTATTATTTTTTTACAAAACTATAGTGCTGCCCGTGGAATTAACAGGACAAATGTCTAAAAAGAAACTTCTTTCCGGATACGGCTCAAATGCCTTTGGGTAATCCCTAAATAGGATGCCAGATGCTGTAATGGAATTTGTTGAATATAATTAGGCTGATTTTTGAGTAAAGAGGTATAGCGCTGCGCTGCATTATCTCTCTGTAGCTGAAAAAAACGTTTTTCAAGTTCCAGGTATTCCTGCTCTGCAATCACCTTTAAAAAATGGATCCAATTGGGATTGTTGGCCGTCAGTTCTTCAATTTTCTCCTTTTTTATAACCCACACTTCAGCATCTGCAATAGCCTGCATGGTTTCCGTACTCGTCTGTCCTGAAATGAATGAGGAATAAGAAGCAATAAGATCATTGGGAAATCTGAAACAGTAGGTCATATCTTTTCCGTCGCTGGAAATATAATAGGAACGGAAAATTCCTGATTTAATGAAACCGATCTCTTTGCATTTGTCACCTTCCTTTACAAAATACTCGTTTTTGTTTATTGTTTTCATTTCAAAAAGAGTCATGCAATGATGAATTTCTTCTTCTGAGAATATATTAAAACTTCGGAAGTACTGATCTACCATTTTTTGTGAATGATTATAATTAGCCGTAATGATTTCACAAAAATACAAATACGGGATTTATAATCTGGCTGAAGCATAGAATTTTTTTCATAAAAAAATCATCCCATTGCTGAGGTGATTCTAAAACTGCTTTTGAATTTACTAAGTTATATGAAGAAATGAAATGATGTCTTTTTTGTTGATACAAATGTAGTCCCAAAAAATCTCTGATCCTTCAGGGGAAACCCTAAACTTATATCCGTAAAAATACGGTTGTATAATTGAATTTATTAATTATCTATGTACCAGGTTAGATTCTGGTTTATCACAAGTTCAATAAAAAAGCTCCGTAAAAACTTACGGAGCTTAAATTTATCTAACAAATAGGTTGTTAAAGCGGGCTTACTAACTGTAAAAACCATTCTTTAACCTCTCCTTCTAAATGCGGAGCTAATTTTTCTTCACATATTTTATGATACTGGTTCAGCCATGCAATTTCCTGTTCAGAAAGGATGTCTTTTACAATCGTATCTTTAAAGAACGGGCAGAAAGTCAATGTTTCGAAATCATAAAATGTTCCGTGAATCGTTTTTTCTGCTTCTCTTACAGCGATCAGGTTTTCATGACGGATCCCATAATCACCTTCCAGGTAATATCCGGGTTCGTTGGAACACACCATTCCCGGAAGAAGATCCTGAGGATTCATATCTTTTCTGATATTCTGAGGGCCTTCATGAACGTTCATAAAGCTTCCCACCCCATGTCCTGTTCCGTGGTTGAAGTCTTTTCCTTCCATCCACAACGGAAGTCTTGCAATAGCATCCAAATGAACTCCTTTGGTTCCTTTTGGAAATTTCACCATCGATAGACGGATAAGTCCCTGCAGCACTAAAGTAGAGTTTCTTTTAAAATCATCAGAAACAGCTCCCAGCGCAAATGTTCTTGTGATATCCGTTGTTCCTTCCAGATACTGACCTCCTGAATCTACCAGGATACTTGCATCATTGGTAACTTCCTTGCTTCCTTCTTTTTTAGCGGAATAATGCATGATGGCACCATTATCTTTATATCCAACGATACTTCCGAAACTTTCTCCTACAAAATTTTCTCCTTCTTCACGGAATCCTCTCAGTTTTTCACCAATAGAAAATTCATTCATCGGTTCTTTCCCTGCTGTATGAGTCAGCCAGTACAGGAATTTCACCATAGCAACGCCGTCTCGCACCATTACTTTTCTGAATCCTTCAAGCTCTGTATCATTTTTCTGGGCTTTCATTAAGTTTCCGGGAACAGCAGATTTTACAAACGTATTATCAGTCTTTAAAATTTCGAAAATCGATTGATTGCTGTTCGGGGAAATTAGAATTTTCTCATTTTTAATTCCTTTCAGGTGATTGAAAAACTCCTCGTAAGGCATCATTTTCACAAAAGAATCGTCCATCTGTTTTCTTGCTTCTACTTCCAATTTATCTAAATCAGTAAACAGAATTGCATCATTTTTAGTAATCACAATATATCCTAAGAATACCGGATTGCTTTGTACATCGCTTCCTCTTAAATTCAGGGTCCAGGCCACATCATCAAGACTTGAAATAATATGTACTGCCACTTCCTGTTCTTCCATTTTCTGACGGATGGCAGAAAGTTTATCGACAACAGATTTTCCTGCTCTTTCTACAGGATGGGCATATATTGGGTTCTTTGAAGGCGTTCCTCTATCTTTCCAGATTTCTTTCAATAAAGGAAGCCCTAATAATGTAATATTTTTGGCATCAAATTTAGAAGAAAGAAGCTCCCAGTTTGCATTGGATGTGGCAATATCATTAACGGCTACTTTCCCATGGGAAGGGATTTCTGAGATGATCCAGTCGATATAATTAGGCGTTCCTTCCATTCCGTCTTTAAAAAGATCGATTCCGGAACCTTCCAGTTCTATCGCAGCCTGGGTATAGTATCTTCCATCGGTCCAAAGGCCTGCTTTATCTTTTGTTACCACTACAAAACCTGCTGATCCTAAAAACCCAGAAAGCCAAGATCTTTCCTGCCATTCTTCGGGTAAATATTCACTCATATGAGGATCTGAAGAGTATACAATAAAAGCATCAACATTATTTTTCTGCATTTCTTCACGAAGCGCAGCTACTTTTTCCTTTGAAGTCATGTTTCAATTTATTTTAATACCGAAAGTTACAAAAAATTTGATTTTAAATTTCAATGACATCATAAATGGAAAAATTTTAATTCATTTTATTGATAACGTTATTTTTAATCATAAAAAATAGCAATTAGCATTAAAAATACAATGTTTTGGAAAGGTTATTGCTAAGCTTACTAGTATGGAAAAACAGAATTACAAAAACCACAGAAAATTTTATCCGCCGCATCATTTCATTTTTCTTCCGATATTGATTATTTTGGAAGGATACGGACTGTATAAAGCAGTTGATGACACCGGTCATCAACTTATCTGGATTCTTTTTTCAGTAGTTGTATTTCTGATATTCTATCTGGCAATCATGCTTAGACAGCATTATGCGCTCGGTAATCAAAACCGTATTGTAAGACTGGAATTCAAACAGCGCTATTTTGAAATCTTTAATGAAAGGTCTGATGATATTGCTGAAAAATTAAGTTTTTCCCAAATTGCTGCCTTAAGATTTGCCTATGATGATGAATTCAAAGAGCTTTTATATAGGGCTCTCAACGAAAATATTTCAGGAGATGAGATTAAAAAATCCATCAAAAACTGGCGACCGGATCATCACAGAATCTAAACTAATCAAAAAATAAATTATTATGCAAAAATTAACCTTATACAGTATTTCAATACTAAGTTTATTGTTACTATCAAGTTGTGAAGCAGTAGAGACGGTTTTCAAAGCAGGAATGTGGTGGGGAATTATCGTAGTTTGCGCCATTGTAGTCATACTTTTATTTATATTTTCGAAGGGTAAAAACTCTTAACCATTTTTTATGGAGAAGACTGCAGACTTACAGATTATTTCCCGTCTGAAACCTTCAAAAATCGTCAAAATCATGAAGGATCCGGAAGCTTCTGCAAAGGCGGTACATCTTGTATATACCACCGATGCAGAAACAGCCGGAATTACGAGAAAGAAGACAGGAAAAAAGTATTCTTATTTCAAGGAAGGTGAAAAGATCAGGGATAAGGAAGAAATTTCCCGTATCAACAAACTGGTTATTCCGCCTGCCTGGGAAAATGTGTGGATCTGTGCTTTGGATAACGGCCATCTTCAGGCCACCGGGCTCGACGCTAAAATGCGAAAACAATACCGTTATCATCCGCTGTGGAGTGCTTTAAGAAATCACACCAAGTTTTACAGAATGTTGCAGTTTGGGTATGCACTTCCGGAGATACGTCTTCACCTGGAAAAGGATCTTGCGATAAGAAGTCTGGAAAAAAGAAAAATTCTGGCACTTATTGTGAGTCTGATGCAACGCACCAACATCCGTATCGGAAACAATGCTTACGAAAAGCTTTACGGTTCCTTTGGACTTACGACTTTAAAGGATAAACATGTTCAGATTAACGGACAGAAAATTACTTTTTCTTTTAAAGGTAAAAAAGGGATCATGCATCATATTGACCTGAAGAGCAAAAGGCTGGCAAAGCTGGTTCAGAAATGCAGAGAGATTCCCGGAAAGGAACTTTTCCAGTATATTGATGAGGATGGAAACCGGCATTCTGTCGATTCGGGAATGGTGAATGAATATATCAAAGAAATCAGCGGGGAAGATTTTACTGCTAAAGATTTCCGTACCTGGTCCGGAACAGTGAATGCTTTTATTGCTTTTAAAGAAATAGGATATGCAGAAAATGATACTCAATATAAAAAGAAAGTAAAGGAAGCTTTGGAAATAGTGGCTTCCCATTTAGGGAACACCAGCACAGTGTGCAGGAAATATTATGTTCATCCGTTAGTAATTAACCTGTATGAAAATAACACTATTAAAAAATATTTTGATGAACTTGAACAAATAGAGGAAAATGACGGTAAGGCAGATTTAACTTACGAAGAAAAACTGGTGCTCAAAATTCTTGAAAATGAAAAAATGTAACGCTGATTTTTCAACCTGCATTACAATTGATCAATACCTGTCATATTTTATTATTTAAAAACTACTGTCCGTTTTTTCAGGCACTAATCCCAGCTACTTTAATCCAAGCATCGCCTCACTCCATTTCTTTATTCAAAAGGTTTTTATGGAAATTTTCATAACTGATTTTCAAAACAGGAAAAAAAACAAGAAACAATGTCTTTTTATTCATAAAAAGACATTGTTTTTAAATATACAAGATCAATAAAGGGGATGGAATTAAAAAGAAGCGTATTTTTTCTTTCCTTTAATTATCGTAAATTTGTATACTACATACTTTAAATAAAATAATAAAAATATGTCCAAAGCAATTTCGCAAGTACCATTTGCAGTAAATGAGCCGGTAAATTCTTATGTTCCGGGTTCTCCAGAAGTAAAAAGCCTTATCGCAACCTACAAAAAAATGTGGGCAGAGAAGATAGAAATTCCAATGGTGATCAATGGAAAAGAAGTAAAAACCGGTGATACGGTGCAGCTTCAGTCTCCTCAGGATCATCAGCATGACTTGGGATTCTATCACAGAGGAACGATGCAGCATGTAGATGAGGCGATTAATGCAGCATTGGCTGCTAAGAAAGAATGGAACGAACTGGGTTGGGAGCACCGCGCGGCTATTTTCTTAAAAGCGGCAGATCTATTGGCTGGACCTTACAGAGATGTAATTAACGCAGCAACGATGATCGGACAATCTAAAAATGTACACCAGGCTGAAATTGATGCAGCTTGCGAATTCATAGATTTCCTACGTTTCAATGTAGAATTTATGACGGAAATGTATTCTGAGCAGCCGGTATCTGATGCAGGTATCTGGAATCGTGTTGAGTACAGACCATTGGAAGGATTTTGTTTTGCAGTAACTCCTTTCAACTTTACGGCAATTTCCGGAAACCTTCCTACCTGTATGGCTATGCTTGGAAATGTTGTGGTTTGGAAACCTTCTGACAAGCAGATATATTCAGCAAAAGTAATCATGGATGTATTAACAGAAGCGGGTCTTCCTGCCGGAGTTATCAATATGATCTTTACAGACGGAAAAGAAACAGCTGAAAAAGTATTGGCTCACCGTGATTTTGCAGGACTTCACTTTACAGGTTCTACAAAAGTTTTCCAGGGAATGTGGAAAATGATTGGAGATAACATCCATAATTACAGAACATACCCAAGAATCGTTGGAGAAACCGGAGGAAAAGATTTCGTTATTGCTCATCCGTCTGCAAACGTAGAAGCAGTTGCTACTGCGCTGGTAAGAGGTTCTTTTGAGTATCAGGGACAGAAATGTTCTGCTGCTTCCAGAGCTTATATTCCAAGATCTATCTGGGAAGATGTGAAAAAAGTAATGGAAACACAGATCAATTCTATTAAAATAGGTTCTCCTGAGGATCCTTCTAACTTTGTGAATGCTGTTATCGATAAAAATTCATTTGAAAAATGTAAAGGATATATCGACAGAGCACAAAATTCAAGTGAAGCTAAAGTGATAATCGGTGGAAAATGCGATGATTCAAAAGGATGGTTCGTAAGCCCTACGGTTATTGAAACCACCAATCCGCAATACGAAAGTATGGTGGAGGAGATTTTCGGTCCTATCCTAAGTTTATATGTTTATGAAGATAAAGACTGGAAAGAAACACTGGCATTGGTAGATTCTTCTTCTCCGTATTCATTAACAGGTTCTGTGTTTGCTCAAGACCGTTATGCGGTAAATGAAGCATTCAAGGCATTAGAAAATGCTTCCGGAAACTTTTATATCAATGACAAGCCAACAGGTGCTGTAGTAGGACAGCAGCCTTTCGGTGGAGGTAGAGCTTCAGGAACGAATGATAAAGCAGGTTCTAAAATGAACTTACTAAGATGGACCTCTGTAAGAAGTATTAAAGAAACTTTTGTTTCTCCAAAAGATTACAAATATCCATATTTAGGATAATCAATAATAATTATCATACAGAAGCCCCGGATCATATTCGGGGCTTTTTGTTTGTTTACAGCCACAATTAACAAAATTTAAGCTATTTTATTGATTTTTTGGCAAGCATCAAACCTGCTTAGGAATAGTTATTGGACTTTAAGTAATACACCAAAATAAAATTTGTTATGAAAAAGTTATTGTTATTAACCGCAGCCTTAGGATTATTTGCAGTGAGTTGTGGAACAAAGGAAAGTACGATGTCATCAGGAAATACAGATTCCACTGCAACGAGCAGTAAAACGATGTCTCCTGTAACCACAGATACAACAGCCACAGCGAAAATGAAACCTGATACGATAAAGGTAGATTCTGCAGCTGCTCCTGCAACACGATAAAATGTAACCTATTTAAGACAAAATCCACAGATGAAAGCTCTGTGGATTTTTTTTGCAGAATATATTCTAAATCATTATAAAAACATCAATATTTCTTATATTTGATTACATTAAAAAATTATTATGAAAAAACTTTGGATTGGAGCCGTTCTAGGCCTATTTGTTTTGGGAAGCTGTGCTCAGAATAAAGAAAAAAGAGAGGAATTTAAAGATGAACACAACAAAGATTCTTTAAGAAATAAAATGGGAGATTCTGCAGTAGCCAATTCTGAATATGCCCCTACAGATACTATCAAAGCAAATAGTAAAACAGACAGTACAAAAACAAAATAACAAATCCGCAGAAAATTCTGCGGATTTGCACTTAAAAAAACTTGACTGAAAAAATCGGGCAATCATCCCCGATTGTATGGTATAGATCTGTTATTATGTGCATGCGGTCCTTCCCTTTTATGTAAGGTATTATGGTTGGCAAATAATGGCAGATATTTATAAGGCTGGTAGTAGTTTTTAGTTTAGACCAGCGATACAGATTTTATTTCGTGAAGAATTATTTTACCGGAAAACAAACACATACTGCAGTTTGATTATCGTTCTGTAAAGCTGGGCAAATATATGACAATGGGCATATTACCTGAAACATTTAGCTGTCTGTTTTCATGAAAATGATCAGCAATAATGAATTAGAGCAAAAGTTTTATATTGATTTTCACGAAAATGAATATTCAATCTCATCGATTATCATAGCTGATATGTTTAATATAGGCTGACGGAGAAAAATCAGTTACCGCTTTAAAGACAGATGCAAATTTACTGTGGGAAGAAAAACCGCATTCATCAGCAAGAATACTGATTTTATACTGTCTGTATTTTTCATCATTAATCAGCTTGTCTACGATATACCTAATTCTTAGACGATTGATATAAGTTTTAAAATCTGCGTTTTTATGCTGATTGATAACATAAGACAGATATTTGGTATTGATGTTGAACTCTCCGGCCAGGAAAGACAGTGACATATTTTTGCTGTTGTACAGAATTCCTTTTTCAAACTCATCAAGAAGCTCCAATAATTTAGCCTCAGTTTCGGAAGTCATGATAGGTTCATTTCTTTTTCTGCTGCTTTCATCATCTTTATCATCCATCTCTTCTACGGAAATATTTGAAAATTCAGTATTCTCGGGCGCATTTAAAGCCATGTTATGATCTTTCCGATGCATTCTGGTGCGGATAATATTTTTAAATTTAGAATATTGCTTTTTCTGTTGTACTCTAAAAAATATAAGCAGGATAATGAGTGCTACGCACAATATAATGATGGCTGCATTTTTTGCAATACTTACTGGTCTGCTGGTTCCAGCAGGGTGAGATGAAGTTTCGGCAGTTTCGGCAAATTCCCGGGTTCTTGCACTGAATCCTTCATAGGCTTTCATATATTTTATTGCATACAGGGAAGCTTTGTCATTATCTCCGGTTCCTTCATAATAATCATTGATATTAGAATACACTTCTTTTTTAAGCCGCAGGCTTCTTGAAGTATCGGCAATACGTTCGGCTTTATTTAAATAGAGATCGGCATCTTTCCAGTTTTTCTGTTTTAAACGGATTCCTCCCAGTCCGTTATAAATCAGTCCCAATGTACACGAGCTTTTTTCATTGAGCAGCTTTTCAGCTTTCCGGTAATATATTTCAGAAACTTCATAATTGGCAAGCTTAAAATAAATATCGCCTAAGAGTTGATAGGACGACGCTTTGGTTCTCTCCTCACCTTTTATATTTATTTTTTCAAAAAAATGTAGGGAAATCTCGATGTACTGTACTGCCTGTGAATAATTTCCGGTCTCTATCTCGTAATAAGCCATTTCCTGATTCAAAATACCAGATAATTCATATTTTTTTGAGACATCAGTAATTTGACTGGCCTTACTTAAACCTATCAGAATATATTTTTTTGACCGTTTGTAAAGGCCTACCCGACGGTATTGTCTAGCTAAAAAAATATCTACATGAGCTGACCATTCGGGATTGTCGATCTGGCTGACAACACAATTCGCATTTTCTGCACTATACAATGACTTTTTCAAATCACCAGCTTTATGATAAAGTTGGGCGGAAAGCAGTAAACTTTTTACTTCATCTAAAGGATTTTTGGCAGAATTATAAAGAGAGTCAGCAGTTTGTAATGCTTTGGAAAGATCTTTATGGGAATCTAAATCAGAAGTTTTTTCACATATTTGATCGAAGCGGCTTATTTTCTGGGCAGAAATAGAGACAGCCATTATTAACAAAAACACTAGTTTCAGTAAACATTTAGACATACAGAAATAAATTATTATTTTTAATTTTATAATAACTCATCATTGTTCACCGGTGTCTTTTAGTTTTGTAAAATTACGAATATTTTATTCTTATCATACTGTTTACCACTAATTAATTTTTCAGTTAGAACTGAGATTACAGGGATTCAGCCATACAGATTGACACAGCGGGTTACTATTTTTTATAATACCGGAAATTTTTCGTAACTATTTTACCCGGCCTGCGTCTTATATAGTAACTTAATTATTACATTTGTAACGAGAAAAAGTATTTATGAAAAAATTAGCAATAATCTCTTCTTTATTTATAGGAATCCTGGCATTCGCACAAGGAATTAAATTTGAAGACAGCAATTTTGCCGCTATTCTGGCGAAAGCAAAAAAAGAAAATAAACTGGTATTTATTGATGCCTATGCATCGTGGTGTGGACCGTGTAAACTGATGGTGAAAAATATTTTCCCTCTGAAAACGGTAGGTGATTATTATAACGGTCACTTCATCAATGCAAAAATAGATATGGAAAAAGGAGAAGGAATAGGATTAGCAAAAAAATACAATGTTAAAGCCTTTCCTACTTACCTTTTCATTAACGGAGATGGTGAGGAAGTACACAGAACTCTTGGATATGTAGAGGAAAATGATTTTATCCAGTTCGCAAAAGATGCAGGAGATCCCAACAAAAGGCTTACTTCTTTAAAGCAAAAATTTGAAAATGGTGAAAAAGATCCTGAATTTTTAAAAAACCTTGCAGGGCTTACCTTGTATAATGATGCTGAATTTTCCGGAAAGGTTTTAGACCGTTATTTTCAGTCAAAAGAAAGCTTAGATCAGGAAGATGTTCAAATGCTGCTTGCGGGAACTCAAAGTTCAGAAAGTCCTTTATATAAGACCTTCAAAGCAAGAAAAGCTGACATCGTTAAAGTAATCGGTGATAAGTATGATAAATTTGATAAAAATATCAACCTGAACGGAATTCTTAAAAAATCATACAATGCAGATACAAAAACATGGAATGATACCTATTTCATGACTGAATCTCAAAAATTCTTAACTAAAGAAGAAGCGGAAAAGACACTGAAAAGAGTAAAAGCAAGCAGAGCTTTAAAGGATAAAGATATTGCAACGTATGAAAAATTAACTTTAGATCTTTATAAAGAATATGCGGCTGCAAGTTCTGAAGAACTGAATTCATTAGCATGGAACTTCTTCGAAAATGTAAACACAAAATCTTCTCTTGAAAAAGCTGTTGCCTGGGCTCAGGAATCTGTAAAGAAAGATCAGAACTATGCCAACACAGATACATTGGCAAATCTTTACAATAAAGTAGGCGATAAAAAGAATGCTAAAATGTGGGCGGAAAAATCTATTGAACTGGCTAAAAGTACAGGTCAGGATTCCGGAGATACAGAGAAATTACTGAAAAGTCTTTAATTATTGACCATAACAACACAAAAAGCCGCGGAGATTCAATACTCTGCGGCTTTTTTATTTATCGTTACGGAAGACTAATTTGCTGTACTTCCTCTATATTACTTAATACTCAAACAATACACTTCCCCACGTAAATCCGCTTCCAAAAGCAGAAAGGAGAACGAGATCACCTCTTTTTATTTTACCCAGCTCAATAGCTTCACTTAGAGCAATGGGAATAGATGCGGCAGTTGTATTTCCGTATTTCTGAATATTATTATGAATCTTTTCGTCCGGAAGTCCAAATTTCTGCTGCACAAACTGGGCAATTCTTAAATTCGCCTGATGCGGAATAAACATATCAAGATCTTCAATCGTTTTTCCGGCTTTATCTAAAGCTTCCTGCATGGTTTCAGGAAATCTTGTTACGGCATGTTTGAATACGAAGTTTCCGTTCATGATAGGATATACTTCTTTATTGGTAACATTTTCGGGCTCTTTTCTCATCCTGTCGCTCCAGCCGTATTTAGATCCCGGAAATTGTGTACACAGTTCGTCTGCATATTTTCCTTCAGAGTGCATATTAACGGCTAAAATATCACCAGCATTCTCATCTTCTGTTGCAGTAAGGATAATTGCTCCTGCACCGTCTCCAAAGATTACAGAAACCCCTCTTCCTTCATCAGAAAAATCTAATCCGAAGGAATGAACTTCCGCTCCCACGACTAAAATATTTTTATACGTTCCTGATTTAATAAAAGCATTGGCAACACTCACCGCATAGACAAAACCGGAACACTGATTTCTTACATCCAAAGCACCGATGGTATCGCAGCCCAGCATATCCTGAAGCAATACCCCACATCCTGGAAAGTAATAATCCGGAGAAAGAGTGGCAAAGACAATATAATCTATGTCCTTTGGGGTTAAGCCCGCGCTTTGTAAAGCTTTTTCAGAGGCCCTGAAACCCAAATATGCCGTCGTTTCCTGTGCATCATTTCTGTTTTTCCGGTGTCTTCTTTCCTTAATACCCGTTCGCTCAGTAATCCATTCATCATTGGTGGTCATTAATTCTGCTAAATCATCGTTCGTAACAACATTATCCGGCACATGAAATCCGATTCCTTTTATTGCACTTTTAATCATATAGTTTTTTAATTTTGACAAAGATAAAATTATTTAAAACATAGCATTTCAAAATATTAGTATTTTTACTTTATGCCGATCGACACTATATACAGAGATTCCCATTGCGAATGGGTAGACGTAGAATCCCCTACAGCAGAGGATTTAAAATTCCTTCATGAACGATACGAAATCAACAATCTTCTGCTGGAAGATACTTTAGACCCCAACCACCTTCCCAAATATGAAGAAGATGGAGGTGTAAAGTTCTTTCTTCTTCGCGAAAGTACGGAGCTTGAAAGGAAAAACCTGAATACCATCAGCGATATCAGTACCAAAATCGGGATCTTTCTGGTAGATAAAACCATTATTACCATCCACAGGATGAAAACCCGCAGTATTGTGGAAACCAAAAAACAGCTTTCTGCCCTAGACAAAGATACCTCAGCTGAAAAAATCGCATTAATGATTGCTCTGCTTATCATGAAAAGTTTTGATGACGAGGCCATAAGTTTAATGGAAACTATGGATAATATAGAAAACGAAATTTTTCTGAAGAATACCAATCATACGACTCAGATCCGGAGATTATACAAATTAAAAAGAAAATCGGGGCTTAATTCCCGTGTTCTGACCATTTCTACAGATGCTGTGGACAAGTTTAAACTGCTGGACCTGCAGGATTCTTCAGTGGTGGATTTAAAAGATAAGCACAAAGATGTGGTAGCCGATTTTGATCATTTGAACCTACAGATTACCAACCTTATCTCAATGTTCCTGGCACTCTCTGATCAGAAAGCCAATCAGGTGATGAAGGTACTGGCCATTTATTCGGTTTACTTTTTACCGATCACCTTCATTGCAGGAGTATATGGAATGAATTTCGATAATATGCCGGAGCTGCATCATAAGAACGGATATTTCTTAACCTTGGGGCTAATGGCGCTTATTGTGGTTTGTACGTTTATTTATGCAAGGAGGAAACAGTGGTAGGTGAGATTTTAGTGCTAGACATTAGATATCAGACGATGGAGAATCATGAACAAAGAACAAAGAATAAAGAATAAAGAGGCAAGACCTAAACACTAAAAAGCAACACTAAATACTAAATACTAAAAACCAACAACCGAAAGCCGAAAGCCAACAACTAAAAACCAATAACCAATTCACAGCCCATGAAAACTAATATTCTTACTAAAATTCTGGAAGAAGATGTTCTCTCCAACGCTTCTAAAGATAAGCTGAAAGCCTTGCATGAGAATATTTCGCTTAAAGAGTTTTCTGATCTCTTAGACCGCCACGGAAACCAGTATGTAGAATTTGTACAGGAAGGCGGCGGCGTCTGGGGAAGTGCATTGGTGGGATATCTTTATGGCTTGGAAATGTTTGGGATTCGTTTTCTGAAAGTGGCTGGTACAAGTGCGGGAGCGATCAATACCATGCTGATTGCTGCCTGCAAAACAAAAGAAGAGGCTAAAAGTGAAGTGATTAAAGACGTCCTCTTCAAACTGAATTTTGCTGATTTTATGGATGGCAAAGCCTATGTAAAAACTACGCTTCATTCCCTACTTAACAATAAAAATTTTCTAAAAATCAATGCTGTTATATTAGCGGTCATCATGATTATTCTGATTATAATCCCTTTTGCTGCTCCTTCAAAAACGACGTTGGAGGCGAAGCTCCTTTTTCTCATTCCGCTGATCCCGGTCATTATTGGCTTTTTCTGTGTTAAAAAGTTTTACAGTGATTTTAAAAAACAAAACAGCGGACTTAATCCGGGAGATGTTCTATTGAGCACTATGAAAAATATTTTGGATGACTTTGGTGTAAAAACAGTTGCCAATCTCAACGAAAAATTTATCCAAAAAGAATATGATCTCAACCTGAATTACCGGTATGGAAACGGGCACGAATATTATACGCTGGCTCTGGCTGGCATAGAAAAAATCAAAACTGCAAATCTGGAACATATTGATGTGACCCGCTACAAAATATTTTATGAAAGCGCAGTGAATAATGATTATTATAAAAACAATCCTTTCTATCAACTGCAATCAGAATACATTGTAATTACTACAGATATCAATGCCAAAATAAAGGTTGAACTTCCTACCATGGCCAATTTATACTGGTCTGAAGAAGAACTGAAACACATCAGCCCGGCCGAGTTTGTACGCACTTCGATATCGGTTCCTTTCTTTTTTGAACCTTTTCAGAAGAGGATTGATAGAGACGACAATTCAGTGAAGTATGCCTGGAAATTCTGGATGAATACAAAACCGGAAGACATCTACCCTGCCGGGGTTTTTATAGATGGCGGCAGTATTTCAAATTTTCCGATCGATCTTTTTCATGCGAGTGATGTTTTTTATCCGAGAATGCCTTTGTTTGGGATACAGCTAACCAGTGATTCTGAAATCAGTGCTGAAAAAATCAAAACCAGTGAACAAATCATGAAAACGCCGTTTTCCTATGCCGGAAATATCATCAATACGCTGAAAGGTTTTAATGATAAGTCGTTCCTGACTAAACATAGCTTTTACCAATTGTTCAGTATACAAACGGTCAACTGCGGAACGAGCAACTGGCTGAATTTTTTCATGAAAAGGGAAGAAAAAGAAGATCTTTTCAACAGGGGATTTCAGGCAGCCCTAGATTTCCTTAACCAATTCGACTGGGAAAAGTACAAATATGAGCGTATGATGCTTTCAATGAAGGAGAAAAAAATATTGAAGGAAGCAGATACACCTACGGTGGGGTAAGGAATTTTGAGTATTTTTAACGCTTCAAAATCCGTGAAAATGAAAAAAATAATTTCCTTTATCTTTCTGATCGCATTTACATTTTTATCTGCTCAGGAAAAATCCATAAAAGAATTCAGAAAGGATTTCGAAAAAGCAATAAGTACAGATTTTACTGAAGAGCAGCTTAATACTTTATTCAGGGATTATCCTCTTATTTTAACGCCACATACCTATACTACACAATTAATTTCAGCATTAGAAGGAAATAATCCAAATGATTATTCCATGCTTGATTTTAAAGAAGATCCTCTTTATACACAAAATATTGACCGTCTGCTGAAATCTCGAAATCAAAACCAACGGATTTTTTCTTATTTATTGGTTGCCACTACCCAGGATCATTCCAAAGAGCAGTTGCTGCTGGAAAAAATTAAAACAGAAAATACACCGGATGCTCTTATATGGTCTGGAATTGCTTTGTTGAGTTTACAAACCCATCATACCGATGAGCTATTCGATTTTCTGGTAAAAAATGAAGATTTTGGTGATGCGCATATGCTGCCTATGTATTTTGGACTTAACAAAGATTCATTGCAAAGCACAGCTTATAAAAAAATTGACAATAATGATGAAAAGTCTAAAATATTAGCGGTACAAATTTTATCCTTAACCGGGAATAATCCTAAAACTGAAGAGCTGGTAAGAAATGCTGTAAAAAACTGGGATATTAACCTTAAGGGATATGCCATTTATACGTTGGGGGAACTTCAGCTGCCTAATGTTCTCCCATTAGTTCAACCTCTATTACAAAATCAGAAAACCAGACAAATTTCTTTAAGAGCGCTCGCCAACAGTCCCACAAAAGAAGACAGAGCATATATTGCTACAGCGATCAGTAGCAATAAAGCATTTGATGAAGATATGATGAATGCTCTTTTTCAATCTAAAAATATACAGAATATCAAACTCTGGCTTTCGGTAATACAAATAAAAAATCCGCCGAAAGATTATTATTTTTCTGTCCCCAACCAACCGCTGATTACAAGTGATGAAGTGCTTAAAGACCTTCATAATGCCCTCCGAAATATAAAGAATAAAAGTGTTCTTGCGGAATTGGTAAGAGCCTTGCAGAAAAGGAATGATGATGAAAGTGTACGCATCATGCTTGATTTATTAAAAAATCCCAGTTCAACAGTCAGATATTGGACTGCCGAAACCCTACAGGATAATCCCAACCCTATTCTTACTACCAAAGAAAATAAGAAACTGATAAAAAAAGGATTAAAAGATGGGAACTCTGTTGATTAAAAAATTAAACATATTGAACAAATGAACTGGATTATCCGAAGTATAAAAACACTAAAATTCCATACTAACTTAAAGGAAACGTTACAACCAATCTGGAATGATCTTACCGATTATGACTGGATTTTAGCAGATCTTGAATATATGCCCAATGGAAACATAATCCCTATTGATTATGAACATGATTATTTTTTATTAAACCACGAACAGTTTGATGACCTTTACCAATCACAAATTCAAATTATTTGGGGCATTATTTCGGCTATTCCCAAAAACACCAATTTAGATCTTAGCCTTATTTCAATTCTTTCGGCCGAAGATGAAAATGTATGGAAAAGTAATAAGTATTTAATTCAGGAATCTTTTTTAGAAATTGTTGCATTCGACAGTGGATATACTATTCTAAAATTTAAAGATGAAAATCTATCTAATCAATTTAAAGAGTATTTTAAAGAACAAGCTATAGATTTACAAAAATTCACTGACAAATATATTAATCAGAAATGAAATCCCTACATAAATACTTTTTCTATACAGGAATCGTGATGGTTCCTATTTCTGTTATTATGTTTTTAACAGCAATAGGAATGTTTACAGCAACAGGAGATTTCAATCCTATTATCATCAAGTTTACAGAGCTTTGTTTAATTTTGTGTCTGCCTTTTTTCATAATAGGATTTCTCTTTATCATCACCGGAATGACAATTTATCTGGTTAATAAAAAGGATAATTAATAATTCTTATTACTTATGAACGGCTATAAAGAATCTATAAAATTCAGATATTCCGGAACGCTTTTTTCGATCCATTCTTCGGAAGAATCCGTTTCGATTCCGTAGTAAACAAAAGGTTGCTTGTAGTCGGCTTTGATATAGTCAAAAGTCAGTTCAAAAGGTCTTGTCAGTTCTTCCATCGTGTATTTATACTTTCCGGATTCGCTGTACCCTTCTTCATCTATTCCGGCGGTAATGGCTAACGTTATTTTCTTTCCGCCTGCTTTGTAACCGCTTTTGCTTCCGTAAGCCCAGCCATACAGCAATACCTCATCAAACCATTTTTTCAGCAACGGCGGACTGCTGAACCAGTAAAAAGGAAACTGAAAGATGATGTTGTCGTGCGATTCTATAAGTTCCTGCTCTTTTTTTATATCTATTTTTTCATCGGGATACGCTTCGTACAATTGATGTACCGTATATTTTTCAGGGTATTTATTTAATTCTTCTACCCATCTTTTATTGATTATAGAATTCTCCATATGAGGATGAACTGCGATGATTAATGTCTTCATTGTTGTAAATTTCTACTGCAAAAATAATTCATGTAACCTACATTTCGTACATTAGCATCCAATTGTATGGTACTATAAAAAAGGTAAGTAATGACTAAAATAAAGGAAACCTCAACCAATTTTGCCAATAAAAAAGCCCTTGCAGATGAATGTCCTGAGCTTTATGCTTCGCATATTATCGGTGGACAGTGGTCTCTTGCAATCTGCTGCTATTTAATTAACGGGAAAATGCGGTTTGGTGAGCTCAGAAAGAAAATCCCAACGATTACAGAAAGAATGCTTACCCTGCAGCTTCGTAAACTGGAAGACAATAAAATCGTCACCAGAACTGTTTTTGCAGAAGTTCCGCCCCGCGTTGAGTATGAGCTGACCTCTATTGGTTATAAACTTCAACCTATTATTGAAACGCTGGAAAAATGGGGAAATGAGCATAAAGAAATGATGAATGAGGAGAAATAACTTTTAAAAATAAGTCTTCCATGATACAACATGATTTAATCATTATACCTGCAAGAACAAGGAGGATTATACTCCTGCTTTTGTGTCTTCTACTTTCTTCGTTTGTTTGGGGCCAAACCATTAATGGATATGATAAAATTCTAAAAACTGATAACCTCCCTTTCCATGAGTATGAAGTCAGAATCTATAAAAAAGCTGCCACATCAACAGAATTAGAGTTATTCAGATTATATCAGGATTCCAATGATACCTGGAAAGCAGACCTTTTTACAACAATTGCATCGAGAGAAAATCAGGATAGATTTAAAATAAGAATTAGAAAATCCAGATTAAATTCATTAAAAAATATGGAATTAATCTGGATGTCAATTCTTGACACCAATATTCTGGATCTTCCAAAGTGGGAAAAGTTTAAGTATAAATTACAAAAGAGAAATAAAAATTATCAGATAGAGGATGGCGAAATTGTATCTACAACCAGCAATACCATGATCATGGATGGTAGTTCTTATTATGTGAAAATTAAGGCAGGAAAAAGAGAAAATGAATTTGAATATGATAATCCTGAATCTTATCTGAAGATATATCCAACTGTTGATGAGCTCCTTTCATCCAAAGAATTAATAGAGCTGGTTAACAATGAATTTAAAATAGTTTTCTAAAGATCGTATACTGATTAAACCGTGATACAAGTTCCGTATCTCGTTATTTCTTCAGCCACCCCTTCATTATTTTTGTAATAAAAGGCATCACAATCCAGGTCAGGATTCCAACCATACAAGCTGCAATTATCAATATTCTCAATACCGGATTCCAGTCTTTTGTCCAATGTCCAATGGTAAAATTAAGGAAAAGACTGGTAGGGAAAACACCACATAAGGTGGCTGCAGCCATCTTCCATCGCGGTGGTGCTCCCGGTGACCGGAACCATGCTTCCAGTCCTGTAAGATCACGGTAAACAGTATCTTCAGTAAGGGTACTGGCATATTCTTCCCATTTTTTAAATAATTCGGAGTGGTAAAATGCATCTTTCTCGGTTTCATCTTTAAAGGTGCGGAGAATTCCGATTTCATTCTTGCCATCTTCTTTCAGCGAAGTAATCATCATCGCTCCGTGTACTCCGTCATAAACAAAAGATTTTCCTAAAAAATCCTGCAATGCAGCTTCAAATTCGGCTTCTTTTCCAGGAATAACTTTTCGGGTAATGGCAACATGAATCGGCATGGGAATCAATTTTTATATAAAATTAAAAAAAGAAGGCAACTTTAATTAACTTTTACTAAAAAATATTAATTATAGTTTGATGAAAATTAAAGAATAAAATACAGGCTTTGCCTTAAAAAACAGTAGTTTTGTAAAGATGTCGAGAATGAAAATCCATATAAAAACCTATAAAGCTATCGTAACGATACTGGTTTTGGCATTTGCATTATCTCCGTGCTCTGTAAAAAGAGATCTGCTCGGTATTTTTGACATCCAGCATTTCAGTACGTTAAACAAAGTAAAAGCAACAGTTTCTTCAGGAGTTAACTGCGAGGTTTCTGGTGACACTTCTACCGCTAAAGTCTCCACGTCAAAAACGATCCGCCAACTGAAAAACACAGGGTTTGTTTTTCATGCATTTTCCATTGCAAAGGCATCAGAGGAAGAAAAAATTAACTACAATCACTATTCAGGACACACTACAGGTAATAGTCCGCCGAAATATATTTTATTTAAAAGGTTGAAATTACATATGATTTAGTTCATTCAAAATCATTTTAAAAATCAATCATTTACTGTAAAATATCAATTTCAATGAAACATACAACAACAGATCAGGCTTCTGATCTTGCCGGATTATATACTTTATCCATCCGAATGGTAATCGGCTGGACCTATTTTTCAGCTTTTTGGCGAAGACTGGTCCTCGAAAACAAATTAACCCCCGACGAAAGCGGATACATTGGCGAAAAATTCAATCATTTTCTTCCCAACGCGTTAGGTATCAAACCTATTATAGAATACCTTGTCACCCATCCGGATGCCTTACAGCGATCTATGATGACTTTTACCATTATCGAAGCTGTCGTAGGATTATGCATTATCCTGGGGCTTATGACCAGATTGATGAGTATCGGGATTTTCAGTCTTGCCTTGGGAATCCTGTTGGGCTCCGGCTGGCTGGGAACAACCTGTTTGGACGAATGGCAGATCGGTGTTCTGGGAATCGCAGGGGGATTTGTACTTTTTCTAACAGGAAGCGGGCCGTACTCACTGGACTATTATTTTATGAAAAACAATAAGAGTTTCACTCATAAAAAATGGTTCTCATGGCTGGGATCAGGTCCACTCCCGGTGTGGAAGCCTAAGGTGTTGGTGTTAGTCGGATCCATAATTATTTTCGGGCTTACGCTTTTCACCAACCAATATTTTCATGGCGGAGTTTGGGGTACGCTGCATAATAAATCTGTCAAACCAAAGCTTGAAATCTCTGCTATTTCTCTTAATGATTCAACATTAAGATTTGAGGTGTACAGAACTGAAGGCGCTGATGTTTACGGATCTTTCCTGATCGGAATTCATGTACTGGACAAAAACGGAAGTGTTATAAAAGAAATCAATCAGAAGGAACTTTCAACATTTCCGAAAGAAAACATTCACAATCATTATGTAGCCAAAGTAAAGCCCGGAAAGCACAGCATGATTATTCCATTGGGTGCCAAAGCAGATATAATGTTCAATCTTGATCATCCTGAAACCGCTCATAACCTGAAACTGATCGATATCAGCGGTATTGAATGGACTGTAGAAATCCATCCCTGAATAAGGCCTTTTTAAGCAGGTAAACGGAAAATAAGCAATGCTCCGGTTCCATTCTTAGTCTGAAAGATACTGAATGGTGCCGGAGCATTTTTCATTATATATTTTTTGTACGAAAGTAAAAGTTTTACTTTCGGTTCCACATCGGATCGTGCTTCAGTACGTCTTCATAAACAGGACAGCTTTCGTCGTGGCATCCTTTTAAAAATCCTATACTCATCAGAAATTCGTTAACGATTTCCCCACCTGTAAATTTAAAGGTTTTCTTAAATAATTTCATCCATTCCGGGAGTGTCATGGGATGGTGATGTTCCAGCCATTTTTCAAAAGACCCAAATTTTTTCTGCAGTTCAAGAATTTTTTTGGCATTTTCTATGGCAGCATTTACCTTTAATTTATTCCTGATGATGCCTGTATCATTCAGAAGTCTTTCACGGTCTTCTTCTGTGTAAGCGGCAATGGTATCAATGCTAAAATTATCATATGCCTTCCTGAAACTGTCTTCTTTTTTAAGGATCGTTTCCCAGCTCAGTCCTGCCTGGTTAATCTCCATAATCAGTCTTCCAAACAACTCGTCGTCATTATGGATCGGAAAACCATAATGATTGTCGTGATAATTTTTATGGAGCTCCTTTCTGCTTTCAGGCTGCATTCCTTGTATTGCTGAACAATAACTCATTTCAATAAATTTTCTGTTTTTAATTAAAACATATTGTTTGTAAAAGTATCCGTTCCATATACTTATGAAATAGTACTTCATCCAATATTATTAACAAAAATAGAGTTATATTTAAATAATTACCGAATTAAATTGATATATTTTCCACAGGGATTTTTTATCTATTTGAATGCAAACAAAATCGTTCCACTGATAATCAGCACAGCACCGATTACCGTTTTCAGTGTTAAAGATTCTTTGAAAAACAGCACTGATAAAATGATGGCAATCGCTACGCTTAATTTATCTACTGCAGCTACCTGCGATATCTTACCAATTTGTAACGCTTTAAAATAAAACAACCACGATAATCCGGTAGCAACTCCTGACAGTACTAGAAAAATGATATTCGTTTTTGATAATGAACTTATCTGTTTGGCTTCCCCATTAATGAATACAATACTCCAAACCAGTACAAGAATGATAATGGTTCTAATACCGGTTGCAAGATTAGAGTTGATGTTGCCGGACACTCCCATTTTGGCAAAAATAGCGGTAAACGCAGCAAATAATGCCGATAATAATGCATAATAGAACCACATATTTTTTAATTTAAAGTTAATTAAAATGTTTTTACAAGACCAATTCCTACACTTTTATTCTGATAAAACGGCATCACCATCATTGCGGTATTTTTGTTTTTACCACCCAACATCGTATTGATTTTAGGATACAGCCAATAGGCAAGTTCTGTTGAAAGAATTCCGAAACCCGCTCCGGCTACCACATCTCCGACCCAGTGTTTATCATTTAACATTCTGTAAACCCCTGTAAATACTGCAAGAGAGTACCCCGAAATTCCCAGCCAGAAATTAGTATCCTTATATTCACGGAACATAAACTGGGCAGATGCAAAAGCTATTGCAGTATGGCCTGAAGGAAATGATAAGTTGTTTGATTGATCAGGTCTTTCTTCTTTCACTATGTGCTTTAAAGGAATGGTAATGGCAGATGTAATAAGCATTGAAGTGCCATAAATAATACTTCTTTCTTTAAAATTATGTTTCCCCTGAACACCCGCAGCATTTAATCCATACACCAAAATGGCAGGGGCAAACTGGGTATAATTATCAAGTTTGATATGGTCGGGTTTATGTTCATTAATTTCATCTCTGGTAGAAAAGTTAATCTGCTTGAGCTTTTTCACCGATAGACTGGCGACCCCATACCCGATAAAGGCTGCAGGCACGATGAGGCTTTTATAATTCAGGTGGCTTTTTTCAGGAGCCAATACTTCTGTACTGTCCTGTTTTGGTTCTTGAACCTGCAGGGTATCTATCGTATTTTGTGCAGAAATTTTTCCACAAGCCGATAGTAAAACAATATAAGCAGCGACTATTTTGTAAGTATATTTTGACATGACAGTCTGTGTATTAATAAATATTAGATGTATCCGGAGCAATTCAATAGCTGAAGGTTAACTGCTTTAAACTTCGCCAGTATTTTCTGACCATACTCTGTATGGAACTGATGCTGAGTAAGGAAACTGCAGTTTTCTTTCTGCCATTCTTCATTTGTATAACACAGTCCCAGGTATTTTTCAAATTCTTTTCTTAATGCTTTTTCATACTTCGGGTAATTGGGCCTGGTGAGGTGGTATAAATCCGCATCACAAAGGATTTTTTCAATTAAAGAAGATGGATTTTGTGGATATTTTGTAGACTCAATACAGGTGACTACGGATTCAATGAAGCTTTTTTTGCACCCTACCCTTCCAGAAAAGTCTTTGCTATTTTTTTACTTTCTTCTTCGTGACCTCTATAAGTATTCACATACCCACAGTCATGAAACCATGCCGCGACCTTTACGATCTGCATTTCTTCCTGATTAAGACTGCACTGCATACCAATTTCCCCTGCTGCCCTCACCACATCATAGGTATGTCCAATGTTATGAAAAGAAAGATGCCCCGAAAGATTTTCAGAAAGAAATTCTTTCACATATCTGCTTACAGCTTCTACTAAATTATCCATGATATTCAATCTCCTTTTTCAACTATTACTTTTTAACTGGTCTTACAATATTCCGTTATGATTTAGAATAAATTTTGAATTTTCACTGTTGCAGATCTCATTCTTTTTTTTGTTTTTGGTGTGAAATGATAATCATCAGAAACAGTAAGGCCAGGGAAGTTAATGATGCGTACAGGGTACTGAGATGCAGGCCGCCTTTTAAAACAGGTTTGGTAAGGAAATCCCCGAAAGTAGCTCCGAATGGTCTTGTAAAAATAAAGGCAATCCAGAATAGCAAAACATGATTCATTCTGGTAAAATAGTGAAGCAGGATGACAATAAGTATAATACCCCCCGTGATCATCGCTCCTGCCAAGTAAGAATATCCTAAATTATCACTCAGAAAGTCTCCGAACGCTGTGCCCAGACTATTGGAGAATAAAATAGCAACCCAGTAATACAACTCTTTATTTCTTTCAAAGACCGGATATATTTCGAGATTATGATATTTTTTATACCATAAAAAAAGGGTTGTTAAAAGACCAGTTATCAGCAGTAAGCTCCCGATCAGGTATCCTGTTTTCAGGGTTCTGTCAATAAAATCAGAAATTTCTGTGCCGAATGTTGTTGTTCCAACAATAACCAGCCAGTAAACAACTGGAATGTATTTTTTCACATTCAGCTGTATGGAAATGATGATGATAAAAAACAAAAATGTAACTCCTATTCCTACAGTATATCCCAGGTTAAGCGTCATAGAAATAAAATCTCCCAGGGTCTCACCAAGTGTAGTTGCTGTTATTTTCATCAGCCAGAACAGGATGGTGACCGCAGCGACTTTATTGAGTGGTCTCATATTTTTTCTTACAAATTTCACATAGAATTCTGTAGAAATTCTGAATTTGAAGCCTTACATTTTAGAAATATTCCTATCATTTTTAACGTAGAAATACCCCATAATCAATACGCATAAAATTCCTAAAATAAATCCGCCCAACACATCAGTAAACCAATGTGCTCCAAGATAAACTCTTGAAACTGCCCCTAAGAAAATCATACAAAGACAGATGGTAATCAGGAATATCCTGACTTTATAGGATATCTTTTTTGAATGGAGAATAATTAATATTAATGAACCGAAAAATACAGTATAAAATAATACATGCCCGCTTGGAAAACTCTGGTATTTGGTATCTTCCAGAAGAATCACCAAATCTTTAGAAGGCCGTGGTCTGTTGATCAGTATTTTAAAAGCTAATCCTAATATCCCTGAAAGAAGTGTTGAAACAACCAATACAGCATCTTTTTTATATCCGAGTATCAGAAAGAAAAGAGAAGTTATTCCTACCATTACAATCGATACCGGCGTTCTTCCAAACCAGCTTATCCAAATCATGATGGTATTAAGAATCGGTGTCTGCTTTTCCTGTATTTCTTCTGAAATATGGATGTCCAGATATTTTGGCGGTACAAGAAGGACAAAAAAGCTTAGCACTACAAATGCTATTAAAAGTGCCGCAAGTGCAGAACGGAACATGAGTCTTTGATTGGCTTTAAGAAATGTAATTAATTTCATAGATGTGTCATTATTCTTACTATAATTTATAATTCTGAATGTTGGTACGCTAGTTTCCCTGTGAAGCTTCATTCAGATAATCATTGCTGATATCTTTTTCTTTTTTAAAGTCCATTTTTCCAAATTTGTAGCTGAAACTGATCCCAAAAGAACGAAGCGGCAGCTGACGCACTGAATAGGAACTGTAATCATTGGTATCAACAGTCGTTACCTGTCTGATGTATTGATTAAATGGATTTGTTGCCGTGAAACCAATACTCGCTTTTTTATTCCAGAACTGTTTTCTGGCGGCAATACTATAGGTAATGGACTGTGGATTTTTACCCTGAATATTTTTCGCTGCAGAATTATAATTTCCAAACGCTTCCACAATAAAATCTTTTGGAAACTGGTAGTTTATATTTAAATTTAATCGATACCTCATCCCCATATCCAGATTTCCAACATAGATATCACTCACAATGTACCGGTGGAAAATCATCATATTACCGCGTATATTCAGTTTATTATTCAGTAAAGGAATGGAACCGGACACAATACCTCCGGAATTGTATTCTTTTCCTATATTTTGTCTGGTGGTTAGGGATACATTTGCATACTCCGTACCATTTACGTTATACACCGGATAAAAAGTGGTGATTTGTTTTAAATCCTGGCTGTTGATCCGCTCTGTAAGGGTCAATGAAACCGTTGCTCCACCAGTGAAATTTTTTGTGTATCCCAATTCCATATTATCTCCTATTTCCGGTTTTAATCCGGGATTTCCGGTGGTGATATTATGTGGATCACTGAAGTTTAAAAATGGATTTACTTCAGAATATTCAGGCCTTTCGACTCTTCTTGTGTAGGCCAGTTTCAGGGTTTGTCCCTTATCAAATTTATGAGATAAAATCAGAGAAGGTACCAACAAACTGTAAGAAGGTATACTGGTATTCTGGAAATCGATCTTTACGGTGGTGTACTCGTAACGCGCGCCCGCTCTTACATCCAGCCAATTGAATAATTTCAGTGAGGAGGAAAGATAGGCTGCGTAAATTCCCATATCATATTTCAAACGGTACGACTGAAAAGGATCTGCTGTATATTGTTCTGACAAATCATCTAAAACACTCACGTCAGTTGTATTCGTAATATGCTGAAGAATGGTTTTCGCACCCATTTCAAGGGTAAGATTGTCATTGACCGGCTGTACATAATCTACGGATAGACTATGGCTGGTATCAGTTCCCGGATTGCTTCCCGAAATCCCGCTGTAAGGTGATGATGCACCCGATACAGTCTGCGTTTGCAAATAATTGCTTTTCGGGGAACCATAGCTAACTATGTAATCTGCGGTGAGCTCCTGCCCTTCTTTTTTAAAAGTTTTTCTGTAGCTGATATTTCCGTCAATGGAATGCACTGAAGAACGGTTATCAGAATTTCTGTAACCAATGATCGATTGCTCGCATGTAGAAAAATCTGTAATATATTGTTCCTGATTGATCAAACCAATGCTTTTGTTGGCAAAATCATTGTAAGAAACTGAGCCGCTTACGGTATTGGTTTTATTAATTGACCATTCAAATCCTAAACCGGTACGATAGCCATGCCTTTGAAAATCGGTATAGCCGTCCTGTAATAAACGGGTCTGGGTTTGGGATGAAAGATCATGGGAAATTCGGTTTTGGGATGAGGGAGTTCTGGATTTCAATTGGGCATTTCCACTGAAAAAAGTACTCAGGCTGAAATTATTATTTCTGAAATTCAGGTTAACGGAACCGGTTTCAAAACGTGTTCCAGCGGATGCATTTACTGTTCCGTTGATCCCTTTTACCTTGCTTTCATTCAGAATAATATTAATAACACCCCCTGTTCCCTGCGCATCGTATTTTGCTCCGGGACTGGTTACCGCTTCAATACTTTTGATCTGACTGGCAGGAATGGAAGCCAGCGCATCGGCAAGGCTGTTTCCGAATATACTTGAAGGTTTTCCGTTGATCAAAAACCGTACATTAGGATTTCCCTGTAATTCTACATTTCCGTCGGCATCAACAGTTACCTGGGGTACTTTTTTTAAGACATCAATTGCAGCGCCATTTTGAGACGTCAGATCATTGGCTACGTTGTACACAATTTTATCAATTTTATTTTCAACCACTGCTTTTTTAGCAACAATGGTAACTCCTTCCAATGCCTTAATGGTATTTCCTGTCAGGGAATCAGCTGTTTTATCTTTGAGAGTTCCTGGATTTGTAGTTTGGGCGTTGACTAAAAGAGTAGATAATAAAGTCAAAAAAATTGATAGTTGTTTCACCGTGATTATTTATTAAACCACAAAAATGGGCCTCAATTCTGAATTAATTTTGAATAGCATCCTTATAAGAAAAGATAGTCTGTTAATTATTGGTAAACTGATACATGAAAAAGCTGATGCTGTCCATTCATTTTTCTTACAGTTTAAAATTCTTCTTATTTTTAAAAACGGTCTGAAACAACAATCCTATACAACATCCGGAAACAATCCCTACCACTGCCCCGCCGAGAACATCAAACGGATAATGAACTCCATTATAGATTCTGCTGTATGATACCAGCAAAGCCCAAACCAGCAATATTATTTTCAATCCTTTATATTGAGAAGGCAGCAGCAGGAAAAGAAAGGTAAGCAGACCAAATGCATTGGCGCTGTGGGAAGAAACGAAGCCATAAGATCCACCTGGCCCGGCTTTACTTAAATGGATCAGTGGAATTAATGATGGATTATGAGATGGCCGTAAACGCAAAACCGTGTTTTTAATCAAACCCGAGGCAATCCGGTCGCACAAAGTAATGGTGATTCCGATAGCCAACAGAACATAAACACTTGCTTTTTTATAAATTTTGATTAAAAAGAATAACAAAAGAGCATAAAAAGGAACCCAAAACCATTTATCGCTGGCCCAATACATAATAATATCAAACAACGCATTGTGTTTCCCGTTGATATAAAGAAAAAACTCTGTGTCCCACTGATTTAAACGGTCTATAAATGATTTCATCGCATCATGATTTTAATTCCACCATAATAAAAGTATGAATATTAAATGGTTACTGAAAAAATATGTAATTGGTTTTCAAATTTATAATGAATAGTCCAGTGGTGAAATTTGCATATCTCACTGATAATGGCCAGTCCCAAACCGCTTCCGCTGTTATCCGACGACAGTTTCGAAAATCTTTTGAACAGCAGATCAGTATTCAGCTGTTCTGTTCCTGAATTGGCGACTTCAAACACGGAATCTGTTAATTTCACTGAAATAGATCCGTCGCATGGTGTATGCCGGATGGCATTTAAGATCATATTATTAATCAGAACTTCCGTTAAACTGCTGTTTCCGTTTACCCGGATATCGGATGCAATATTTTCATGAACGGTAATATTCTTTTGATCAAAGTGTTCCCGTAGCGTTTCCATACTTTGCCGGAGCAATACATCCAGCTGTATGGTTTGCGAATTGTCAAATTGGTTATTATCAATTTTAGCCAACAGTAAAAGATTTTTATTGATCCTTGAACTTCTGGTTAAAGCCCTGTTCATTTCCTCAACGATCGCGTATTGTTTTTCAGTAAGCTCTTCGGTCTGCAATAAATTATCCAGTTTATTTTTAAGAATTGCCAAAGGAGTCTGCATTTCATGGGAAGCATTTTCGGTAAATTCTTTTTGTGCTTTATATACAGAAACCGTATGCCCTATTAAGGTTTGTAAAGATTGGTTAAGCTCTTCAAATTCTGTAATATCCGTTGGAACCAACTCAATTTTTGTCTGATTATTAAGGTTAAATGTTTTAAGACTGTCTAAGGTATTCCGGAAAGGTTTCCAGATGGAAGCGGAAAGTTTCTTATTTAAAAAGAGCAATCCAATTACAATAAGGATAAAGAAAAAAATCGTTATCATGGCAATGGCAGAAACGGTTTCCTGAGATTCTTCTATATTGGTTTCAACAGTAAAAAGATAAGGAACATGATGAATATAAATAATCTTTTTTAAGCTTCTGTACCGTTCTGGTTCCATTTCGGACCCAAATTTCTTCTTTTTTTCAACGGTAAAAAACTGATCTTCCTTTAAACTGTTGGCCGGCACTTTTTCAATATCCGTTCCCGGCTGAATCTGGTTCCAAAGTGCGATGTTTTTTTCCAGCTCCTGATCAGAAAGTTTCAGGTTATTGAACTCATAAGCTGTTTTTTCTGCAACCGTTACATTGTGCTCATCAAGCTCACCCTTCCAGATCGTATCCACCACCACATAATAAACAGGAATACTGATGACCAAAATAAAAAGGACATAGATGATGAATGGCTTGGTGGTTTTACTTAATAGCGGCTTCAATTGGGTGGGCTGTTGGTGATTTTTGATTATGAGAAACTAATTTATGATGTTGTTATAATTTTTACGATATTTTTTTTTGCTTTTTGCATGGCTGCTGTCATTTTTATTGGTGCTTACTTACCTGCCTACCATATTTTGGAAGTTAAAATTTTACATTGAGAAAAAAGTATTCACTTCAGTACTCACAATCCATCAACTGAACACTAACAACCAAAAACCGTCAACGGTCAACCATTAACCATTCCCCTTCACTTCCCATTTATATCCCGTTCCATACACTGTTTTCAAATAATGGTCACAGCCGGCATCATAGAGTTTTTTCTTAAGGTTTTTCACGTGGGCATATACAAAATCATGATTATCAAGCATATCAGCAAAATCCCCGGAAAGATGTTCTGCTAAGGTACTTTTAGAGATCACTTTATTTTTATTACCCACAAAATAAATCAACAGGTCAAATTCTTTTTTAGTAAGAACTATAGTTTGATGATTAATCGTTACCGTTTTTGCCAGGAGATCGATCTGCAGTTCATTTTGTTTAACCACATTAGAATTGTTAAACTGTTTTCTGCGAATGATAGAATAAATCCTTGCCATAAGCTCCGAAAGATGAAAAGGTTTTGTAAGGTAGTCATCAGCACCTAATTGCAGACCATTAATTTTATCATCCAAAGCATTTTTCGCTGAAATAATAATCACTCCATCCTGCTTATTCTGTTTTTTTAACTCTTCAAGAATAGTAAGGCCATTTCCATCGGGAAGCATAATATCCAGTAGAATGCAGTCATATTCGTACGTTTCGATCTTATCCATTGCTTCTTTGAAAGTCGCTGCAAACTCGCACAAATAATTTTCTCCTGAAAGATATTCAGAAATGCTTTTGGCCAGTTCGGTTTCGTCTTCAATAATCAGGATTTTCATCAGGTTAATGCTATTGTATTTAAATTCTGATGAAACAGGAATGTTTCATTCTGCTAATATATTGCTTCAATTTTGAAGAAATTTTGAATTAAATATAAAGAAGTTGTAGTATTTCTTCCTCATATCCAACAGAACAAATATATTGAATTAACCTCTATGATTGATAGTTGATTATCTTAAATGGTTGATTTTAGTAAGAAAACAGATACGGGAAATAATACATATTCATTTATAAAGGTGGCATTACCCTGATTGTACTTTATTTTTGAAAGGATTGCTTAAACGCATTTGGGGTAAGTGCCGTTTTCTTTTTAAATAATTTACTGAAGGACTGCGGATGCTCAAAACCCAGTTGATAGGCCGTTTCAGCTACTAAAAATTGAGAGTCAGACAGATATTCTTTCGCTTTTTCAATCAGTTTATCATGAATGTGGTGCTGTGCATTCTCTCCGGTATGATGCCTGAGCATATCGCTAAGGTATCTTGGAGTGAGATTCAACTGCGAAGCAACGTATTCTACGGTAGGCAATCCTTCTACTCCTTTTTCTTTATCGAAAAAATCATTCAGAATATCTTCCAGTTTAGAAAGCAGGTCATTATTTACGGCTTTTCTTGTGATAAACTGTCTGTTATAAAAACGGTTGCTGTAGGTAAGCAGCAGTTCGATCTGGGAAATCACGACATCCTGGCTAAAGGGATCTATTCTTTCATTCAGTTCATTCTGGATATTTTCAAAAATAGCCAGAATACTATTTTTTTCTTTTTCCGAAAGATAGAGAGCTTCTGCTGCGGAATATGAGAAGAAGCCGTATTTCTTTATTTTTGCCAGTAAAGGATAGGATCTTAAAAAATCCGGGTGGATGTGTAGTGACATCCCCTCATGGGCAGCTTCTTCATAATCAACCCTTAAAACTTGCCCCGGTGCGATAAAAGACATTCCGCCTTCCTGAAAATCATAATATCCCTGGCCGTATCTGATCTTCCCATTGAATTTTGTTTTGAAGGATATTTTATAAAAATCAGTTTTCATTCCATGCTCAAAGCTAGCCGGATTAAAACGGATTTCCCCATAATCCATAATACTGATAAGAGGATGTTGCGGCACAGGTTTCCCCATCGCTTCATGAAGTGCTGATAATGAACGGAAATGAAGAGGCAGTTTGGGCGTTTTCATAGAACAAATATAAGATGGATTGGTGAGAATTATTGAATTCGTATGTAATAATGAATGATAATAAAGTAATGTTAGTGTTCCTATTACAATAAAAATTGAGATTTTATTTTCTGTACATGTTTTTCCGCACCTATTGTATTCCGCTCTTTGTATAAAGCAACAGCGTCTTTACCCGCTACATACCTCAACTGGTCCTTTCCGTCTGTGGCTGCCTGATAGATTACTTCAGCAATGATTTCCGGTTTCGAATAATCTGCAATTTTCTCCGGGCTGTATCCTTCCTGTACCTTTTCTATTAAACGGCTGTAGCCTTCATGTTGGGCTCCATCCAGAGAACGTCCGGCAAAATCAGTCTGAATTCCTCCCGGTGCCACAACTTTTACTCTCACCCCAAATTCTGCCAGCTCATATCCCATGCATTCTGAGAAACCATCTACCGCAAATTTTGTTGCACTGTAAATAGAGCAGGTTGGAAATCCAATGAGTCCAAAACTGGAAGTAATATTGATGAGCACACCTTCTTTTCTTTGTCTGAAATAGGGCGTAAAAGCCTTGGTAATGCGGATAACTCCCATCAGATTGGTTTCAATCTGTTTTTTAATCTGTTCATCGGTAAAGGCTTCCAGTGGTCCTATCAATCCGTATCCGGCATTATTAAGAACCACGTCCACTTCGTTTTCTGCTAAAACCTGAGTGATCGTTTCTTCCAGTTCTTTCGGGTCTGTGACATCCAGCCTAAGTACCGAAACATTTTTTAATTGGGTTAATTCAGTTTCCGATTCCGGATTTCTCATGGTGGCAATAACCTTCCATCCTTTGCTGTGGAATAATTTTGCCGTTGTTTTCCCCAACCCGGATGATGCACCTGTAATAAAAATTGTTTTTTGCATTGTATGATATTGTATACTGCAAAATTGCTGAGAACGCGGCATTTAAATGTAGCCAAATTGAGTGTGTTTGTAGTTGTTTTGACGGAACATCTTAAATCATTAGTTTTGGCAAAACAAAAATCAGCATGAAAGTATTATTATTTCTTTGCACTGTAATTTTCAATGTTCTTGGCGCACAAACCATATATTCTAAAGACTACGGAAACAAAGAAAATCCTCCTGTGATCTTTATCCATGGCGGACCCGGTGGAAATTCCACTCTGTTTGAATCTACTGCAGCGCAGCAATTAGCAGATAAAGGTTTTTATGTTATTGTATATGACAGACGCGGTGAAGGGCGCTCGAAAGATGAAAATGCTGCAATGACTTTTAAAGAAAGTTTTGAAGATCTTTTACAGCTGTATCAAAAATATCAGATCAAAAAAGCAACAATTTTGAGTCATAGTTTTGGAGGAATTATGGCTGCGCTTTTCACTAATCGATATCCGGAAAAAGTACACGCGCTCATCCTTGCCGGAGCTTTATTTTCTCAACAGGAAACTTATGATCATATTTTGAAACAGGCTAAGGAACGTTTTAAAAATGATTCTACAAAGCTTCAGCAGATTGCAGAGACTGAAAAATTAAACAAAAATTCTGCAGCTTACAGAAAGAGATGTTATGAAACTGCAAGTGACATGAACTTTTTCACCATGCCTCATCCCACGCCGGAAAGTAAGCAGTTAAGGGCTGTGTATGAAGCAAGTGATTTGTATAAAAACAATTACAGAAATCCCGATTCTCCTGATAAATTTTATCAAAACGAAACTCAGAATAATCTGGATAATAAAGGAATTTTAAAGAATATCAAAAAGAAAGGAATTCCCATTTTTGCGGTCTATGGTAAAGATGATGGGATATTTTCCAGCAAACAATTAAATGATATGAAAAATATAACGGGAAAAGAAAATTTCAAAATCATAGACAATTGCTCCCATTACCTTTTTGCTGATCAGCAGAAGGAATTTTTAACATTCATAACCCATGTTTTGAAATAAAGTATTGGAAATTCTAGTATTCAATAATCTTGTGGAATGTTTCTTTATAGCCCTCTCCCCAGTTTTTCATCGCATATAAAACTTCAAGCAGACTTTCTCCTCCCGGCGTAAGAGAATATTCAGATTTTGGCGGTATAACATGGTAAATTTTTTTGGTGATTATCCCATGAAATTCCAATTCGGAGAGCTGCTGATTTAAAACTCTTGCAGAGGCCTGCGGTATGGATTTATGCAGTTCAGATGGGCGTTTCATCCCTTTATTGATGTTCGCCAGCAAATTAGCTTTCCATTTTCCACCTATTACTTCTATGGCAATGTTTAAGCCACAGCTCAGGTCTTTGGGTATCTTTTTTTCATACATCGTATCATCTTTTGAATCACAAATATAATTATAAATACATCTTTTCAGGCAAATTAAATGAATTTGATATTACAATAATCCCTTAGCCTTATGTATAGGGATAAAATTATCCTGTACTGATAATTTTCCCTGTCATTGCTTATCCGGCTGTATTATTGAATCTTTATATTTATAATAAAAAATATGAATCAACCTATTAGCCGCTTTACAAAAGCATTGTTCCTTTTTGTGATCATCGACTTTTTACTGTTTTTCATTCTGGAAGCGATTTTTTGGATGAAACCGTTGGTGTATACTATACTCCTTGATATGTTCAACAATCCGCCTGCTGATCTAAGTTATTCTATGCATGCTTTAGTCCTGAAAAAGCTTTTCATCAATCAGGGTTTCTATAATTTGTTTTTAGCCTTAGGAGGAATTGCAGGATTTCGTTATTTACCTAAAAATACTGCAGTGGGTTATGCATTGATTGTATTGGTATGTTTTTCAGCAGTAGGAGCAGGAATTGTATTGGCTGTCACTTCAAAAGCCTATATTTTGGCCTTTCTTCAAGCGGTGCCGGCTTCTATTGTTCTATTTAAGGTTTATCCTTTATTTAAAAATGAACTAAAGATGTAAATTATTTCACAAAAAAACCTCCGAAAAGTTTCGGAGGTTTTGATTTATTTTAATATGATTTAGTGTACGCCACTTAAATCTATTTTTTCTTTGCTTTTTCGTTCTTTTACTAATAAGATAAACGGAATACATACTAAGAAAGCAATCCCTAAGTAAAGGAACACATCCATATAAGATAACACCGTCGCCTGTTTTGTTACGGTAAGATCAAGCATTTTATAAGCAGCATTCATAGCGGCATCGGGAGTCATTCCTTTGGCCATAAAGCTTGCTTTCAATGCAGCCAATCTTTGCTGGACATCAAAGTCGTTGGAATCTAAATGAGACACCAGGTTAACTCTGTATTTCTGGCTGGCATTCGCAATAAATGTGGTGATGGCCGCAATCCCGAAAGATCCTCCCAGCTGTCTCATCATCCCTGTAAATGCTGCTCCCTGACCAATTTCCTGGCCTTTTAGGGTGCTTAATGATAATGAGGTAATCGGAATAAACAATAATCCTAATCCGGCTCCTCTTACCATCAACATCCAGAAGAAGGCGTCTTTACCGGTGTCCGGAGTTAGAATTTTATATCCCCAGAAACTATAAACAAAGAAGGTAAACAATCCCAGAGATACCAGGATCTGCTGTTTTACTCCTTTTGAAAGCAACTTACCGATAATTGGCATCATGAAAGCGGTTGTTAACGCCGCCGGAATCATCAATGCTCCGGATTCTAAGGCCGTCCATCCCAAAATACTCTGAGTATATAAAGGAACAATAAATGTTGAGCCGTATAAACCAAATCCTAATACAAAGGACATGACCGTTCCAATTCTTAAGTTACTGTTTTTTAAAACCCTAAGTTCTACAATCGGATATTTGAAAGTCAGTTCTCGCCAGAGGAATAATATAAATCCTAAAACTGCTGATACTGTAAATATTACAATCCACTCACTCGCAAACCAGTCTTCTTCGTGTCCTCTTTCTAAGATATACTGTAATGAACCAACGGTAACTGCCAATAAAGCAATTCCTAACCAGTCTACATCTGAAGCTTTACGTTTCTCGGCATATTTCGGACTTTTTATAAACTGTAAAGTCATTAAAGTTGCCGCAATTCCAATAGGAATATTAATGTAGAAAATATATGGCCAGCTAAAATTATCAACAATATATCCTCCTAACGGTGGACCTAATGTTGGCCCAATAATTACTCCCAAACCATAAATAGCCTGAGCCATACTTCTTTTTTCAACAGGATATGATTCTGTAATGATGGTTTGCGAAGTTACCAATAAGGCTCCACCACCAATCCCCTGACATAATCTGAAAAATACCAATTCCCAAATATTATCTGCATTACCACATAAAAATGAGAACACGGTAAAAATGATAATAGAGGCTGCAAAGTAATTTCTTCGTCCGAACTGCTGAGAAAGCCAGCTGGTCATAGGTACGATAATTACGTTACCAATGGCATAAGCCGTAATTACCCAGCCCACTTCAGAAAGTGTAGACCCCAGGTTACCTTTCATCTCGTTCAGGGCAACGTTCACAATCGTGGAATCCACAATTTCAAGCAAAGCACAAAGGATCGCTGTAATCGTAATGATCACCCTCCGTGCTCCATATTCTACTAATGAATCTTGCATAGTTTGTTTTAATGTAAAATGTATTAACGTATAATGTATTAACGGTTGATTTAAAGATTAGGCTGACTAATAATCAGATGATTGTATCATCCAACATCATAAATACGTGATACATTAATACTTGAATACATATTTTTATTTCAATGAAACTTCAGCTTTCACATTCATTCCTGTTCTCAGCCTTTTAGCAATACTTGGATCCAGCTTTACAAAGTCTATTTTTACAGGAAGTCTTTGCACAACTTTCACGAAGTTACCACTCGCGTTATCCGGAGGAAGAATAGAGAATGTAGAACCTGTAGCCGGAGAGAATGAGCTTACCACTCCATCAAATACCGTATCAGGAAAAGCATCGATCTCAATTTTCACTTTCTGTCCTTCTACCATTTTATCAACCTGTGTTTCTTTAAAATTGGCAACCACCCATTTCTGGTCATTTTTCACTAAGCTGAATAACTGGGATCCCGCCTGTAAATACTGTCCTGCCTGGATTGAAACTTTACCCACAAATCCATCTTCCGGAGCAAGGATAACTGTATAAGAAAGATTTAATTTTGCATTTTCCACATCTACTTCTCTCTGTTTAGCTACTGACCCTGCAACGCTGATCTGCTGAGAGCTTGCTGCTGTCTGAGAAGAAGCCACACTGGTTTGTTGTGCAATCTGATTTCTCTGATCTACTAAAACCTGTAATTGTCTATCTGCAGATTGTTTTGCAGCCAATGCCTGCTCATATTGCTGCTCTGTAATAGAATGATCCTTTACCAGAATAGAATATCTCTTTAAGTCCTGATTGGTTTTCCAAACATTTACTTTTGCCGCTTCTATTTGTGCATTCGCCGTTGTTACCGCTGCTTCTGAGGTATTAATATTCTTTGAAGTTGCAGTTGTAGTTGCCTGTGCGTTAGAAATATTGCTTTTTGCAGTAGCTAATGCAGCTTCAGCCTGTACCAAAGCCATTTTTTGGTCTCTGTTATCAAGAATTATCAAGGTATCCCCTTTCTTTACTGACTGGTTATCTTTTACCTTTACCTGTTTTACATATCCAGAAACTCTGGAAATCACAGGACTCATGTTGGAGGCAATCTGAGCATCATCCGTTTCTTCATGTATCTGTCCGTAAGAGTATGTTTTGTACCCATAAATTCCCCCCACAACTAAGACAACTGCTAAAATGATTGGGAAAACCAAACTTTTTTTCTTCTTAGGTTCAGTTGTTACTGGTGTATTATTATTTTCCATTTTTGGTCTTAATCTTATTTAATTGTTAAAGTTCCTGTAGTTTGTAATAGTTTTCTGTAAGCCAGTGCTGCGTCTGCTTTCGCATTGATAACACCCACGTTAGCTGAAATCTGAGCTGCATCTGCATCCAAAAGTTCAGTCATGGTCGCCAGCCCGTTATCATATTTATTTTTTGTAATTCTGTAATTTTCATTCGCCTGTTCAGCAGATTTTTCGAAAACAGCGATTCTCTTTTTAGAATAATCGGTATTTTGATATTCTCTGTTAACGTCCAGTTTAATGTTATCATTTAATAACTCATTGGTAGCAGATAATTGCATTTCTCTTGCTTTTGACTGCTTCAATGATGAGTTTTCTTTCCAGAGATTGGATAAATTATAGGAGATCCCAACGCCTACATTCACAGCATTGTATATGGTAAGAAACTTGGGAATATCTGCCGCTACATATCCTCCTGTAAATGCTATAGAAGGAAGATTTTCTGCTTTTGCCGCCTTACTTCCCAATTCTGCTGCTTTTCTCTGCTGATCTAAAGCCTGTAAATCCTTACGGTTTTCTCTTGCTTCATTCACATAGTAATCAACTGGTTTTACATCCTGATTCTCATCGATATAATTTTGATCAACTTCAATTTCTGTATTATCAGGTAATCCTAATAATAGGTCCATATTGATATTGGCGATGTTATAATTATTTTTGGCATCCAGCAATTGCAGTTCAATGTTGGACGTCTGCAGGTTTGCTTTTAAACGGTCATTTCTTGCAATAACTCCGTTGTTTTCAAGTTTAAGAAAAGTTTCATCTCTTTTTTGGGAAGCTGTGAGGTTTTCCTCTAAAACTTTAATCGACTGGTTGGCCTTAAACAGATTGTTATAAGCCTGTGCAACGTTGTAAGCAATGGCAATTTTATCGTTTTCAGTACTTAATTTTGATGCCTCCACCAAATATTTTGCAGACTGAATCCCATATTTAATTCTTCCACCGCTGTAAATCGGAACACTAAGATTCACCGATCCGTATGCAACCTGATGAACTTCAGGCCCTCCTGCTCCGGCAGTTCCGGGAAGTTTTATATCAACCGTTGGTTTTGTAGGAAGATACATATAGCTTCCTGACACTTTTAATTCCGGCAGCTGTCTGTTTTTCGCTTCCAAAAGATCAGCCGTAGCCTCTTCTATTTTAGCCGCGTCAATCTTAAGATTCTTGCTGTTTTGAATTCCCAGCTGTACCGCTTCATCGAGGCTAAGCTGTTTTTTCTCCTGAGCATGTATGTTAGCCATTCCTAATAATAGGGATAATGCAATCACTGAGTTATTAATTCTCTTCATAACCTAAAAGGTCTTTTAGTATATATTTTATATGTTTATTAAGTTCTGTGTAATACTTTTCTTCAAAGACATCCTCCTCTTCAGTATCATTAAGGAATTCTTTGTACATATCTTTTGCATTGGATGCATAAAATAAGGTTCCGCTCACAGTTGCATGAAGAAGATAAATAGGAGGATTTTTGGTAAAAATTCCTTTCTTCAAGCCGCTTTCAAGAATTTGTGAATACATGGAGATAAACCCCATTTTTGTCTGCTTCAGAAAAGCTACGATCTTCGGGTTATCCGTGTAAAGCTGCTCGCGCTGCATGATTCTGTAAAAACACTTATGATGTCTTACCCGTCCTGCAAACTGATCAACTATTTTTACTATTTTTTCCCATTCATTCATATCAGTTCGTTCCAAAATTTCTTTTGAAAAAAACTGCCCTTCAGAAATTCTGTATTCAACCAATTTTTCATACAACTTTTCTTTAGAGCCGAAATAATAAGAAATCATAGAAATATTTACGTTCGCTGCTTTTGAAATCTCACGGGTAGAGGTTCCATCAAACCCTTTTTCAGCAAAAAGCTTTTCGGCAGCAAATAATATATTTTCTTCTTTTGAAACCATATCATCATTTATTTTAAGGGCGCAAATTTACATAAGATTTTCACAAAATCAAACGATTGATTGATAATTTAATAATTTTTTAATATTAAAAGTTGTAAGCGTCTGAAATTACTACAGTTAGAATCATTAAAAAAATTAATAATTCTTCCTATAAAAACCGTTTTTTACCTTTTTTCATAGAAATATTCATACCAAATCATATGTAGGAAGAATAAAAATCAAGAGATTATTATTTTGAATAAATAAAAAACGGTACGAATACAATAAAAGAGAATAAAAATAAAACTTCAGTGAAGAATCAGATGCAATAGACTTATCATCAATTTTTATGAATATGTCTGGAAAGTTTAATTCCAAGATCGGTCCAGATTATTTTAGGGTTTCCATTTCGGGTCAGGTGAAGATCCGCCATATTGATTTCCTCTAAAATACTCTCAATATTTGCCCCGCTGATGAATTTTGAAAATCCGGTCCAGTTGAAACCGTTGGTGTCTATCCTTTTATATACTAAAGGTTCAGACTGATAATTCTGCAAAAGAGCTAATCTGAAGATTTCAGAGCAGTAATTGAGAAAATTCTTTTGTTTTTCTCTGTTCCACCCGGCAATTTCTCTTGCCCACATAATAATACTTTTAAGAAACTGCGGTTTCTTTTTTACCATAAAAGCATCACGAACCCACTGTACAAAAAGCTTTTCAAATTCATCGGTTTTGTTTCCGTTCTGTAAAAGTTTTATGGCATCATTAAGATTTCCCTGGGCTTCGTGCACAACTTCCTTTGCTTTTTCTTCTGAAACCGAAAAACTTTTTTTAAGGTAATTTTCCAGATCTTCATCATGTATTCTGGGAACTTCCACCACCTGCGTTCTTGAAAGAATGGTGGGAAGGATATCATTGGTACTTTCGGCTGTAAGAAGAATCACTGTTTTGGCTGGTGGTTCTTCCAGGAATTTCAGGAATTTGTTTGAGGCTGCGATATTCATTTTATCAGCTCTCCAGACAATCAGGATTTTGGTTCCGCCTTCGTAGCTTTTCAGAGAAAATTTCTGATTCTGATCATCTACTTCATCCGCAGAAATAAAAAGCTGTTTATTCTCGGAATCTAAAAAGGCAGTCCAGTCATCGTAGCTTGCATACGGTGAAGCCAAAATCATTTCCCTGAATTCTTCGAATTTGTTTTTACTTAAAGAATTTTTGTTATCGGTATACACGGGAAAACTGAAATGTAAATCCAGGTGATTTAAATGTTCCACTTTAGAAGCGGCATGCTCATTTTCCCGGCTAAAAATCTCTTTGGCATAGGCCAGCACCATAGGTAAGGTTCCATATCCTTCTTTTCCTACAAAAAGTTGGGCATGGCTTACTCTGTTTTCAGTGATGCTGTCTCTAAGAAGTTTTTTCAGATTTTCCTGTCCGGCGATATTCTCCCAATTCATGTTTCAAAGATAAAGAAATTTGCGAAAGGTGTAATTTGTGAATAGATGAATTTTTATTCATCATTGAATCGCCGCCAATATTTGCAATGCAATGATTATTGTTACATAACGAGGGATATTTCATACTGTTATTTGAGGGAAGAGACATTTTACCTATTATTTATTCCTAAAATATGAGATAAAAAAGGGATAAAGAAATGAATTAACCACTGAAAAGTCACTACTTATAGCCCTTAACAAACTTTAACCTCAGGAAATTTTTACAATTCATTAATATTTAAGATATTTGCGCATTATTTTAAAAATAAAGAATGAAAAAAATCTTTGTACTATCATTCATATCAGTTGGATATTTCCTAAATGCACAGAGTTTGAGCAATTCTCCCTATGCAACATACGGAATTGGAGATGTAAAATATGATAATACGATTGAAACTACCTCTATGGGAGGTATATCAACTGCCTTTATAAGTGATTTCACAAGTAGTTTCAATTTTGCCAACCCTGCAAATAATGCAAATTTCGAGCTTACCAGTATAAGGCTGGAAGCTACCAACGAAAACAATTATTTCAAAACCAACTATAATGATACCAAGTCTACAAAGCATTCTACGTATCTTTCTAATATTGCAATAGCATTTCCTCTGTCTTCAAAGGTGAAAATGGGACTTTCTTATCAGCCTTACAGCTCAAAAAGCTACGAACTGCAAAATTCTCAAACACTTGCTGACGGAACGGTGTTCCAAAATAAGTTTACCGGAAGCGGAACATTGAATACAGCACAGGTTGCGGTTGCTTATAAAATAAATCCAGAATTTTCTGTAGGAGCCAGAGCGAATCTTTACTTCGGAAATCTTTATGACATTAATGAATTCAGCGCTTCAAACTCTGAATTTATTAACGGATATGAAACTAAAAACAGTATCAAAAACTTTAATTTCACATTAGGAACGAGCTATCAGCATCTGAATACCCGTACTGACAAGAAATTGACAGTAGGAGCAACGGCTACTTTTGGAAATACCAGTAATATGACCACTGATTATAAGAACAGTACTTATTACTATACAGATACCGGATTAAGTGTTAAAGGTAATGAAACCATTATAGAACAAAAAACGACAAGTTCTAAAAACCTTCTTCCTCTACAGGCCTCTTTAGGGGTGGGTTATGGAAGTGAGAACCACTGGTTCTTCTCTGGGCAATTAGATTACAAGAAGGGAGAAGACATCTCTTATTTTGGAAAAACAATTGATTTCCAGGATTCTTACAGAATTTCTGCCGGAGGATGGTATCTTCCGAACTATAACAATTTCAGAAATTATTTTTCAAGAGTTGTCTACAGATACGGAGCTTTCTATGAAAGAGGAAACCTTAAACTGGATGGTACCAGCATTAATAAATTCGGTATTTCCGGTGGAGTAATGCTTCCATTCAAAACCAGCAGTATCACAAGAATGAGCGGTCTTGAATTAGGATTGGAAGTAGGTAAAAGAGGAACTTTAAAAAATAACCTGATCAACCAGAATTTCATCAACCTTAGAATCGGTTTCAATTTTGCTGATAAGTGGTTCAGAAAGGCTCTGTATAACTAAAATGAATTTTTTCAACAAAATATCTTATAAAAATATAGCATGCCTTTTTAGTTGTGCTATATTTTTTATATTGACATCCTGTGAAGAAGATCTTACCAAAGCCAACGGAAATAAGAGCAAAAACTTCCCTTCGCAAATCATCAATAATGCAGATATTGTACAGCGCGATTCAGGCTTTGTAAGTTTAAAAGCAAAAGCTGCCATCATCGAAAAATATGAGTTGATAGACAGTCCTTATATTGTGGCGAGAAAAGGAATCAACATTGAATTCTTCGATAAAAAAAAGCCTAAAACGCCTGGTAAAATCACGGCAAAATATGCGCGGATTTTTGAATATAAAAAGTTTTACGAAGCAAAAGGTGATGTAAGAATTACTACTAATGAAGGCCAGCGGTTTGCTATGCAGAGTATTTACTGGGATCAGAAAAAAAGAAGAATTTACACGAAAGACACGGTATATGTTACCATGGAAGACGGATCTACCCTTGTGGGAGCCAACGGCATGACCGCAAAAGATGATTTCTCTGAATATACGTTCTACAATAGCTCAGGAGACGTGAGTTCCAAAAGGTTAAAAACCCCTCAATAATATGATGATGCAGGCTATAGGATTGATGTCCGGAACAAGCCTTGACGGCCTGGATATCTGTTATGCAAATTTTGAAAAACAGGATCACTGGACTTTTCAGATTTTAAAAGCGGAAACGATTCCCTATTCTAAAGACTGGGAAGACAGACTTAAAAATTCTATTCATTTCTCGCCGGAAGAACTCCTGGAGCTTCATTCAGACTATGGATTTTACTTAGGACAAAAGGTTAATGAATTCATCCAAAAACATCAGCTTGGAAATATTGACCTGATAGCTTCCCACGGTCACACCATTTTTCATCAGCCTCAAAAAAAATTCACTCTTCAGATTGGAGACGGCAGGGCCGTCAAAATTAAAACAGGACTTCCCGTTATTTACGATTTCAGAAGCCAGGATGTATTGATGGGCGGCAATGGTGCACCTTTAGTACCGATTGGAGATCATCTTCTGTTCTCTCAATACGACGCTTGCCTTAATTTAGGAGGATTTTCCAACATCTCGTTACAATCCGGAGGCCAAAGAATTGCCTTTGATATTGCTCCTGTTAATATTGTACTGAACAAACTCGCTCAAAAATTCAATAAAAATTTTGATGAGAATGGAAATTCAGCAAGACAAGGAAAAGTACATCAGGAATTATTAACTCAATTGAATGCTCTTGAGTTTTATCAACAGCCACATCCAAAATCTTTGGGTATTGAGTGGTGTAACGAATTTATTTTTCCATTATTGGAAAGTGTAGAAACAATAGACCTGCTTGCCACTTTTACGGAGCATGCAGCTCATCAGATTTCTAAAGTTATTGATGAAAATCAGATTAAAAACATACTCTTCACCGGAGGAGGCACTTACAATACTTTTCTAATCGAAAAAATACGGGAAAGAACAACCGCAGAAATCATCATTCCGGATCCAGAGATTATTGATTACAAAGAAGCATTGATCTTTGCTTTTATGGGTGTTTTAAGGGCACGACATGAGATTAATATACTCGCATCTGCGACAGGCTCTTCAGCCGACCACTCATCAGGAGTTATAGCATAAAAAAACCTTCAAAGTGTGAAGGTTTTCTTTTTATTTATAAGCTTCGATCTTATCTGTCAATGTATTGATGAAATTTTGAAGCGGTTTTTCAACCATCATTTTGATGAATGGATTGAATTTTCCTTCAAAAAGCATCTGCACTTCCGTCTGGTTTTCGTTAATCGGGTTTAGAGTGGCTGTTAATGAAAAGTCCAAACTTGAACTTGCTGACTTTAAAACAGCTTTCTGGTCATCTACTTCATCTATTTTCAAAGCGATTTCCGGCATTCCCTGAAGCCCGAATTTAAAGCCATCTTCTCTTGTTTCAAACTTCTGAAGACCATCCGGCATAAAACCTTTGTAGTTTTCAGGTGATTTTAGCAATTCTGACAACTCTTTGGATGATTTATTAACAATAATTTTTCGTCCTTCTAAATTCATTTTTTATTTTTGTATTTAAATTCTTAATTCTTACAAATGTATAAAGTTTTTGTCAACGAAAAAAAATTATTACTGTCTAAGCATCCTGAAGAACTTGAAAAAAAGCTCAGCTATGAAAGTTTTTCAACTTTAGAGATTGCATTGGATCTTTTAGAAAATACTTCGGTAAAAGAACTGAATGTTTTTGGAGAGAATATTGATGAGATATGGAAAGAATTTCAAAGCCTTTTCAGAATAATAGAAGCCGCTGGAGGAATCGTCAATAATCCTGAAGGGGATATCCTTTTCATCAAAAGATTAGGAAAATGGGATCTTCCGAAAGGTAAAATGGAAAAAGGGGAATCCAGAGAGGAATCTGCTGTAAGAGAAATTGAGGAGGAAACAGGTTTAAAGGATGTAGAACTGGTAAAACCTATCAATACAACCTACCATATTTATGTGGAAAGAAATGGTGAGAAAATCCTTAAATGCACCCACTGGTTTGACATGAACTTCAATGGAGAAGATACTTCAAAACCACAAATTGAGGAGGGAATTACAGAAGTAGCCTGGAAAAATACCGCACAGATTGAGAATGAAGTTTTTCCAAGCACTTTTAAGAATATTAAATTAATTATAAAAGAATTCTGGAATTTAAAAGCGGCTCAATAAGGTGAGTTTGGAAGCTGCCTGTCAGACCTAACTTTCTAACGGTTAATCGTAGAATTGATCAAACAGGCCTAAAATAATACAACTATGTCCTGTAGTGATGTGAGGGAATGAATATAACTTCCCTCTTACAGCTACAGACTTCATATCCTTATTAAACAAAAATATTTCCCCCGCTCAGGTTAAATAAAATCTACAGCTTTTTCCAATGTAATTCCTCTTGAAGCTTTTAACAGCACATTTTCGGAGTTGATGGGATGAGCTTTTAAATATTCAATTAATTCAGCAGTCGTTTCAAAAGAAAGTTCCAAAGAACCCGCTGCTTTGAAATGTTTTCCTACCGTAATAATTTCTTCAAAACCTAAACTCTGGGCAAGATTCAGGATATCCTTATGTTCTTTTTCACTCTCATCTCCCAGCTCCAGCATATCGCCTATAATAATCGTTTTTCGGCCTTCAAAAGTGATGAAATTATTCAATGAAGCGGCCATAGAGCTCGGATTTGCATTATAGGTGTCTAAAACCAAGGTCTTGCCTTCTTTTTTCTCGACCTGTGAACGCATATTGGTTGGAGTATAATCTTCCACTGCATTTTTTATTTTTTCAAAATCGATTCCGAAGTGCAGACCAAGACTTACGGCTGCACAAAGGTTGGTAAAGTTATAATCACCGGTTAAATGGGTAAGTACTTCCCTGCCCTGATACCGTAGACCCACAAAATGTTCTTTTGAAAATGATTCAAAATTATAGTCTGAAGTTTCCTTTCCAAAGGTGATTTTCGGCTCATAACTGGCTGTTTTTTCTGTCTGTATCGGATCGTTTTCATTGACTAAAATAGTCCGGTTATTAGTCTTTAGATAATCATAAAGTTCAGATTTTCCTTTAATAACCCCTTCAAAGCCTCCGAAACCTTCCAGATGTGCCTTTCCAAAATTGGTAATATATCCGAAATCAGGTTGTGAAAGGGTACACAGCAGCTCAATTTCTTTCTGATGATTGGCCCCCATTTCGATAACAGCCATTTCATGTTCGGGCTTAATTGACAAAAGGGTTAAAGGTACTCCAATATGATTATTAAGATTTCCGTAGGTATATTGTACATTAAAAGCTGATGAAAGAGCAGCATGGATGAGTTCCTTGGTAGTAGTCTTTCCATTGCTTCCGGTGAGACCAATGATAGGAATCTTCAGGTGATTTCTGTGATGTATGGCCAGCCGTTGCAAAAAGTCTAAGGTAGAGGGAACATAGAAAATATTTTTATCTGTATTTTCGAATTCAATCTGCTCGACAATCACAGCTAAAGCACCCGCATCGATAGATGTTTCGGCTAAAGTTGCCGCATTGAAGGTCTCACCTGAAAAAGCAAAGAAAATATCATTCTTCCCCACTTTTCTGCTGTCGATCGTCACTTTATTTGACTGTAAAAACAAAGGATAAAACTGTTCTATATTCATGGATCAAAAATAAAAAACCTTCCGGTAATCCGGAAGGTTTTTTGTAAGTATTTTTTGATAAATATTATCTTCTAGTTCTGGCTTTATCGTTAACCCTAGCATCTTGGGCAACACGGAATCCAATCCATCCGTAAGCTTTACCTTGACTTTTATATCTTCTTTGTCCCGGATCCAGCCAATATGCTGTATCCTGCCAAGAACCTCCTTTTACAACTCTAACGTCATTAGACATTGCAGAAGTTCTGTCTTTGGTGTCTTTTTGTAATTTTACTCTACCAGATGCATCTACAATAAATCTTTTCTGAGGAGCGTTATACATGTCGTACCCTGCTGCAGAATCTCCTTCTTTGAAGTACTCTAAAGATGACTGCTTATCACCGTCTCTGTAGTTTCTGTAATCAGCAATGGTTTGTCTTTCATATTGTCCAGGCAATCCTTTGTATACCAATCTACCGTCAGCTAATGTATCATACTTGATTGTACCTTCGTCAATCATTTTGTAAGTTCCGTCGCCGTTTCTTACAATAGCCTGAGGCATGTTACCTCTGTAATAATTGAAATCACTGAAATCTTCATCAATAATAGGTCTGTATACATCCGCCGTCCATTCAGACACGTTTCCGTACATACCATATAATCCTAAGTCATTAGAAGGATATTGTCTAACGTCTGAAGTCTGGGCAGATCCGTCGTTTTTCCATCCGGCAATACCAGAATAGTCACCTCTTCCCATTTTGAAGTTTTCAAGGAACATTCCTCTATCTCTTCCTTTGGTACCTCTTAATCTTTCGATTTCAGGTTTTTTACCTTGGTATTGATTGTATTCTCTGTTTTTAGCCATTCCTAACGCTGCAAATTCCCATTCTACTTCTGTTGGAAGTCTGAATTTCTGAACCATTGCAGAGTTTGGAGCTCTGTTAGCAGCAAGAAGTCTTTGGTTTGTAGTTTTCAAACCGGTTTTTTGCTGCATTCTCTGTTCGTTTATATAGCCCTGCATTTCCGGATCATTCGATTTGAATTTATCCATGTTGAATGCTGTTCCACCTTGATTGTTAGATTCGTTGATGTACAAATCTTTAGCAATAATTCCAGACTGCATCAACGCTTTTTCGTTGGCTCTGTCTGTCAGCCATTCACAATATCTGTTTGCCTGTGTCCAAGATACTCCCACTACAGGATAGTAATCGAATTCAGGAGAACGCAGATACGTTTCGTTGTAATCGTTTCTAGATAATTTGTTGTCCCATAATAAGGTATCCGGCAGTGCACCGTTATAGATTTCCTTAAAGCTGGGATCGCTTGGAGGGAATACATACTTCAACCATGTAAGGTATTCGCGGTATTCGTAGTTAGTAATTTCTGTTTCTCCGATAAAGAATGAACTTACCTGCATTCTGCGAGGGCTGTTATTCCAATCGTGCATAACATCATCTTTCACTAATCCCATTGTAAAAGTTCCACCTTCTACATATACCATCCCCGGCCAACCTTTTTGCTTTTGTTGCTTTCCTGCAAAAAACCAACCCTGTTTTTCGTTTGGCTTCCAACCCGTCTTACTGACAAATTTTTTGGTACCGCCTCCTTTGCTGGTTCCTGACCCGCCACAGCTGGTTAATGCAAGTGTAGAACTTAATGCTATTAATGAAAACAACTTTAGTTTTTTCATAGTCGATATAAATATTTTCAAAGTACAAAGAAAAAATAAATTATTCAATAAATCAAGTAAAGATTGATTTTTTTGAAAAACGTTAACAAATTAATTTTATTGTATCGCAATTTAATTATAAAATTTTCATTTATTTTGTAATTTAGCAATTTCAATACTAAACATGAGACAAAAAATTACGCTTTTACTTCTAATCGCTTTTGTATCAACACTTTGGGGCCAAAAAAGAACCATTGAGTGGGACGGCTCCAAAATTCAAGACTTTGGCGACACAAAATTGAATCTTCCCAATTTTAAAAATGAAGGTTTTTCGTTCAGCCAAAATAACATTTTTATAATAACTAAACAAAAAATAGGGGAAAAGCAGTTAAAAGTTTCAAATCTTTCGTGGGAAGGCGTTTCCAATAAAGATTTATTTGAATTAACTAAAGACCGACTTCCTGATTACGATGTTGCAGACATCACCTATTATTATTTTGAAGGAGAAAGGTATGCCAGCATCAGCGTAGCTTTATTTAAAAATACAAAAGGAAGAATTCAGAGACTTTCTTCATTTGACGTTACTGAAACTTCGGCTTCCAATATGATTGGAAATGCAAATAAAGTAGGAACAACAGCAAATCCTCTTTCAGCCGGAAATTTTTACAAAATTAAAGTTGACAAATCCGGGATATTTAAAATTACCGCTCAGTTTTTGAAAGATAACGGGATAAATCCTTCTTCTGTAAATCCTAAAAACTTCAGAATTTACGGAAACGGAGGAATTATGTTACCTGAATATAACCAGGATACGAGATACAGCGCCCTTCAGGAAAATGCAATCCAGGTGGTAGGTGAAGATGACGGGGTATGGAATGACGGCGACTATGCGCTTTTCTATGCACAGGGTCCTAATGGTTATAATCTCTATGACAATTCGAACGGAAACGGTTTTAAAAGAATAGATACCCGAAACGACAGAAGTAACAACCTTAAAAATATATACGAAGACTTTTCTTATTATTATATTAATTTTGACAAAGGTGCCGGTAAAAGGGTTCAGAATATTGACGGAAACCTACCCAATACGCTGATCACGAGATATGATAACTACCAGGTTATTAATAATGATCAGAAAAACCTTTTAAAGGTGGGAAGAATCTGGGTAGAAGACACTCCTTTTACGACAGATAAAACAATTACATTTACCACCAACTCTCCTATACAGTCTTCTGATGTTATACGATACAGAACACAGGCAATAGGTTATAAGGCGCAGCAAAATACCCTTCAATTCAAAATCAATAATCAGAATCCATCTACATTAGCGGTACCCGCTAACACTACAGATTATATATTTGATTTTTATCAGATGAGATATGACGGAACAGTATCAAATCTTAGTGGTAACCAGATTACATTCAATTACACTCCTTCTATTTCGGTAAATCCGAACGGAACATTCTATATTGATTATCTTGAAGTACAGTATAAAGAAAATCTTACTTTCAATGGATCACAGATGAATTTCAGGGATTTTTCTCTGATGAGTGGATCCAATACCAATTATGGATTCAGTATTTCCAATGCTGCCAATGTAGAACAGGTATGGGATGTTACTGATATTACAAATGCCAACCGAAGAGTAAATAAAGCGGGTGCGGGAAATTTTAATTTCGCTTATATTGCTGCTGATCCGAGCTTTAACAATGAGTTTGTTGCCTTCAGAGCAGATGCAGCCTACAGCCCGCAGTTTGTAGAGAGAATTGGAAATCAGAATCTTTCAGCTTTACAAAATATAGATTATCTGATCCTTACAGTTCCTGAAATGATGGGACAGGCCCAAAGAATAGCAAATTATCATCAGACAAAAAATAATTTTGCAGTAGAAATTGTTGACATCAATAAAGTGTATAATGAATTCGGAAGTGGAAGTAGAGATCTTACAGCGGTAAGAGATTTTGTAACCAAACTGAATAGTTCGGGAAGACTTAAATATGTATTTATTTTAGGTGATGCATCATTTGATTATAAGAATAGGATAGCCAGCAACTCCAATATTGTTTCCAGTTACCAAAGTGAACATTCTGCAGATTATGTGAGCTCTTTTGTAACGGATGATTATATTGTAATGACTAAACCGCAGACCGCATCGTCTATTGAAAACAACCTTCCGGACCTTCCGATAGGAAGAATCCCGGCTGCCAACGGTACCGAAGCTGCCAATATGATCGATAAAACCCTTGCTTATTATAATTCAATGTCCGGACAGTCTACTCCGTTTGGAGAATGGCGTATGAAGCTTGACTTCGTAGTGGATGATGATAAGGAAGACGGTGGCCCTTTCCATGATGTGATGAACAATACGCTTGCAAGCGTTTTTGAACTTCCCGGCCAGCAGGATCTGAAAGAATATAATGTAAGAAAATTATACCTAGATGCATTTCCGGCACAAAGTACATCAGGAGGACAGCGATACCCTCAGGTAAATCAGGCAATTTCTAATGACATTGGAAACAGTCTTTATGTGTTTTATTTCGGACATGGAGGGATTAACGGCTGGGCTCAGGAAAGAGTGCTGACCACTACGGAAATTCAAAATTCCAATAACTTCTCTAATGTATACAGCAGATTTCCTTTTGTATCCACGATAACGTGTGAATTTACTTTATGGGACGAACCGGGAACTTCTTCTGCAGGAGAGCAGTTTATTAAATTAAAACAGGGAGGTCCGGCTGCCATGATTACATCTAGCCGTGCGATTGGGGTTAACTACGGACGGAATTTCACAGATCTTTATACTAAGAATATATTCAAATTAGTAAATGATGATTTCGAATCTTTAGGAAATGCTCATTTAAATGCTAAAAAACAAAAAGCAGCAGATATCAATCATCTGAAGGTAAACCTGCTTGGAGATCCCGCAATGAAGCTGAGCAGACCTCAGAGATTATTGATCATTGATAATATTGATACTCCGGTTCCGGGATTGATCAGAGGTCTTGATTTTGTGAAAATCAAAGGACATATCAACAATACAAACGGAACCTTGAATAATACCTTCAACGGAAGGGTTTCTATCAACATTTTTGATAAAAGACTTAATAAAAAGACGCTGAATAATGACGGCGGTCTAACCCCTATTCTACAGTACACAGAAGAAGGAAGTGCCATTGTAAAAGCTTCCGGAACTGCTGTAAATGGAGTGTTTACGGTAGAATTCTATGTTCCTAAAGACATCAACTACGCTGTAGGACAAGGAAGAATACTTGGATATGCCGATAATAAAGTAATAGATGTATTCAACAATCAGGCTGTACAGGTTGGTGACATTAATCCTAACGGAATTAATGATAATGAACCGCCAAAAGTAAAGCTGTATATGAATAATACCAACTTTGCAGATGGAGGGATTACCAATCAAAACCCAATGCTGCTTGCATGTGTTACCGATGATACCGGAATAAATTCTACAGGATCTGGTGTAGGACATGATATTACAGTATATTTGGACGGTCAGATTATTAACACAGTAGTTTTGAATGACTTCTATGCTTCCGGAGAAGGAAACGGATGTTTAAGTCCGAGTTTAGCAGACTATCAGAAAGGAAATGTAACCTACCCTTTCAGAAATCTGTCGGTCGGTCAACATCAGTTAACATTTAAAGTTTGGGACATAAACAATAATTCTACAACTGCTACGTTAAACTTTGAAGTTAAGGATGAAGCTGATCAGCATTTAACAATCAACAGACCGCTGAACTGGCCTAACCCTTTTACCAATAAAACCTACATCCAGTTTGAGCATAATTGTGATGATATCTTGAATGTAAACGTTCAAATTTATACCATAACAGGAAAATTAGTACGAACATTATCTCAGCCGGTAGTTGCAGAACCCTTCCTACAGGGCTTTAGAACGCCACGTCAGGCAATTGAATGGGACGGAAGAGATGATTTTGGGGCAACAGTAGCAAAAGGTACGTATATTTTTAAGATATTTGCAAAAAGTCAAAATCAAGAAAAATGCAAAGGAAGTGCTACAGCTGTAGAAAAAATGGTACTTTTGAAATAATTAAATAATACATAGATAATAATATTAATAAAAAACTGATAATATATAAAAGACAACATATGAATTTAACTACTAAGCTGCTTTTAGGATTTGGTTTAAGTGCTGGTTTTTTAGGCTTTTCGCAAGACTTAAGTAAAATAAATCCAGTATTAACCGGAGCTCCTTTCCTTAGAATCGCGCCAGATGCGAGATCTGGAGGTATGGGAGATCAAGGGGTGGTAAGCTCTCCTGATGCTTTTTCACAGTTCTGGAACGCGGCGAAATACCCTTTTAGCAAAACAAGTTCTTCTGTTGGTTTAAGTTTTACTCCTTATATGAGTAAGCTTACCAGCGACACCTATTTAATGTATGCAGCATTCCATAAGTTCTTAGGTCAGGATGAGAGATCTACGATTTCTGCAAGTATTTACTATTTCAATATGGGACAGGTAGACCTGACTCAGTTGGTAGGTTCAGAAGTAACTTCAATGGGTACCTCTAAACCAAATGAATTCTCTATTGATGTTGCCTATGCCCTGAAGCTTTCTGATTCTTACTCCATGGCGGTAACCGGTAGATTCATCCGTTCGGATTTGGCTGGTGGTTTCAACACCGATACAACGCTTAAACCTGCAAATTCATTTGCAGTAGATGTATCAGGATACTATTCTTCTCCAAAATTTTCAAGCTTTGGAGGGTATGACGGTAAAGTAAACGCCGGTATTGCTATTCAGAATTTAGGTCCTAAGTTGGATTATACAGGAAATGAAGAATCCAGATCTTATCTTCCTACCATGGCAAGATTGGGTATCGGATATGATATGTATTTAGATGATATGAACAAAATCGGATTATCGGTTGAAGGTTCTAAAATCTTAGTACCGGGTTCAGAATTTGTAGGAATGGATCCTAATACAAGACAGCCTATTTATAAGGTACCGAATGTAGGACCAATCCAAGGGATTACGAAATCATTCAAAAATCCAAACAGTATCATGTACAGTGGTGCTCTGGAATATTCTTATGACAATGCTTTTGCAGTAAGAACCGGTTATTTCCACGAAAGTGAAGAACAAGGTGCAAGACAGTTTGCGACTGCTGGTATTGGTTTGAAATACCGTTCTTTCGGACTTGACATTTCTTACCTTATTAATATGTCCAAAATTAATACTGCTCTAGATAACACCCTTCGTTTCGGTTTAACCTGGAACATCGGAGATGAAACTTCTAATGTAGATTATTAAGAAATCTATACTTTAAAAAAAGCCTCATTTTCTTGAGGCTTTTTTTTGTACATAATCAATGAGCTGTCCTGCTAATTTGTTTCATCCATCATATTCAACTCTTCATAAACACAACATCCCAATTCACCATTCACTTGCAAAGCAAAATTCACCATTCACAACCCCACAGGCAAATAGTACCACTCTCCATATCCAATTCGTCATAAAAACAACCTTCCCAATCAACAACTGCTGTGTATTAAAAAAATATAATATTTAAGTTTATAAAAGTCTCCTTTTTATGGGGATTTTTTGTTCCCAATGGTTATTTTTGTAAGATGAACTATTCTGCGGAGCTCAAGAAATTTGTTACCAGCCAGTATGTGTATTCTGCCATCAGAATTACACTTGCTACCGTGCTGCCGTGTTTGGTTCTCGCCCACTTTGGAATTTTAAAGGAATATTTCCTCTTTCCTCTCGGTACCAGCTTTGTAGCCCTTACCGACCAGCCGGGTCCGTTTATCCGTAGAAGAAATGCCCTAACATTTGCGATCTTCTGTTTTGTGATAGTAGCCCTCATTGCCAGTTTGGTGATGACCATTAAGATTCTGGTTCTCACGGAAATTATTGTCTTCGGAATGTTCTTTTCTCTGATAGGGGTGTACGGGCAAAGATTGGCTGCCGTAGGATCTTTATCACTGGTTGTATTGGCAATTTTCATCGACGGGCATCTCACCGGAAGCAATATTTTCAAAAGTTTACTGATCTTTGCTTCGGGCTGTATCTGGTTTTTACTGATATTCCTTATTGTAACCACTATTCAGCCTTATAAGCTGGCCAGCCAGATGATTGGGGAAAACTACCTCCAGCTAGCTGAATTTTTAAAAATCAAAGCCAATTATTATCAAAAAAATCCCGACTTCGATAAGCTGACTATTCAGGTTATCGCCAAGCAGGTAGGTATAAAAAATCTTCAGGAAGAAACCAGAGAAACGGTTTTCAAAACCAGAACCATCGTGAATGAATCTACGACAACCAGCAGATTGCTGATGTTGATGTTTTTGAATTCAATGGACCTGCACGAGAAGCTGATGACCTCGGAAAGTGATTATCAGAAACTGCAGCAGAGTTTTGAAGACAGTACCATTCTGGTAAAAATTCATGATTATCTGAATTTACTTTCGGAAGAAATTACCAATATCGGGATCTCACTTCAGATCGGAACCCGGGCTAAACCGATGTTTAATCTTGAACTTGAACAGAAAAACCTGAATTCCGATTATTTTGAACTGAGAAGCAAGCAGCTGACTCCTGATAATCTGGAAAACTTTATGATCCTGCGCCAAATCCTAATGCGCATTAATGAAATCACCAAAGAGATTAATGAGATCTACAAGGTATTTTCACAAAATGTAAAGCTTGCCAAGAGTTTATCTACAGGATTGGATTTGAAAAAATTCATGCCGAATGAGGAAAAACTTAATTTTAAAGTATTAAGAAATAACATTTCTCTTTCTTCCTCTCATTTTCGTCATGCTTTAAGAATTACCATAGCCTTATTATTGGGGTACCTTTTTTCATTATTCCAGTTCTTTGCCATAGGCCATACCTACTGGATTTTGATTACTACTGTTGCGATTTTGAAGCCCGCCTACTCTATCACCAAGCAGCGAAACCTTCTTCGTTTGTACGGGACGATTGCGGGAGCTACGATTGCCTATGTAATCCTGCATTTTGTACACTTTAATGCAATATTGTTTGTAACCCTTCTCCTTAGTATGATTCTTTGTTTCAGTCTTCTGAAAGGCAAATATTTCTGGGCTGTTTTATTTATGACAATCTATGTCTTTATGAGCTTTAATTTCCTGAGTCCCGGAAAAATTGATGTGATTTTTAAAGACAGAATTCTGGATACTGTAATTGCTGGAATTATTGCATTTCTGGTTTCTTATATTGTTCTTCCGGTTTGGGAACATACCCAGAATCTGGATTTAATGAAAAAATCAGCGGCAAGCAACCTCATCTATTTTCAGAGTGTGATCTCCAAATTCCTTACTGAGGATTTTGATCTTGAAGATTATAAAGTGAAGCGTAAAAATGCAATCATTTCTCTCGCCAACCTTTCCGATAATTTCCAAAGGATGATCTCTGATCCGAAAAATCAGCAGAAAAAACTCGAGGTGGTGCATCAGTTTGTGGCTACTTCACATTTGCTTACCGCTTACACCGCTTCTCTTTCCCAATATTCAAAGAACAATGAACAATATCCGGAAATTGATGCCGAAAGCTGGAGCAGAAAAATTGAAGCGGAAATGCAGCAAACCTCTGCCCTACTGAATGGCGAGGAAATGAGTGAAACCTTAAAAATGGAAAGCCGCATTGAGCCGGAAGATTCATCTATTGATGATCTGATGATGAAAAGGAAAACTGAAATTGAAGAAAATGAAATCGTAGACCGCAGAGATCCTGATAAAATTTCTCATCTCACAGAACTGAAAAACATTCATGATATCCTGGAACTGATCTATGACGTAGCCAAAGAGCAGAGAAAAGTAATCGAAAAATACAAAACCGAGACCGCTACTCCTCCACAATCGTAAAGCAATAGTCGTCGAAAAATTCTACCCTTGCCTTCAATTCGTCGGAAAACTGATCATCATAAACCCTGCAGCTTATTTTATGAAGATGCTTTAATTCAAAAGGTTTTACTTCATAATTTTTCTTTAGCGACCAGTATTTTGAGTGGTGAATTTTGTACATGCTTTCTTTGACACTCCAGATGATGGTATAAAAAGTATCTGCTTTATCTTCCGGAATAAAACCTCTTTCATTTTCATAGGTAAATTTATCAATCACCCTTAAAATCTTGGGATTAAATTTTTCAACATCAATCCCTATTTTATTTTTTGAAACGGCAATAGCCGCAAAGGGAAAGGAATGGGTAATGGAGATTTCCGCATCCTTGGGAGAAAGAAACGGCTCTCTTTCTTTGTATAAAATTTTCGAATCGGGTTTCAGACTTTTTAACAGCTTACGAACCATCAGTACTTCCAACAGTTTTTTTGGATGATAATCTTTTACTTTTTCAGCATTTTCAGGCTCTAAAAGGGTGTGAATATCTAAATCTTCGGTTTCATCGTACTTCCATACGAGGATCGTGGCATTGTCATCTGAAAAATCGCGATAAAGAGGCATGGACTAATTTATTTGGTAAAAATAGTGAAAAGATAATTATGATGATTGGGTATTTCAGAGTTATGAAGTATGAACCATTCTTGAAAATTTCCCGTAAAATCACCGTCCAAAATACCGGGTTTTCCCCTATGTTGAAGATTAAACTAAGCATTACATTTGCCACAAATTTTCGAAGCTTATTAGAATACTATTATTTAAGCTTTTTTAAACATCACTTCATAGTGATAAAGAAAATTTGATTATATTTTGCTGACAGTCTTTATGGCCCTACTTTGGTCATGCCGAAGTGAGGATCTTCTTCAGGAGGAAAGCCCATCCGGAACATCTGCCAACCTTAGCTCTGCCAAATATGCTTCACGAAGCTTATGGAAAGAAGATCAGGTATACATCAA
>Ga0308164_10000187_pt1 | contig 153518 bp, 131 predicted proteins | sample PhyTR2_FD_201031 | JGI IMG/M metagenome (GOLD analysis project Ga0308164, IMG submission 201031) | Phyllosphere microbial communities from UC Gill Tract Community Farm, Albany, California, United States - DLSLT.R2 | ecosystem: Host-associated > Plants > Phyllosphere > Unclassified | place...
ATCGCTTTTTCATTTTTAGAAACAATATTATTGTTTGCTAATGTGCTTGCGTTTCTCAGTTCTATAGAGGCCTGCTCTACTTCTGCTTTTGCTTTCAGCAGCTCTGCCTGATATAACTGAGGCATGATCCTAAACAGAGTCTGGCCCGCATGAACATACTGACCTTCATCCACGTAAATTTTTTCAAGAAATCCTTTTTCCTGTGCACGGACTTCAATGTTCTTTACAGAACGGATCTGCGCTACGAATTCCTTATTAATTACAGTATCTTTTTTCAAAGGATTGGTAACAGGATATACTGTATCTTCCTGTTTTTCTTCTTTTTTGCCGTTGCAGCCAACAACGAGCAAAAGGGTGCTAAGCATAATGCCTGAAGCAACTCTTTTCATCATAATTCTAGAGTTTATATAAATCGTTAATGTTTTGATTGAAAATTGGTAATAGAGAATAGAAATGCTGCAATGATTACCTACATATACAACAAAGATTATTTCCTACTCAGTTTCAGGAGTAGAAATTAAATCGGAAAAGAAGGGTTTAAATTCTAATAGAACGTATCAGAATGAATGTTTTTACGGTGGAAAATCTCGAAAGAAAACCATGAATATCTGGTTTTCTGCGTTTAAAAGATCGTAATCCGAAAATATAAACCAGGCTGAACACACTGGCGAAAGCTACCATAGCTTCTACTGTGTCGGATAGCTGAAAATCATCTTCTGTAAGTTCCAGGGTATAATTTCCGGCATCATCAGCCATTTGTTGTACAGAAAACTTTTCGTAGGTTTGATTTAACCGGTTAGCCCGTTTTGGCATATGATGAGAAACATGACCGGAATATTGATTTTGTAATGTTTTAACATTGATCTTACTTTCTACTATAAAAAGCAGAAAAAGACTTGTTAAAAAATATACTATATAGTTTCTCATTTTGAAGGAGCAAAGGTAAGCCTTGAATCCTATACCGTCATAATAGATTAACAAAATTTAACTCTCCTTTAAATAAGCTGAATAACGACCCTATATTTACCTTACAATATCATGGTTATGAAGACATAACAACATTTTACATTCATTGTTATCAATTGGGTTTTATACAATCTTTACACTCTATTCTACTTTTTCACTCCGTAGAGTTAAAAACATTTCTTACATCGATTTTCTTTTTTATCATGGAACTAAATAATCAATATTTAAAATTCATTCTGCAAAATAGTTTAATATGTGAAAAATATAAACATTTTTATACAACCTATATGAGATTTTAAATCATTGATATTCATCTGTTTTTATTTCACTTTTTTTAGAGTACTTTTGCAAAAAATAAAACAAATGAAAAAAATTATATTCTTTATTAACATTACATTATTCCCAATCAGGATAGAATAAAACTTTTTCTATCTGTCAATATGTATCTTTTTACATTTCATTAGAAAAGCTTAATAAAAAAGGCTTTAATGGTAATATCTATAAAAATATTTAATTAATTTATATAAAATTAACACATATTAATTAATAATATTTGTAAATTTATACATTATTAATATTACCATTTCATGAAACACATTAAAATCACTTATTATTATGAAAAATTTATTACAATTGATTCTTATGGGATTAATAGTTATTTCTACAACAGCATGTAAACATCCCGGAAAAGAAGCAGAAATTGTTACAGCAGCGCCCGAAACTCCTGATGAATCTGCCAAAAACATCTTCGTTGACACGTATGGCGAAAAGATGGAAGTTACTATTAACGAAACAAAAAATACGGCTACTATTCATCTTAATGGCAAAACTTACGATCTTAAAAAGAATGATGATTTGCCGGAATATACGGCTAGCAATAGTGAATATCTCTATTCAAACATTAAAGGAAATGTTACTTTTCTGAAAAAAAATGCGGATATGGTTCTTTTCCATCTAAAACATGATAAAAAAGTACAGACGCCCGCTAAGATGGCATCGTATTAGTTATAAAGATAATCTATCTTTTAAAATAAAAAATTATGAAAAACTGGTATCATTATATCACGGTATTATTTTTAACTGTATTTCTTATTTCTTGCGAAAGCAAAACGAATGCACTGCCATCTCAGGGAAATAAAGATATTACCGGAAAAACGTGGAAACTTACAGAGCTTAACGGAAAACCTATTGTTCTTAAAAGCCAGAAAAATAATCCTTATTTCAAACTGAATATGGCTGACATGAGGTATGAAGGAAATGCAGGATGCAACGGTTTGGGCGGTACTTTTGAAATCAAACCTGATATTATGAGAATAAAATTCAATCAGGGAATTTCTACGATGATGGCTTGTGAAGATCTTGATATTGAGAATCAATTCACAAAAGCCTTACTTACCGCTGATAATTATTCTATCAGTGGAAATACACTGACGCTGAACAAAGCAAGAATGGCTCCTTTGGCAAAATTTGTTCTTCAATAAGCTTATACTTATAACGCTATAAAAAAGAGGTTTTACATTGTGTAAAACCTCTTTTTATTTTGGTAGTGTATTTATTTTCAGGATTTTCTAAACAGCAGATAGCAAATGAAAAGGCTTATATTGACTAATACAGCAAATGCATTGGAAAGAATAATGGGCAATTCATCTTTCAAAAAGCCATACCACACCCACAGTGAGAGCCCGGAAATAAGAACCAGGATCATAATCCATGATATATCCTCCACATTTTTTTCTTTAATGACTTTTACAAGCTGAGGGATCATGGATACAGAGGTAAGTACGCCTGCTACAATACCTAAAACATTTTCGTTCATAGCTTAAAATTCTCTGTTGAAGATATAAATTTTCATCTGATTATGAAATATTTTTCAATGATTCAAGCAACAGAAACTAAAAATATTTACCTGAATCTATTTATATCTACTTCTGTATGCAAAGGAATATTTTTTTCTATGCAGTCATATAAACTTTTAGAAAAATAACAGCCGTTTAGGATTCCTCTTGCTCCCAGACCATTAAAAACGTACAAATTCCTGTAATCGGGATGATTTCCAATGATTGGTCTTCTATCTTTTACTGTAGGACGAAATCCAAAGTTCACTTCTTTTACTTCAAAATCATGAGGATAAAATTCAGACAATCCATTCACGAGCTGTTGCACCGCTGAATCATCTATATGATGGTGTAACTGTTCTCTATCATAGGTTCCTCCATAAAAGTAAAGCCCATCATGTACAGGAAATAAAAAATGTTTCTTTTTAATGGTGATATCCTTTGGAATTTCTTTGGACAGTTGTACTTTTATATGATGCCCTTTATTGGGATTAATAGGAATTGCAGAGAAATATGGATTTTCTTTGACACCGATCCCTTCACAAAAAACAATATTTTTAAAAGTAAATTCTTTGTAAGAAGATGTTTGCACATCGAGTTGAGTATAATCAAATTTTTCCTTTACCAATAGCTCATTTTTTTCAAGATAATTGAAAAGACCGCTAAAAAAACCACTAACATCCAGTCTCGCAGACTGAATAACCTTTCCGGTGTCAAAATCGTTTTTTACCACATCTATGTGCTCAAAATTTTGGCTTAAAAAACCTGAAAGGTCTTCATTTCCGGATTTCTTCATCCAAAGGTTCTGTTCATTTTCATCATGAAAAATCCTGTGAATTGAACTGCCGATCCAATAATTCTTGCCTGTATATGAATTTATTTCTTCCAATGTCTGTGTCAGGAAATTAATCTGTTCCTGTGCTTTCCAGAATGTGGTAAACTTTTTGAGCACGACAGGATTAATGATACCTGCTGAAACCTGCGAAGCACTTTTCCGGCCTTCTGAAAATATGACAAATGATTTATTATTTTTAATGAGCTGATGAGCGAAAAAAAGTCCTGCATATCCGTCTCCTACGATTATATATTCTATATTTTTCATAATAAAAAAAACCTGAGTAAAAGTACTCAGGTTTTGTATAAATATCAAGTGAAATTTAGTAATTCCACATTTCATTTTCCATGTCAAGGATTTGCGACTTAATTCTGTCACTTTCTTCCATTTGCTCTTCAGCATCTTTAGGAATATAATCCTTAATGTTACCATCACCTAAACCGGTAGAAGATTTATAAATGATAGAAGAAAATCTTCTTGCATTAATAATATCATCAAAAGATAGATCTGCAGAGGAGTTCTTTCTGTTGAAAACGTAATTATTTGACAAGATGTCTCTTGCACTTGGATAATATACCCAGAACAGATCAATCAGTTCGTCATTACTTGCAATAGGTTTTCCGTCTGGACCGATAACTCCCTGCACCGCTGGGTCAGGACCCATTGCTGCGATACCAAGAGGTCTGTACTTCATTTGTCCGTCTCTTTTATCGATGAACCACATACCCATTATTTTAAGAACTTTTACTTTTTCAGTAGTAGTTTTGTAAACGTCGGTATATTGTTTTTTCTCCTGATCAGTTAATTGTCTTCCTGAGTTAAGAATATCGATGGCAGCATCATTAATAACTACTTTCTCTAATCTTTTCTGAATACCTTCAGCAGAAAGTCTGTCTACAAAATTCTCATCATTGTATACCTGCTCTATTTTACCGCTTAATGCAGCATCTAATAATAACTGGTATAATGATCTTGTAGGTGTTGAAAGAAGACCATCCGGATTATCATAATAGAACGGCTGATTAATCTTATCGTTCATATCAATGATCTCCCAAACAAACATACTCTTTAAAATATCTTTATCATCAACAAAACCATATTCCAGAGGTTTTACTGTTTTATCAACGATAGTATCTCCAACTTTTTGCTTGTTTTCAGCTCTCATCTGCCTAAATTCTTCTGGAGAAGAAGCGTTCAGAATAGTTTGAGAAAAAGCGAATCCCGAAACTAATACTAAAAGGCTGCTAATATATTTTTTCATAATAAATTTACAATTTTAGTCCTATTGAACGTTAATTAATATAGGAGTAATGTTTTTAATTACTTGACCGTCTAACCCTTGAGCAGTTGCTTTAATATCAAAGATTGATACTACATCACCTGTTCTTAAGTTTCTCACTAATCCAGCTGCATCATCTAATGAGCTACCGTGGATCAATAATGCCGCTTTACCAGGAACTCTCACCATAAACTGGGTTACAGTAAATGAAACCGGGAAGTCAAAGTCAGGAATCGCTGCCTGAACAGACTGGTTAGGAATAGAACTTGCCGGCATAGACAATACGTTCTGTCCTCTCATCTGCCCTTGTGGTGGCGGTACATTTTTAATTCTGTATTCAAATACCTGAGAAACAGATTTTCCGTAAGGATCTATTCCAGATAAGGTAAGTTTCACTGTATTTCCTGTAGAAGGTTTAACAATCCATTTTCCTGGGCCTGTACCTCTTACGGTAGCACCTGGAGCAGATAATGAAAGTTTAGAGTTATCAGCACCTAATATCGATCCGGATACCGGGTTTTCAAGACCTCTATACATTACATTCATTTTATCAGCAGATAGTAATAGTCCTTTTTCAAGTTTTACTTCTCTTGGTCCTGCAATCACATTATAGGTATGCGTCCAAGGGAAACTTTGAGGTTTGCCTGAAGCATCTGTTAATGTAATCGTACCTCCTAATTTATGTTCGCCGATACCTGATCCTGTAATTGAACTAATTCCTTTTCCATTTTCAACTCTGCTAACACCTGAGATGCTAATTTTATTACTATTAGAATAAGTACCTAACATTACTTTTACTTCTGCCTGTTTTCCAGCCTGAATATCAACTGGTCCTGAAACGATAGGCTCGTAGCTTGAGAATTTAATGCTCGCATCTACTTTTTCCTGTAATAATAATGCTAATGCATCGGATTGTACGTTTCTGGCATCATTTTGAATAATTCCAAGATTTGATATTGCAGCAATAAGTGACTGGTGATAGAATTTATTCTGAAACCATGTTTTACCGTTTGGAGATTTCCCTTGAGGATATTCAGCAATAATAGATACATTTGCTCTATCCACTAAATCCTTCAATTGAGAATTTTTTCCAAAAGTTGCAACAATGTAATTTCTTACATCATCCATCTTAGCTTTCAAATCCATAGACCCTTTTGTCAGAGTATTTTCATCTCCGTCTTTAAAGAAGTAACTCATCGTTGCTTCATTATTATTAAGGGCAGCGAAGTTTTCGCTTACATCTATATCTTTTCCTGTTTTATCTTTTTCGTGAAAATCAGATTGTTTTTTAAGATTGTTTTTAATCTCTTCTGCTGAATTAACTAAGATATCCACTTTAGCTTTCAAGACTTTGTACTGCTCCCAAGGTGTAGCATAAGTATCTGGTACTTGTTGTGCTTTTGCCTCTAGAGTTCTCTCAAAAATTTTCTCGTTTTTCTTTTCAGTTAAAAATCTAGTTTCGTTAAGTGATTTTGTTGAATCATAAAATGATCTGATGATTTCTGCATCAATGTTGAGGGCCATCATAGCGATGAACACCAAATACATAAGGTTGATCATCTTCTGACGTGGAGTCTGTTTTCCTTGTGCCATTCTTTTTTTTGTTTTGGATTAAAAAATTAAATATTAAAAATGGTTTGGAAATTACGACTTCATAGCAGTCAACATACCGCCATAAACTCTATTTAGATTATTTAAGTTTGATGTTAAACCTTGTAATTCTTGATTAAATTTCTCTGAATGTTCAGCAGATTTCTGCATATCAGCCACATATTTGTTAGCAAATTCAGATTGTCTTTTACCACTCTCCAACTGCATTGCATATAAAGCGTTCATGCTTTCCATATGCTGAGCAGCTTTGTTAAGTTGGTCATTATATTTGTGAGTAGAAGCGGAAACATCTACCGTTTGATTGATCTGGTCTACAGAGTTTGAGAATTTATCAATACCTGTTCTTAGTCTGTCAAATAACTGAACATCTAATTTTGCATCAGCAAGCATTTTGTCCAGTTTTGTAGATAAAGAATTTTCTAATTCAGCAAATTGAGCAGCTGCTCCATTTTTAGAAGATATATTTGAATGTATTGGATTTGGGTTTGCATGTTTATCTAATAATTCAGGATATACATTTTCCCAAGCATAAGACTCTTCAGATTTCGGAGGGTCAAAAGCAAAAATGATAAAAATGATTGCTTCTGTAATAAGTCCTACTGTAAGAGCCATATTACCATTAATTGGTCCCAAAGTAATGTGAGTAATTTTAAGCCAAGCTCCAAGAATTACAATTGCAGCACCGAATGAATAAAAGAAGTTCATCCAAGCATCTTTAGTCTTAAACATATAAGTTAGTTTTTTTTAGTGTTATAAAATTGTTATTGAAAATAATTGTCTGATTTATTATCTGCTAACTCTTTTTGGTTTTACTGCAGCTTCAGGGATATCCTGTACTGTTCTAAATCCAATGTAACTTCTAGCTGAATCTTTTCTTTCCCAATCTCTTGCTCCAGTCATAAGCATATAGCCTACATCTTTCCAAGAACCTCCTCTTACAGATTTTTTAGTATCTGTTGTATTTTTTGTAGAAGGATTTAAAGTAGAAGAGAATCCGTATGAAGAATTGTTATAAGCAGATACCGTCCATTCAGAAACATTTCCAGCCATATCAAATAACCCAAAACCATTCTTTTTAAATTTCTTTACTGGAGCTGTATATGTATAAGTACCTTTTTTGTCGTCTTCCATATAATTACCACGCTTCGGTTTAAAGTTTGCAAAATAGCATCCTCTATCATCCATTAAATATGGACCTCCCCAAGGGTAAGTGGCATTTTGCATACCGCCTCTTGCAGCATATTCCCATTCAATTTCTGTAGGAAGACGGAACAACATTGGTCTTTGTTTTTTTCTTTTTAAACTTTCGTTGTAATCAGTTTTCAGTTTAGATCTAAAGTTACAATAAGCTCTAGCCTGATCCCATGTTACCCCAACTACAGGATAATCTTTATAAGCTTTATGCCAGAAATATTGTTCGAACAATGGCTCATTATAAGCGAAGTGGAAATCTTTTACCCAAACTGTAGTATCCGGATAGATTGCAATACTTTTACTTTTAAGGTAATTGGCACCTCTTTCGTTATCAGCAATTGCAGCATCCATATCTCCCCACTGATAGTTGTACTTTAATTTACTAACATCTAGAATTCTTTCGTTACCCATTCTAGAAGAAGCTGGCAAATACATTGATTCCAATACTTCTGCATATTCCACATCTGGATATTTAGAGGTACTCCAATGTAAAGGAATTTTCCAGTCTAATCTTTTAGTGGCATCAAATCCACCCTCTTCTCTGCCTCCCTGGCCTTCTAAATATTCCTGATAAGGTGTTAAATTTTCTTCTTTCTTTGCAAGGTATGCGTAATCTCCAATGCTTGCTCCTTTACGTCCGCCTTCATCACCACCTTCTCCAGCAGCTTCAGCAAGTAAAGTTCTCGCAATTGAGTCTCTTACATAATTAATAAATACCCTGTATTCTGCATTTGTAGTTTCAGCTTCATCCATGAAGAAAGAGGAAACGGTAACCGTTTTTAATGCTGCTTTTTCAGGGCTATTTGTTGGATCCTGGTCTGCTAAACCAGCAACAAATGAACCTGCAGGAATAGCCACCATACCGTATGGTCTTTCCGCAACAAATGATTTCGTTTTTTCTCTTGGTATCAATTCTCCTTTTGTTCCAGGTTTCCCTACAGAAGAGCTACCACCACCTGAACAAGATACCGACGCTACCGACGCAGACAATAATAAAAGAAATATCCTTTTCATGTTAATTTTTATAATTAAGCCGTAAATATATAATTTTTTTAAGAAACTTTTAAGATTTTTTTTGAAATAACGAAAGAAATCTAAATTTATTTTATTTACAAATAATTTTTATTCTACAGTTACAGATTTCGCAAGGTTTCTCGGCTGATCTACATTAGCACCTCTGTATACCGCAATATAATATGCTAGAAGCTGTAAAGGTACTGATGCAATGATAGGAGAGAAACATTCTGAAGTCTCAGGAATTTCAATAACATAATCTGCCATTTCACTTACCTGCTGATCGCCTTTATTTACAACTGCAATAACTTTTCCTCTTCTGGCCTTAATTTCCTGAACGTTGCTTACAATCTTATCATAATGTCCTTTTTTAGGAGCAATGATAACGATAGGCATATTTTCATCAATTAAAGCAATAGGACCATGTTTCATTTCTGCTGCTGGATATCCTTCGGCATGGATGTAGGAGATTTCTTTTAGTTTTAAGGCTCCTTCTAAAGCTGCCGGATAGTTATACCCTCTTCCCAGGTAAAGGAAATTTGTAGCGTGTACAAAGTCTTTTGCAATATTCTGAGTAAGCTCATGTGTTGTGTTTAACACGTCTTCTATCTTTTTAGGAAGTGCATCCAATTCAGCGATTAAACTCATAAATTCTGCATTCCCCAGATTTCCATTGTGTTTTCCTAGTTTCAATGCTATTAAGCTAAGAATGGTAAGCTGTGCTGTAAATGCTTTTGTAGAGGCTACTCCAATCTCAGGACCGGCATGGGTATAAGAACCCGCATCTGTAATCCTTGCAATGGAAGAATCTACTACATTACATATACCATATATGAATGCTCCTCTTTCTTTTGCTAATTTTAATGCCGCCATAGTATCTGCTGTTTCTCCTGACTGAGAAATTGCAATTACGACATCTTTATCTGTAATAATTGGATTTCTGTATCTGAATTCTGAAGCATATTCAACTTCTACAGGAATTCTCGCATATTCTTCAATAAGATATTCACCAATCAGTCCTGCATGCCATGAAGTTCCGCACGCAATAATGATGATTCTGTTTGCATTTTTAAATTTCTCAACATGATCCCAGATTCCAGCCATCTTGATGATACCTTCATCAACAAGAAGTCTTCCTCTCATAGTATCATGAACGGATTTTGGCTGCTCAAAAATCTCTTTAAGCATGAAGTGCTCGTAACCACCTTTTTCAATTTGCTCCAGGTTCATTTTTAGCTGCTGGATTTCCGGTTCAATTTTAGAATTCTCATTGATCGTTCTAATATCTACACCTCCTTCTAATGAAATGGTAGCCATATGACCTTCTTCCAAATAGATGGCTTCTTTTGTAAACTCAACAAAAGGAGAAGCATCAGACGCAATAAAATATTCTTTATCACCGATTCCGATTGCCAAAGGAGATCCTAATCTTCCTACCACCAATACACCAGGGTAATCCTCGTGCATTATAGTTACTGCGTAAGCTCCGTATACTTCATTAAGAGCATATCTTGCAGCAGTAGGGAAATCTGTTTGTGAATTCAGATCCATAAAATACTGGATAAGATTAACCAATACTTCTGTATCTGTTTCTGATTTAAAAGTAAATCCTTTTTCAGTAAGCATTTTTTTAATAGTATCATAATTCTCTATAATACCATTGTGAACAATCGCCACTTTACCATTATTAGATAAATGTGGATGGGAATTTCTATCACTAGGAACTCCATGGGTTGCCCAACGGGTATGCCCCATTCCCACTTTTGCTTTACCTTTTAACTGCTGGGAAATATTGACTAAATCTTCTACTTTCCCTTTTGTTTTTTCAATTTCAAACTTATTGCCAAAATCTTCCAATACAATACCTGCACTGTCATATCCTCTATATTCTAATCTTCTAAGACCGTTGATTACTATATCATACGCATCCTGGAAACCTGTGTATCCTACTATTCCGCACATATTTTTTCTAGTGTTTTTTTATTTTTTTGTTCCGTAAGTAACTAATAATTGAATTCTGTTTGCATTGGAAGCATCTGTCCCTATGAATACAGCTCTATCCATTGCAAATGATCTGGAAGTATATTTATATCCAGCCAGTGTAGTTGACGATGATGAAAGTGCCAAAAACTCCCCAAGGTTGATCACCAATGTTTTGTTTTCTGCTCCGGTTTCAACAATATCTTTAACTGTTTTTGTTACTGTAAATTCATAATAAGCAGGATCCTTATCCAAGTTATACATTTTGTATGGAGTAAACCCTAACAGCATATCCTGAGTAAAAGTAGATGAAATCAGTTCACCTGTAGCGGCTTTACTATCAACAGGAAGAAGCGTAAACTTTGTAGGTTTGGCATAATCATTTTTCCAGTTGATATCATCAGTATAGATTCTGATCTTTGCACCTACTATCGCTGCTTTATTATTTTGATATAACGTTTTAAGAGTATTAATGTCAGTATCCTTAATTTTTATCCCGATAGAAGGACCACCCATAGCCTGTGTATACAGTCTTAGATCACCATTTTGTTCGCTACTTGTAGCTAATGCAGTAGATAAGCTTGATCCAGTTCTGTTGTATTCATATTGTCCGATATGGGCATTTCCTGACTGTAAATTAAATGTAAATGTGGATTGTGGTCTCGTAACCACTCCATTAGTTGTAACATCAGATTTATAGTACATGATCATCTCCATATCGTTAGGAGAAAACTGGAACAAATATCCGTCGTTTTCTGCCACTGAAATTCTTATTCCGTTAAAATATCTTGTAAAGTTAGACGCATCCTGAAGTTCAGGCTGTCCTTTTTTAGCGATGATTTTATTCTGGAAGAAGGTTTTATCTAATGGGATTCTGAAACCTAAATTAGAGGTAAATAAAGTGCTGTTATCAGAAGTTTTTAAAATGGTCATTGCCGTAACATTTCCATTAAAAACACGTGATCCTAATAAAGCACCTGTGGTTACACTTACATTAGAACGGGTAAAATTCGTATTGTTAGCATCTAAGAAAGTCGTTACTTCATTTACGTTTATATTAAACAAAGTGGGCGCTCCTGTAGTTCCAATATTACCATATTTATTAACAGCAAATGTCTTGATACTTTCTTTAGTAGGAACCGTAGTGTCTCCATTAAAGGTTCCCACCTTATCTGTTGTATCTCCTAAACTCGTAGCATTATATTGAGCAGCAGAAGGTCTTATTACTAAAACCACAGAATCTACTACTGCATTGGTTCCAAAATCAGGATTATTGCTGGACAGTCTTAGCTGTGTAAGATAAGAAGCTTTCTGCATCCCAAACTTACTTTCGTTAAACGCTCCTAAAACTGCAGTAGATGAAGTTGATCCCCATAAATTGATCAATCTAGATGCATCACTTCTGATACTATCATTATTATTAATATTATAAGCAATAAGGTTATAGGGTGTTACAGTACCTTCTGTACCTTCATTGGCAAATAGCTGCTCCCCCAGCGAATCCGGTTCAGGTTCGCAATTATAAAGCAATACACTTCCAAAAATCGCCAATAATAACATGGCGAAAGTTCTTTTAACAGTATGAGTCATTAAAAATGTGTTTTTTTAATAAAGTTGGTTTATAGAGTCTACATCAAGATACTCCGATTTTGGAGTGGATGTTTCGTTGAAGGCTTTATCCAGATCTTCATCCAGGAATTCATCGCCCTTCACTACCATATTTACATAATTCATGCTTTCGATAACAAAACTTTTAATGCTTGGGTTATCTAACGCTTTTAAACCTGAAATATTATCGAATTTTAATTTTTCATCGATTTTTTTATCCAAAACCGCTTCTTTCTCGTTGTAAAGAGAAAGTACAATTTTTGCATCTTTGAAATACGTATCGGATTCGTAATAAGTTTTAAGATAAATTGGAACAAATGAAGCCATCCATCCGTTTAAATGAATAACATCGGGAACCCAGTTCAGCTTTTTGATGGTCTCAATAACTCCTCTTGCGAAGAAGATAGCTCTTTCATCATTATCTTCGAAAGGATTTCCTTCATCATCAACATAGTATTGCTTTCTTTTGAAGTACTCTTCATTATCAATAAAGTAAACTTGAAGTCTTTCCCCCGGAAGAGACGCTACTTTAATAATTAAAGGTTGATCTAGATCATTAATAATAATATTCATTCCTGAAAGGCGGATTACCTCATGAAGCTGGAATTTTCTCTCACTAATTTGTCCAAATCTTGGCATAAAAACTCTAACATCATTGCCTTCATTGTGCATCTTAAGTGCCATTTTGTTTACCACTGCAGCCATATTTGTATCTTCTTGGTATGGATACATCTCCGTAGTAATGTACAGTATTTTTTGATTCGGCATAAATTTCTTTCTAATTTTTTGTAAAAACGCTTTAATGTGCAAAATTACAAAAAAACATCCAACATTATTTTAATTAACATTTTTTTACGATAATTCCCTTTTTCAAATTATCAAAAACGCACTTTATTATACTATATTTTTAGTATTTTTGAATTAGTATTAAAATAAACTATGGAAGTTCTAAAAAATAAGAAAACCCTTCAGGATTTCATTGAGAGACAGAAAGAAATGGGAAAAAAAATAGGCTTTGCACCCACCATGGGAGCCCTGCATAAAGGCCATCTTTCCTTATATGAAGAAGCTAAAAAAGAAAATGATCTTGTCATTTCTTCAATTTTCGTAAATCCCACTCAATTTAATAATCCTGAAGATCTGGAAAAATATCCCCGAGATGTCAACCGAGACATCTTAATTTTAAAAAACTCAGGATTAGTGGATGCTGTATACATTCCTGAAGTTGCAGATATTTATCCGGAAAAGACCGTAAGTCAGCATTATGATTTTGACGGACTGGAAAATGAAATGGAGGGAAAATCCAGACCTGGACATTTTGATGGTGTTGGAACTGTAGTGGAAGAATTATTTCGGCAGGTAAAACCTGACAGCGCTTATTTTGGTGAAAAAGACTTCCAGCAGCTGGCCATTATCAAAAAAATGGTTGATAAGAAGCATCTCCCGATCAGAATAGTTGGAGTTTCTATTTACAGAGCAGACAATGGTCTTGCCCTAAGCTCAAGAAATCAAAGATTGCATGAAGACCGTAAAGAGGTTTCAAAAATCATTTATCAGACTTTAGTAAAGGTCAATGACTGGTTCAGAATCGTTACCATTCCTGAAATTAAAGAGAGAGTATCTGATGTTTTTAACAATCAACAGGGAATGCAGCTGGAATATTTCCTGATTGCTGATGAAGAGACTTTAAAGGAGACTGATTTCTTTTATAAAGACAGAAACTACAGAGCTTTTATTGTAGTTATGGTAGATGGTGTGAGATTAATTGATAATATGCATTTAGATTAGAATAGAAAACAAAAAATCAAAGGCTTCCTGAGGGAAGCCTTTGAAACACCAAATCACAAAATATTAATATGAAAAAAATTTACTTTTCAGTAAACTTGTGACCCGGCTGGGATTCGAACCCAGGACCCATACATTAAAAGTGTATTGCTCTACCAGCTGAGCTACCGAGTCGGCCACAATTAAAAATGAATTACTTCACTGTTAACCATTAAATTTTCTTTGCAGTGCCTGCGACTGGACTCGAACCAGCACATCCTTAGGAAACCACCCCCTCAAGATGGCGTGTCTACCAATTTCACCACGCAGGCTAAAAAAATTACAAAAATCTAGTAATATTTTTTCGCTTGTGACCCGGCTGGGATTCGAACCCAGGACCCATACATTAAAAGTGTATTGCTCTACCAGCTGAGCTACCGAGTCGGTCACTTTGATAACGATTTGCAGTTGTATATTGTTCCTCGTTTTCAGTGGTGCAAAGATAGGACTTTTTTCATTATCTCAAAACTTTTTTGCAAATTTGTTTAAAAAAAATTCATGATAATTTCACTGGTCGGATACATGGGATGTGGCAAATCTCACATTTCCAAAATATTAAGCGAAAAAATAAATTTTAAATTAATTGACCTAGATAAAGAGATTACTAGGCGTAATAAATTAACCATCTCAGAAATTTTCGAAAAAAAGGGTGAGATCTCCTTTAGAAAGCTGGAAAGAGAGGCGTTGGAAGAAATATTAGCAAGCGAAGAAAATGTGGTTTTAAGTCTGGGTGGAGGAACTCCGGTTTACTATAATAACATGGAGATTATCAACCACAGTTCTAAGAGTATTTTTTTAAGAGCATCTATTAGGACATTATCAGAAAGACTTTCAAAACAAAAAGAAAAAAGGCCGTTAATAGCTAATATTTCGGATGAAAATCTTCCTGAGTTTATTGCTAAGCATTTATTCGAAAGAAATGAATTTTACAGCAAAGCGCAGTTTATGATCAACACTGATGCACGGGAACCTAAAGATATTGTTCAGGAAATTATTGAAAAGCTCTATTTATAGAGCTTTTTCATTTTCTTCTTCTTCATTCTGATCACCGCTTTCCCCAAAAAAGTCATCCCAGTCGGTAAAATCGGATGTAATATCATTTCCTACATATTCATCCATCTCTCTTCTGTCTTTTTTAGTAGGCCTTCCTTCTCCTTTAACTCTGTAATAATCCTGAGTCATTTTACGGAGTTTAAGCAATTCATATTGATCGTTATCTGTAACGTCTTTGATGTGAAGCGGAACCAATTTAGCTCCAATCCTGCTTTTAGGAATCTGGATTACTTTTATTTTATAATCAATCTGATTTTTACGGATCTTGATAACATCTCCTTCTTTTACCTCTTTTGAGGCCTTTACAACACCCTCTCCTATGGATACCCTGTTCTTTTTAATCTCGTCTGTAGCAACACTTCTTGTCTTATAAAAACGAATGCTCCATAAAAATTTATCTATTCTCATAATTTTTTATACTTTTGCCGTTATATTATTTGTAAAGTAATTAAAGTTTTTTGAAATGAAAAAAATATTTTTATATATCCTTGCAGGATCGCTGTGTTTTTCTGCATGTAAAAAAGATGATGCGGATACAACTTATACTGAACCTTCGGATATTGGCGTACAAAATGACTACGACAACCAGGCTATCACTAAGTTTATGAATGAAAACTACTTAGATGCCCAGGGAAATATAAAAGCTTTCAGCAGTACGGATACGTCAGATGACACTCAGACAAAATTGACTGATCTGCCTCATACCACATTGCCTTCAGGAACAATTTACTTTATAAGAGCCGGTGCTCAGCCAGAGAATGTACCCACACCTGGATACACTATTGGAGCTACGGATGTTATCAGAATCATGATGAGATCAAAATCTTACCTTGCAGTAAATACAGATGGAAATATAGCTTTTCAGACCGGAACAGATTTCCTGAACACGATAGACGGATCCACTATTCCTGCTCTTGATCCTACTTTCTATTATGTAAAAAAAGCCGTATTAGCAGCAGCTACTACGGATGCAGCGAAACAAAGAAGCTACTACGAAATTGAAGGATTCCAGGAAGCATTGCAAAAATTCAAAGCTTTTAACAAAGGAAACTCAGAAGCATATAATCTTCAGGGAGTTATCATTGTACCGTCCAGAGCTGCTTTTGCCAGAGACCCGCATAATAATTACACAGGATCTTCTTTAAGAAACAATTCTTTTGTCTTTAATTTTCAGGTATACGGTACTGCTCCGAGACCTGACGGACAATAGTCGGAATAACATAAAATAAAAACCGCTTCAATACATGGAAGCGGTTTTTTTATACTTTACTTTTTCTTTTAAGATCTGGCTTTCTGTTTTACATTTCCCAGGATATCCGGGAAATAGAGATCTGCAAGATGATCAAACTCATCTCCTCTCATAAACATCGTTGCATCTACTTCTTCATACGATTTTCTTCCTGCTGCAGCAATCAGTTCATTACAGGTATGAAGAGTATTTTTATGGAAATGATATACTCTTTCACTTTTATCAGTTACATCCAAGCCTTTAATAAGCATTTTATCCTGTGTAGCCACTCCTGTAGGACAATTATTCGTATTGCATCTTAGTGCCTGAATACAGCCTAAAGAAAACATGAAGCCTCTTGCATTATTACACATATCAGCACCCATGGCAACCGCTCTCAGAATATCTAAACTCGTTAACACTTTACCGCTTGCAATTACTCTGAGTTTATCTCTAACGTTATAGCTATTCAGCGTTCTGTTGACAAAGATCAAGGCTGGTTCCAACGGCATTCCCACTCCATCCGAAAATTCCGGCGGTGCAGCTCCTGTTCCTCCTTCAGCACCATCTATGGTAATAAAATCAGGATAAATTTTCAAGACATTCATTTGAACACAGATATCTTCAAATTCTCTGGTATCTCCTATACAAAGCTTAAAGCCAACGGGTTTACCTCCTGAAAGCTCTCTTAAATGCTGTACAAATCTCAATAATCCTGCAGCATTAGAAAAAGCAGAATGAGAAGGGGGTGAAATAACGGTCATTCCCGGGGTTACGTGACGGATTTTCGCAATTTCAGGGGTATTTTTCACTCCTGGAAGAACGCCACCATGCCCTGGTTTTGCACCCTGAGATAATTTAATTTCAATCATCTTTACTGTAGGAAGTGTTGCATATTTTGTGAATAATTCAGGGTTAAATTTTCCCTCTTCATCTCTGCAGCCAAAATATCCTGTTCCAATCTGCCAGCATAGGTCTCCACCTTCCAAATGGTGTGGAGAAATCCCTCCTTCACCGGTATTGTGATAAAAATTTCCTTTTTTTGCACCTCTGTTCAAAGAAATCTGAGCTCTGTCGCTTAATGCTCCGAAACTCATTGCTGAAATATTGAATAACGAAGCATGGTAAGGCTGCGTACACTGCTCCCCTCCTACCCAGACTCTCGGTAATTCTTCTGACGGAGATTTTGCATAAATGGAATGCTTAATTCCTTCATATTTTCGATGATTAACTTCTAACTGAGTTCCAAAAGCTACTGTATCACTAAGGTTTTTGGCACGTCTATATACTGCAGAACGCTGGTTTCTGGGAAAGGGCTTACCGTCAGTTTCTCTCTCGATGAAATACTGCTGCATTTCAGGCGAGATACTTTCAAAAAAGTACCGGAAATAGCCCAGTACAGGAAAGTTTCTTAATATAGCATGTTTTGACTGGTAGGCATTATATACGCCTAATGCATAAATGGCGGAAAGCAGAATCGGTATCCAATAATGCGCTCTGATTAATAACGCTACAATCCATATAGCAATTACTAATACGATTCCCCAAGATAAAAACTTATCTCTCATAAGAATGTAGTATTTAAAAGTTAAAATAAATTTAGTTGAAATTTTGCAAAGAGACTATGCTTTTGCTAAAAAACTTTCGTAAGAAGATTGCACAGAAACCGTGCCATCTGACAGGATTTTTTCTAAATTCAGAAATTCGATTTGATTAACAGAGGCCTGGTCAAATTCTTTTTGAACTCTCACATAGTTTTCTGTGAAGCCGTACATTTTTCCGTCTTTATTCTCATGCTCCCAAAGAACAGGAAGCGTTTTCCCAAGCTGGGTTTCATAAAATGCCATTTTTTTCTTTTCAGAAAGTATTCTAAGCATTTTATTGCGTTTTTTTCTTTCAGGAATAGGAACCACTCCGTCCATTCCGGCAGCTTCCGTATTTTCCCTTTCAGAATAGGTGAATACATGGAGATAACTTATCGGAAGTTCATTCAGAAAGTTATAGGTTTCCATAAATAATTCTTCGGTTTCCCCCGGAAATCCTACAATAACGTCTACACCAATAGCGGCATGAGGCATTACCTCACGGATTTTGTTAACTCTGTTTCTGTACAGCTGAGTCAGATAACGGCGTTTCATTTTTTTCAATAAATCGTCACTTCCTGACTGTAAAGGAATATGGAAATGCGGAACAAAGCTTCTGCTTTTAGAAACCAGCTCAATGCTTTCATCCTTCAACAGATTGGGTTCAATGGAAGAAATACGTATTCTTTCAATGCCTTCTACCTGATCAAGCTCTGAAATAAGATCTAAAAAAGTATGTTCGTGTCTTTTATTTCCAAATTCTCCTTTTCCGTAATCGCCGATATTTACTCCTGTAAGAACAATTTCTTTAATATCTCTTCCTGCAATTTCTTTGGCATTCGCAAGAACATTGGGAATGGTATCGGAACGGGAAATTCCTCTTGCCAAAGGAATCGTACAGTACGTACATTTATAATCACAGCCATCCTGAACTTTCAGAAAAGCTCTGGTTCTGTCACCGATAGAATAACTTCCGATAAAAAAGTCTGTTTCTTCAATTTCACAAGAATGAACAATTCCTTCGCTTTCAGATTTTTCCAAATCATCGAGATAACTCAGGATATTGAATTTTTCTTTGGCTCCGAGCACCAAATCCACTCCGTTGATCTGGGATATTTCTTCAGGCTTCAGCTGTGCATAGCATCCAACAATAACCACCAACCCCTCAGGATTGGCTTTCATGGCTCTTTTTACGTGAAGTTTACACTCACGGTCTGCATTCTCAGTCACCGAACATGTGTTGATGACATAGACATCCGCTTTATCATCAAAACCTACTTTATCATAACCTGCATCTGTTAACTGACGGGCAATGGTAGATGTTTCTGCAAAATTTAATTTGCAGCCAAGGGTATGAAATGCGGCGGTTCTGTGAATGTGAGACATTGATTACTCCTGAATTTTATGGGTGCAAAGATAGTAATTTTAATAAAGACTCTAAATTGATTCAGTCTATTGTTTGTATTCGTCTCTTACTTCGGAGCTATTTTGAAAACAAACGGGTGAAGCGTTGGAAGTTACATCCTTTCCTTCCTGCTTTTTTTTCATTTCCATATTGAATTCCTGAGATTTATTTCTCGCAATGGAAAGTGTTTTCCAGTCTTCATTTTTCATCATTTTAGCAAGGTAAACGATCTGGCCGATATGATAAGGGTAATGAGCCAGCTGACGAAAAACAGCATCGGCAACAGAATGTGCTTCTCCTCTGATATAAATTGTTGAATACATATTTTCTTCCGTAATCTGCCCCAAAGCATCAAAAAAGCATTTCCATCCTTTTTCCCAAAAATCCAGAACTTCCTGCTTAGTACTCATTGTATTTACAAATTCCTCATCACGGTTCCGCCAGGATTTCTCTCCATCTTCTGTTAGAAAATTCGTCCATCTGGAGAGCATATTTCCAGCAATATGGCTTATGATCACGGCAATAGAATTACTTTCTTCATTATACTGCCAGAATACCTGCTCTTCAGAAAGCTGTTGTAAACTCTTATCTCCAAGCGACTTATAATACTCAAAACGTTTTAAAAATAAATCTTTCATGAGTTTAAAATAAAACTAAGTTACCATTTTTCCCGTATATACAGTATAAATGCAGATATGGTTTGTAAGATAAGTGACTTTATGAGAGATTTGAATTCATTACAGATAGAACAGCTTGAAAAGTGGTTCACTGATGAAAGTACCATATGGATTCCGCCTTTACAGGAAGTTTCAGGCAAAAACAGGATTTTAGCTTTATTCAGGGCTATTTTCAAACGGTATGAAACGATTGAATGGCGCGTTTCTGAAATTTTTTCTCTGGGAGATCATAAATATTTCTATCAGACCACTTCATTCGGAACGATGATTGGAAAAGGCATCTATGAAAATAACATCTGTACTTTGGTTCATTTTTCAGAAAACGGAAAAATCATTTATCTTTCTGATTATTTTAAAGATACCAAAGGTTTTTAATAACATCATTGATTATAACAAAAAAACCAGCTTCATGAGGCTGGTTTTTACTTTTTATAAGTTGTATTTATTCTCTGTTTTTCACCATAATCCATCCCGAAAACTTGAAAGCGGTATTCTTTTTATCATTTTCATTCCAGGTTACTGAGTACCAATAATTTCCGGTAGGAACTTTTCCGCCTCCTTTTGCGGTACCATCCCATTTATAAGCATTGGATTTATCAGCCTGATGGATTTTATTTCCATATCGGTCAAAAATACTGAATACCAGATTCTGTTTATGAGCGAGTGCAGAGTAATCTACGACATCATTAATTCCGTCTCCGTTCGGAGTAATTACATTGATAAGATTGGGAACTACAACATCAATCTGTATCGGCTCACAGTCATAAGCATCTTTTATAAATACGGTATGATCTCCCCTCGAAACATTGGTAAATACATTGGAACCCTGCCAGTTGATGGCATCCATTGAATATTGATAAGGCGGCATACCTCCAATTGCATAAACGGTAATCGTACTGCTGCTAATATCAATCGTAGACACAACGGGCTGTTCTGAAGGATAAACCTTCACCGCCTGTTTTGCAATACAGTCTCCTGTTTTTAGTTTAACCCAGTATGTTCCGACACCAACATTGCTGATCGTCTGAGTAGTAGCCCCAGTACTCCACTCGTACCCATTGAATCCCGGGCCGGCATCCAAAGTGGTTTTATCTTCAATACAGATCACTTTATCTTTAAGAACGCTTGAATACACAGGCGGAATAACGACAAGAGTAACTTTAGCAATGTTATAACATACGTTTGCACTGGATACTCTGACATATATTACTCCATTCGGAGCAATATAAGCCGCAGGCGTAGTAATCTCATTGGTTTGATTAATTGCATCTGTAGCAGAAGGATAATATTTTTTCACCGTTCCCAATTGGGTCGTTACAACGGCATTTACAAGATTAAAAGATGCTGTAGAAGGATTTGCTTCTATGAAACATGCCCTTAATATTGCATCATTCACCACTACGACAGGATAGAATTTTAAAGTAATCTCCGCAATACCGGAACAGCCGAACTGGGTGGTTACTTTCACGTAAATTTTCCCTTCAGCAGATACGAAAGCTGTAGGAGTAGTAATTTCATTGGTTCCTGCATTAAGATCGGATAAGGTATTGTAATATTTTTTAGTAACTGTAGGATCAGCAATTATGTTGGCTGTTGTTAAATCAAATGTCGCGGTACCTGCATTATTATTGTTACATTGGGTTAATGTCGCATTATAAGGACTGATAGAGCCGTCTTTAAATTTGAAAGTACCAATCTGCTTACACTTATTCAACTGATTAGCTGGGTTAGCAGGATCTGTATAGCTGATGCTGTAATAATAAACGGTAGTGGTATTAACCGTTATAGGTGCAGTTATGGGATTATTTCCCGTTAAAGCATCATTCTGACTTGTATGATAGGTCACCGTAAAGTTCTGATTTCCGTTAATAATCCCTGAAGACAATAAAGTAAAATCAAAAACAGCAGGATTGGTGCATATCACTACTTCCCGTGGATCTGCCGGATTAGCAGCCGGATTTCCCGGAGGCATAAAAGGATGTGGCTGAATGGCAGGATTCGTAAACGGAGAGGCCAATGTAGCCGTTCCACCCCATGTCAGGTCAAAAGAATAAACGGTGGGTGAAAAATTATCAAGATATAAATAGTAGGTTTCTCCTGGAAGAACATCCATATATTTTACAAAACCATCCCCAACACCAGGCCCTTCGGTGGTATCCGTTGCGGTCATATTCATACCTGTTGGATAACCTGCGGTAGTTCCGTCGTTGGAAGAACACCGGATAGGAGTTCCTCTGGTAGCACAGGTTATATTCGGTCCATAAATGGCCCAGTCGTAATCTACAGGCCCTGTCGGGTTAATTTCAAATGTCAGGGTTCCGCCCGTAGCAATCGTAAATGAATACCAGGCAGAATTATGCTCCACTTGAAGGCAGCCGCCTAATGTTTCATTAACAGAACCAATTCCTGAAGGTGTATACGTTATGCTGGAATTTCCACAAACCGCCAGTGCTGTTGAACAGTCTGCCTGGGAAAAAAAAATTTGTGATACGAACAGTAAAATAAAAAGTAAATTTTTTCTCATAGATATATGTTTTCATTAACAATTAACCATAAATTAAACAATACACAACACATATATCAAATATAATTATTATTTCATTACAAATAATAAAATTATTCATTGATTGAATTATCATGAAACATAATGGTATCTCTATGGGTTAAATAATAAGAATACAGATTATTTTATACTCGTAATATTGCCACAAAGATTTTCCAGATGAAAGATTTTATGAAAAGGACTTTGCACTTTCTGGAGGTGTTCTTTATCCTGAATAAAGGTATATCTTGAGGCAAGAGAATTCATATCAGAAACAATAACCAGCCAGCATTCGTCTACTGAAGTATCATAATATGGAAATTTTTCATTCTTTTTTTGAATCAGTTCCAAAATCTTTTCGGAGCAGAGTTCATCAAAAAGATTCATATTATATTCATGGGTGATAAATACATTTCTCCTGTGTACAGATTTTCTGATGCTTTTCACACAGCCCACTGCTTTGTTTTTTTGTATACTTCTGCAAATACACTGGATAATTTCCTGCTGGTCTTCCAATCGTTCAAATTTAATATTGGTATGGAATTCTAAAAAATAAACACCACGATATTTCGTAGTGTCCTCTTGTTCTAATACTATTTCAGCCTGACGGAAAATCTTGTTCAGGCAGCTTTCCACCTTCTTCATTTCCAAATGATTAATTACCTCTGTAAGCTCAATTCCGATTTTTTTGTCGTTGAATTTAGCGATAAAGTCAGGACTTTCGCAAATAAGATTTTCAAACTGCACCTCTGGAAAATGGTGCATAAAAGAATTGAGGAGCAGAATCTCAGATTTCTTCTTATATTTTTCCCGGTCATGAAGCGGAGATTCATCTATTTTGCGATGATACTTTTCCATCGGCTTTTTTTTCAAATGTCGATTCAGATAATACAGGCTTAGATTCTTAATCAGATCTTCTTCGGAAAATGTCTTTTTCATGTGTGATTATTTTATTGATGAGTAAAGAACACATGTACCAATGAGCTTTTATGATGAGAAGTTTTTGATAATCAAAAATTTACCTATTAAAGGTAGGAAAAAAAACTATTCAGCGGATACTTTTAAAATTTATTTATTGCATAATTAATGTACCGTTTATTTTCATATTTAATACCTTTAGTCATTATAAAAATACAAAACTGTGATTTATGGATTTTAAAAACTTTAAAATACCCTATAGTGTCAACCCTCAGTACACTACAAAAACCGCCTATTTTTCAATGGAATTTGCCATTGAGCAAGTGCTTAAAATATACTCCGGAGGCTTGGGGTTCTTAGCAGGATCTCATATGAGAAGCGCGTACAATTTAAAGCAAAACCTTATTGGAATAGGAATACTCTGGAAATTCGGTTATTATGATCAGGCAAGAAACCATGATCAGACTTTACAGCCTACCTGGACTAAAAAAATGTACAGCTTTCTTGAAGACACGGGAATAAAATTTCAGATTGAAATCCACAGCGCACCGGTTTGGGTGAAAGTATGGTATCTGGATCCTGAAATTTTCAATACGGCACCGATGTTCTTTCTTTCAACCGATGTTCCTGAAAACGATCATATCTCAAAAACGATCTGTCATAAATTATATGACGCCAATGAGTCTACAAAGCTTGCACAATATATTTTATTGGGAAAAGGAGGCGCTCAGCTGCTGGATGAAATGAATATCGAAAGGGATATCTATCACCTGAACGAAGCCCACGGACTTCCTGCTGCTTTCCATTTATTAAAAAAATATAAGGGAGATCTTGATAAGGTTAAAGAGAAACTGGTATTTACCACGCATACTCCTGAAGAAGCCGGCAATGAAAAGCATAACCTCAAATTATGTTATGATATGTCGTATTTCTCCGGTTTCAGCATGGAAGAAGTAAAAAAAATTGAAGGAACTGATGACGACCGTTTTAACCATTCACTTTGTGCATTAAAAATGGCGAAAGTCGCTAATGGAGTTTCCCAGCTTCATGGGGTAGTTTCCAGAGCTATGTGGAGTAAATATCCGGGAATCTGTGAGATAAAATCGATTACCAATGCTCAGGAATTTAAATATTGGGCAGATAAAATCCTTTACAATGCTAAAGATGAAAATGACGAAACGGTTTTTGATTTCCGGAAAAAACATTTAAAGAAAAGACTCTTTAAAATCGTCGCAGACCAGACCGGTAATTTGTTTGATCCGAAAATCTTCACCATCGTCTGGGCCAGAAGATTTGCAGGCTACAAACGTGCGGATATGCTTTTACATGATAAAGAAAGATTCCGCAACCTGCTAAATAATCCTAAATATCCGGTACAGATTATTTGGGCCGGAAAACCTTATCCGATGGATTATGCCGCAATTTCTACCTTTAATACGCTGGTTGAAGAAAGTAAAAACCACAAAAATATGGCTGTTTTAACAGGCTATGAACTTTCTTTAAGTAAATCACTGAAACAAGGCTCTGATTTATGGCTGAATAATCCAAGAGTACCGAGGGAAGCTTCAGGAACATCAGGAATGACTGCAGCTATGAACGGTTCTGTAAACCTTTCAACCGATGATGGCTGGATCCCTGAATTTGCCCACCACGGAGAAAACTCATTTGTTGTTCCAAAAGCAGATTATGCCAATATGAGTATTTATGAACAGGACAATTATGACCTGAACAAATTATATGAAATCCTGGAAAATGAGATTATCCCAACGTACTATGACAATCCAGACAAATGGAGAAAAATCCAGTACAATTCAATGAATGATGTTAAAGATCATTTCAACAGCGACAGAATGGCTGATGAATACTATAAAATACTTTATAACGATTAGCAGACTGCAATATGATGCAAGAAAGCAGTAATTCAATTCTTTTCAAATAAAAATATCCGGGAAAAAATTTCCCGGATATTTTTTTATTAATCTTTTTTCTTTTTAGGTACTTTGAGCCCCTTCTCTTTGGCTTCAGAAATTCCAATGGCTACGGCCTGTTTTCTGTCTGTGACCTTTTCTCCGGAAGAAGATTTTAGTTTTCCTTCCTTAAATTCGTGCATTACCTTTCCTACTTTGTCCTGAGCTTTTTCTGAATATTTTGTCTTGCTCATTATAATTTTTTTAAGGTTTTGGCAGGGTTACCCCTAATTCATAAACATTAGCATGCTTCAAATATTTTGAACGCTCTCTGGAAGTTACAGACTCTAAATGATCATTTTTAATCACTATAATCGGATCTTCCGTATTTTCAATTTCAAAATTGGCGAAATATCTTTCTTCAGGACTTGTTTTATCGTTGCTGGCCTTTATTTTTTGTAGTTCATCTGCATATTTCTTAAATCCGGGATCAGATGAATGGATAAATTTATATTCAGCACCGGCATCTACATAAAAATGAAGTTTTTTATCAATTAATCCTGCTTCATTAGTGATCATAGGATTATCATTTCCATCTTTAAAAGCTACTTCTACAAGCTGTCCTCCTTTACTTTGAGCACATGCTTCCGCATCTTTAAAACTTGAAAAACCAGTATATACAATTTTATCTGTTAAAACGTATCGGTTAAGTTTCTGATCATATGCATTCGTTTCCATAATTATTACTATTAAATTGATTATACTTTATATATTCAATTTTATTGCCAAATGCATACAAATAATATTATAATTTCATTTAGTAAGCTGTTTTTTTACTATTTTGGCCTTTGTAACCAAAACATTATAATAACTATGAAAAATCTAAAAAAAATTTCAAGAGAACAACTTAAAGATGTAGTGGGAGGAATTCTTCCTGGCATGATCCGATGCATTAGCCCGATTTCATGTACCAGAACTGTAGGATATATCGGAGGTCTTGACAACCCATGCGGAAACACAACCTATCCAATATGCGGTCTTGAAGAGTAATTTCTCTTTGATATATTGCACAAACAGGGCTTTTGTCCTGTTTTTTAGTTTTATATGGCTATCTTGATAAGAATTATTAAATTTGAAATCGATTAAAATTAGAAATGAAAAAAATCCTTTTAACTCTTACTGTTGCTGCGGCATTTCAAACGATGTCTGCACAGGAAATTACTTTAGATAAAATATACTCCGGATACTACCGTGGAAAAGGCATTGCCGGAATAACTTCCATGAAAAACGGGGAGAACTATCTGGTTATTGAACCGACAGGAATTGCCAAATATTCTTATAAAACTTCTCAGAAAGAAGGAAATATCGTTGACGGGCAATATGAAAGCTATGAGTTTTCTGATGATGAATCAAAAATATTATTGCTAACGGAAAGCCAGCCGATCTACAGACATTCTTTTTTAGGAAAATTTCAAGTTAAAGATTTAAAAACAGGAAAAACCGTTAGTATTAACAACGGAAAACCTATTCAGGAGCCTAGATTTTCACCTGATGCTTCAAAGATTGCTTTTATAGTAGATAATAATTTATTTTACCAGGATCTTAATTCAGAGAAAATAACGCAGATTACGGAACACGGTGTTAAAAATAAAATCCTCAACGGATTGGCAGACTGGGTATATGAAGAGGAGTTCGGACATGCCAGACTGTATGACTGGACTAAGAATTCTGATGCTATTGTTTTCGTAAAACTTGATGAAAGCGAGGTACCGGAAATCTATATTCCTATCTATGGAAAGACGCTGTATCCATCTGAAATGCGTTATAAATATCCTAAAGCAGGAGAAAAAAACTCAGTGGTTTCAGCTCATATCTATCAATTGGATGGAGCTAAAAAAACAAAAATCAATTTAGACGGTTATAAAAATTATTATATTCCTAATGTGATCCAGACGGCGAAAGCTGATGAGATCGTATTAATAACTTCTGAAAGAACACAAAATGCTTCCGATGTTTTAAAAGTGAATACCAAAACGGGAGCCGTTCAGAAATTATTTACTGAAACAGATGAAAAATGGATTGATACAGACAATCCAACTTTAGAATTCCTGGAGGACGATTCTTTCCTTTGGGGATCTGAAAGAGACGGAAACCGCCATCTATACTGGTATGACAAAGACGGTAAGCTGAAAAAACAGGTGACTAAAGGAAACTGGGAGGTAACTGATTATTATGGCTACAATCCATCATCCAAAGAAATCTACGTTCAGACAACAGAAAAAGGAAGCATCAATAAAGTAGTTTCCAAGATCAATATCGAAAATGGAAAGTCACAGCTGATTTCCAATACGGACGGAAATAATTCCGCCAACTTCAGTAAAAACTATAATTATTTCATTGAAACATCTTCTACGGCTTCAAAACCATACACTTATGTTTTAAAAGACGGAAACGGTAAAACGGTAAAAGAGCTTCAGAACAATAATGACCAGCTTCAAAAGTTAAAATCAGATAATTTTGCTGAAAAAGAATTCATTACGATTCCAAATGCAGTGGGAGATCAGATGAATGCCTGGATCATAAAACCTAAAAACTTTGATAAAAACAAAAAATATCCATTGTTTATGTTCCAATATTCGGGTCCGGGTTCTCAGCAGGTTTCAAATTCTTGGGACAATGGAAACGCAATCTGGTTCGAAATGTTGGCACAAAAAGGATATATCATTGCTTGTGTTGATGGACGTGGAACTGGTTACAAAGGCGCTAAATTCAAAAAGGTAACTTACATGAATTTAGGGAAATATGAAATCGAAGACCAGATCACGGCAGCAAAATGGTTTGGAAACCAGTCTTATATTGATAAAACAAGAATCGGAATGTTCGGATGGAGTTTCGGAGGATATATGACCAGTTTAGCTATGACCAAAGGTGCTGATGTATTTAAAGCCGGAATTGCTGTCGCACCGGTAACCAACTGGAGATATTACGATTCTGTGTACACAGAAAGATTCTTAAGAACACCACAGGAAAACCCTGATGGATATGATAAAAATTCACCTACGGAATATGCAAATTTATTAAAAGGGAACTTCTTACTGATTCATGGAACGGCTGATGACAACGTTCATTTTCAAAACTCTATGGAGTTTTCTGAGGCTTTGATTCAAAACAAAAAGCAGTTTGAGTTTATGGCCTATCCGGATAAAAACCACGGAATTTATGGCGGACAGACAAGACCGCAGCTGTATCAGAAAATGACGGATTTTATTCTTAAGAATTTATAATCTGCATTATAGCCTTATAAAAAATCCTTTCAAGTTGAATTTGAAAGGATTTTTTATTTATTTCATTAATCGTTTTCTAAAGTATTATTTATTTTATCAATTAAAATTAAAAACTTATTTTTGGGAAATTTGAAATTTGCAACTATGAAGACTAAACATCCTAAAGGCCTGCCCTTTCTCTTTTTCACTGAAATGTGGGAACGTTTCGGGTATTATCTGATTCTGGGAATTTTTGTTCTGTATGTCATTGAACCGACTGGCATAAAGGGTGGTCTCGGACTTCCTGACAAAACTGCCGATGATATTTTCGGAACTTATATTGCCCTGACGTACCTGACTCCTTTTATCGGAGGATTTTTAGCAGACAGAGTCTTGGGATATATCAAATCTATTTATTTAGGCGGAATTTTAATGGCCGCAGGATATATCGGGATGGGTGTTTTCAAAGAACTGCCATTATTTTATGGATCTTTAGCCTTAATCATCATTGGAAACGGTTTCTTTAAACCTACTATTTCTACCTTATTAGGAAATCTATACTCTGAAGAACCTTATAAAGCCAATAAAGACTCCGGATACAATATTTTCTATATGGGAATTAATATCGGAGCATTTATCTGTAATATTATCGCTGCTTTTATGCGAAATAAATTTGGATGGGGCGAGGCATTCATTACAGCTGGTGTCGGGATGCTGATCGGGATGGTTATTTTTACGATTGGAAGAAAACATTATATCCATGCTGCACAGATGAAACCTGTACAGGAAGGAGATACAAAGCTTTCTGAAATCATGCTTAAAGTTTTTGTTCCTGCAATTATTGCCGGAGTAATCGGATGGTTTGTTCCTAATAATATCTTCGGAAGCGACAGTACTGATGCTTTTATTTTTGCCTGTGTTCCTGTTATTTATTTTTATGCTTCCCTGTACTTTAAAGCAAAACCTGAAGAGAAAGCTTCTATTGGCGCCCTTTTATCTGTATTTATGATCAGTATGTTCTTTTGGGCAGTTTTCAAACAGAACGGAACAGCTTTAACAAGATGGGCGAATTATTACACCGACCGAAGCGTGCCTGCATCATTAGAAAAACCATTGGAAAACATCTATATGGTGGAAGGAAAAAGCTACAAAGACAAAGAAGTTCCGGTATATAATGATCAGTACCAATCTCAAAAAGACAAAGACGGAAAACCTCTTAAAGAAACAGGAAAAGATATTTACTTTAAAAACATTTCCCCTGAACAGCGGGCTGCATTAGAGCAAAACCCTGAAAAACAGGTTTTCCTGTATAACACTGAACTCTTCCAGTCGATCAATCCGTTCTGGGTAATTGCTTTAACTCCTGTAGTGGTTGGTTTCTGGGCATTGCTGAGGAGAAAAGGAAAAGAACCTTTAACGCCTACAAAAATTGTCCTTGGATTATTTATTTCAGCACTTTCGTGTCTGGTCATGGTATTGGCTGTAATGGCCGGGGAAAATGGAGCGGTCAAAGTTTCAGCATTATGGCTGGTGGCAGGCTATGGAGTCATCACAGTTGGAGAGCTCTGCCTATCACCAATGGGATTATCTTTCGTATCTAAATTATCTCCTGCAAGGATAACAGCATTAATGATGGGAGGATTTTTTCTTGCCAACTCGGTAGGAAACAAACTTTCCGGAATTCTCGCAAGCACGTGGTACAATTATGATAACAAAATGAATTATTTTCTGGTGAATTTTGCATTATTAATATTCGCTACATTATTAGGACTTTCTATGTTAAAAAGATTAAATAAAATCATGAAAGAAAAAGGACACTAATCTCCTGTATTCATACATATTATAAAGCTGTAGTACTATTCTACAGCTTTTTTGTTTAATTATAAAATTAAAACCTTGCCAAAAACTCAAAAAAAACTATATTTGTCAGTCTTAACAAAAATTAACAATAGAAATGGATAATATTGAAGCATTAAGTCCGAAACCGGATGAATTTGTAGAGAATAAGGGTTCCAGACATCCAAAGGGATTATGGGTTCTGTTCGGAACAGAAATGTGGGAGCGTTTCAACTTTTACGGAATGAGAGCGCTTTTGACGCTTTTCATGGTAAATTCCCTATTAATAAAAGAAGCGGATGCGGCAATCATTTATGGTGGATTTTTAGCTTTATGTTATCTTACCCCGCTTTTGGGTGGTTTTATTGCTGATAAATATATCGGAAATAGAAATGCGATCCTTATTGGAGGTTCATTAATGGCAATTGGTCAGTTTTTATTATTCATCAGTGCCTCAAGTTTTTCTGCTGATTTAGGAAGCGCGAAAACAATTATGTGGTTGGCATTATTCGTTATCATTTTCGGTAACGGATTCTTCAAACCCAACATTTCCTCAATGGTAGGAAGTCTTTATCCTAAACAGGAAAAATCTAAACTAGATTCAGCTTTCACGATTTTCTACATGGGAATCAACATTGGAGCATTCCTGGGACAGTTCATTTGTCCTTACGTAGGAGATGTAAAAGATGCCACAACAGGAGTAAGAGATATTTTTGCTTTTAAATGGGGATTCTTGGCAGCTTCAATTGCCATGGTGGTTGGAACAATAACATTCTTTATCCTTAAAAACAAATATGTAGTAACTCCGGAAGGAAGACCTATCGGTGGATTACCAAAAAATAATACAAGTGCAGATTTTGAAGAAGGAGAAACGCAGACAGCAAAATTCACTGGAGCGTCATTAGGAATTACCGGAGGTATTTTCGTTGTTTTATTCTTCGTTTTCAGATACTTACTTGTGGGTGAGTTTGGGTTTAAAGCAGTGGAAATGGGGCAATTAATTAAAGGAATTATTTATCCTTTCATTTATGCTGCAGGTATTGCTTTGGCATTCTTAATTATGAGTTCTGCTGAAAACAAGATAGAAAGACAAAGAATCTGGGTAATTTATATCGTATCATTCTTCATTATTTTCTTCTGGGCAGCTTTCGAGCAGGCAGGATCTTCATTAACATTTATTGCAGATAACCAAACAGACAGAAGTATTTTCGGATGGAATATGCCGCCGTCAATGGTACAGATTTTCAACGGTATTTTCGTTGTATTATTAGCAGTTCCTTTCAGTTTATGCTGGGATAAATTAAGAGCTAAAGGAAAAGAGCCGGTTTCTCCAATGAAGCAGGCAATGGGATTAGCTTTAATTGCTTTAAGTTATTTCATTATCGCTCATAACGTAAAAGATCTTGGAAATTCAGGATTATTAGCAATCAAATGGTTAATGCTTTTATATTTCATCCAAACTTGTGGTGAGCTTTGTTTATCTCCAATCGGTTTATCTTTGGTTGGAAAATTAGCTCCAAAAAGATTCGCATCTTTATTATATGGTGTATTCTTTATTTCTAATGCTGCCGGTTATGCATTGGCAGGTTCATTAGGAGCATTGATTCCTGCCACTGGTGATAAATTCTCTAAAGCACAGGAAATAGGAGTCAATCTTCAAGATGTTTTAGACAAAAAAGTAACATTAAATGCTGATCAGGTTGCAGCATTTGAAAAAGCTCAGTTACCTTTAGCAAATCCAACTTTTGCAGGAGTTGAAATTCACAATTTATTCGAATTCTTTATGGTATTCGTTGTATTGTGTGGTATCGCAGCAGTAATTTTAGCTTTAATTTCACCAATCTTAAAGAAAATGATGCACGGTGTAAACTAACCGCATCAATAAAATATAATTAAAACCTCTGCTAAGTCAGAGGTTTTTTTTATTTTCGTATGATGGAAATTTCCGAAGATTCTTTATTTCAGTCCGTAAAGGAAATTATTAGGCAGTCGCGCGAAAAGGTTTTTCGAATAGCGAATTCTACTTTATTGCTTACGTACTGGCAAATCGGGCAACTTATTGTTGACGATGAGCAGAAAGGAAAAGAACGGGCGACCTACGGATCTTATATATTAAAGAATTTTTCAAAAAAAACTGACTTTGGAGTTTGGAAAATGTTTTGATGAAAGTAATCTAAGAAATATGCGTTCTTTTTATCAGGCGTTTCTAATATGTGATGCATTGCGTCACGAATTGAGCTGGACTCATTACAGGTTATTGAAGGCTGGATAAGGCTCGATAATTCAGAAAAAATAAATCCAAAACAACTGGAACTATACCCAAACTAAATAATTATAAAGCAACTATGAGCTTAACTTTAGATGAAATACAAAATTTCAAAGGAAAATATCCAAAACAAATATGGAGTTTATTTTTCTCTGAAATGTGGGAACGCTTTTGTTTCTACGGAATGCGCGGAATGCTGGTTTTCTTCATGATCTCCCAGCTTAATTTCCACGAAAAGGAAGCAAACCTTCAATATGGCGCCACTCAGGCATTTGTGTATGCCTTTACTTTTATAGGCGGCCTTTTTGCCGATAAAATTCTAGGTTTTCGAAAATCTCTGTTTTGGGGCGGACTTCTAATGATTGTTGGAAGTTTAATTCTGGCAACCGATCCTCATAAGTTTTTCTTTCTGGGAATTGCATTTACCGTTGTAGGAACAGGTTTCTTTAAGCCAAATATTTCATCAATGGTTGGTCAGCTTTATAAACCTAATGATTCAAGAGCTGATGCCGGGTTTTCCCTTTTTTACGCTGGGATCAATCTTGGTGCTTTACTGGGCGGATACCTTTGTATTGCCATAGGTAAAGGAGAAATCCTGGGAAATACCATCCCGGAAAACCTTAGATGGAATGTAGCTTTCGGGTTGGCAGCTATCGTAATGGTCATCAGTTTGATTAACTTTGTTTTCACGCAAAGAAGCCTTGGAACGATAGGTCTTCAGCCGGGCCATCCTAATAATGAAATAAAATCTGCTCCTATTGCAAAATGGCAGGAGTATGGAGTATATGCTTTATCATTAATTTTCGTTCCGATTATAATGGTTATGGTGGCGAAAACCCAGTATACAGATTATTTCATGTATACCATCGGGCCATTAACCCTGATCTATTTGTTCTATGAAATGACAAAAGTAACGGCATCAGAACGTAAAAAGCTGTGGGCAGCACTGGTATTCATTTTGTTTTCTATTCTATTCTGGGGAATTTATGAGCAAAGTGGAGGTTCATTAAGTATTTTCGCTGCTAAAAATTTAAATAAAGACCTTCTTGGATTAGATCCGAACGGAGTTAACAATTCAGGAGGTGCATTTTTCATCATTTTCTTAGCTCCTATTATCGGTCTGTTGTGGATTTGGCTGAATAAAAGAAAGATAGAGCCCAATACCATCATTAAATTCGGTCTTGGATTTATCTTCCTGGGAATAGGGTATTATGTATTATTTGCCACTAAATTCTTTGCGAATGTACAGGGGATTACTTCATTGAACTTTTTCACCATTGCGTTGTTAGTGATTACGCTGGGTGAACTTTGCCTCTCTCCTATCGGACTATCAATTATGACCAAACTTTCCACCAAAAATCTTCAGGGAATGATGATGGGAATGTGGTTCCTGGCTTCAGCATACGGACAGTACGTGGCGGGAATTATCGGAGCAGGTCTTGCAACCGCAAAAAAAGGTGCCACCAACTATGATGTTTTAATCACTTATACTGATGGATATAAACAATTAGGATTATATGCCGTTATTGCCGGTGTGGTACTAATTTTGATATCTCCGTTTGTAAAAAAATTAATGCAGGATGTAAAATAGTCATACGTATTATGCTTAATTTTACTTAAATATCAAATTATGAAAAAAATATTAAGCATAGTACTTCTTTTTTCGCTCACCTTTAGTTTTGCACAAATTAAATGGATGACCATTGAGGAAGCTTTACAAGCTCAAAAAGAAAATCCAAAAAAAATACTGATCGATTTTTATGCAGACTGGTGTGCTCCCTGTAAAATTATGGAGAAAAATACCTATGGACATCCCGTTATTGCTGATATTTTAAATGCAAATTATTATGCAGTAAAATTTAATGCAGAAGAGAAAAAGTCTATGGATATTTTCGGAAGGACATTTACCAATCCTAATACAGAACATAAAAAGGGAAAAAATTCACTTCATGAATTTACCCAATATATGAATGTAAATGCAGTTCCAAGTACTGTTTTTCTTGATGAAAGCGGAGGTCCGATTACCATCCTTCAAGGGGAATTATCTGCAAAAGAACTGGAACCTTATTTAGAACTGATTTCAACAAATCTATTCAAAAAAATAAAAACCCGTGACCAATGGGAAGATTATCAGAAAAAGTTTAAATCTAAAATAAGAGATTAATAAAAAGACCTTCAGAAATTGAGGGTCTTTTTTTTCAATATTTTTTAATTTTTCCTTACTTCAAATTTTAAACTTTAGCCTATTTTCACGAAATTAGTGCTCATTTTTAAATGACTTTAGAGACGTCTATAGAATATGTAAAAGGTATCGGTCCTGAAAAAGCCAAACTCATCAAAAGTGTGTTGGGCATATCTACTGTGGAAGATCTTTTAACTTTCTATCCGATCCGATATCTTGATAAAAGCAAAGTCTACAAAATTTCCAATCTCCAGGAAAGCAGTCTGGAAATTCAGCTTAAAGGGAAAATCACCCATGTGCAGGAAATCCAGACGGGAAAAATTAAAAGACTTGCGGCAAAATTCAATGATGATACCGGAACCATGGATCTGGTATGGTTTCAATATTCTAAATGGATGAAGGAGCAGCTTCCTATTAACCGGGAAATTTATATTTTCGGGAAGATCAATGTTTTTAACAATCAATATTCTATGCCTCATCCGGAGATAGAAATTGAGGAAAAGAAAGAAGGTGATCACCGATTAAGCCCCATTTATCCAAGTTCAGAAAAATTAACCAAAAGAGGGTTAAACCAAAAGTTTTTTCAGACGGTTTTAAAAAATATCTGCAAAGAAATTCCTAATCTCATACAGGAAAATTTTCCGGATTATATGATAAAAGCTTTTAAGTTTTTATCCCGACAGCATACGTATCTGAATATTCATTTTCCAAAAGATATGGAATACGCTGAAAAGGCTGACAATCGCTTGAAATTTGAAGAATCCTTCTTTTTCCAATTGGGTTTTGGGTTGAAAAAACTTCATCATAAAACGCAGTCATTCGGTAATTCCTTTCCGATTGTAGGAGATTATTTTACGAATTTTTATCAGAATCATCTTCCTTTTGAACTGACCAATGCACAGAAAAGGGTGTTAAAGGAAATTCGCCTGGATATGAAAAGACCTATCCAGATGAACAGATTGCTTCAGGGCGATGTGGGTTCAGGAAAAACGATGGTTGCATTGCTTACAATGCTTATTGCCATGGATAACGGTTTTCAAAGCTGTCTGATGGCTCCCACCGAAATTCTTGCCCAACAGCATTACAACGGGATAAAAGACTTACTGGAAGGCACAGGAATCAACATCAGGATCTTAACAGGTTCTTCAAAAGCTTCCCAGAGAAAGATCATTCACGAAGAGCTTGAAAACGGCACACTTTCTATTTTAGTAGGAACTCATGCCGTATTAGAGGATAAAGTAAAATTTAAAAATCTCGGCCTGGCTATTATTGATGAACAGCACAGATTCGGGGTTGCACAACGGGCCAAACTCTGGGCTAAAAATAGAATACCCCCGCATATCCTGGTGATGACGGCAACACCTATTCCAAGAACATTGGCTATGAGTTTTTATTCTGATCTGGATGTTTCTGTTATTGATGAAATGCCGGTAGGAAGAAAACCCATTATAACAGCTCACAGGCGTGAAAAAGACAGAACTTTTGTTTATAATTTCTGCAGAGACGAGATCAGAAAAGGAAGACAGGTTTATTTTGTATATCCGCTGATCGAAGAATCAGAAACGTTGGATTACAAAAATCTGATGGATGGGCTGGAACATGTGATGAATTCTTTTTCAGATTATAATGTCACCATGCTGCATGGAAAAATGAAGCCCGATGAAAAGGATGCTGCCATGAATTATTTCGCCTCTGGAAAAGCCGAAATAATGGTGGCTACCACAGTTATAGAAGTGGGTGTAAATGTTCCCAATGCTTCGGTAATGGTGATTGAAAGTACTGAAAGATTCGGTTTATCACAGCTTCATCAGCTTCGTGGGCGTGTAGGCCGGGGTGCGGAACAGAGCTACTGTATTTTGATGACTTCTGATAAATTGTCTAAAGAAAGCAGAACCCGTATCAAAACGATGACAGAAACGAATGATGGTTTTAAAATTTCTGAGGTTGATATGCAGCTTCGTGGTCCCGGCGATATTCTGGGTACCCAGCAAAGCGGTGTGGTAGATTTTAAGAAACTGGATCTGGTAAACGACTCAGCAATCATTAAAGCAACTAAAGATGCAGTAGAAAAAATACTTGAAAATGATCCTTTACTGACAAAACTGGATCATCTTATCATTAAGAATTATTACGTAAGATATTATAAAGGTAAAAACAAGTGGAGTAAAATTTCATAAAAAAACCGCGAAAAGAAATCTTTCCGCGGCCCCCTTATAAAACTGTTATTTAGAAGAAATTACTTTGATTCAAAAACTTATTTTAATAGCCATAGCTTAATATCTTGTGATTTGGTGTTGTGATGTGAAAATATTTATATATTATTTGAAAATATTTTTGGGCTATAACTATTAAAATAAATTATAAAAAAACAAAATGAATTACTTTTCCAACTTATTTATTATAAAAACTAACTGTGTCTGAGTTGAAGGATTTGGGAATGAAACGAATAAAAATATCCTCCAGCTCTTCTCAAGTTTTCATGATTGTACCGTTTTGTTTAAAGATCTTCTGCGCTTTATAGTTGGAAATTAATATAATCCATTTTGTTTAATTAACATTGTGATTAATATAATTTAGTTTCTTATTCGAAACAATTGTCTTTTCAAACATTTATTGATTTTATATATAATAAATTTGTGTCGCTTATTTACAGTTACAAAATTGCAACTAATCACCTGAAAAGCTTTTACATTATTCCTATTATTAGTTATAAAATTTTCACCTATGTGTGAATATTATGTATCAAATACTACTTCTCTGTTCAAATGCAGGTAACATATAGTATGTTTAATTATCCTACTTTCATCATAAAGTTATCGATATTTAATCCTGAAGTATGATACTGCCAATTGATGGTAATAACTTCTGTAAGAATCTTTTTTAACGCTTCATAAGCCTCCGGTTTTTTGATGAAAATATTGGCTCCTTTTACAAAAACATTTTCAATTTCCTCTTCCGAAAGCAGATGAGAATAGACGGCCGTGACAATATTACTGAATCTGAAATCCATTCTTATTTCTTCCAGACAATCCATACTGCTCTTCTCTGTAATTTCGTATTTCATAAATACCATTTCAGGTATAAGAGCATCTTCACTGTTCAGGTATTCCATTAAATTATCACCATTGGTAAAACACTGAACCTTTACACCAACTTTTAAATCTTTAAATATGCTTTTAAAGAATATTAAATTTCCTTCATCTTCGTCTACTACTATTACGTTTAGAAATTCTTTATTCATAGAGCATTTTTGAATTGATTACTAAACTTTGGGCCTTCCGTCTTTTCATAATGATTTTATGAAACTGTGAAGGTGTAATCCCAGTTGTATTTTTAAATTGCGTGCTCAAATGGGCAACACTGGAATAATTCAGTTTATGAGCAATTTCTGTAAGACTTTGTTTATTGCTGATGATCAGTTCTTTTGCATATTCTATTTTCTGAAGAATAATAAAATTTTCTATGGAAGTATAAGTAACTTCGGAAAACAGATTAGAAAGGTACCCATAGCTGTGATTTAGCTTTTCTGCAATGTATATTGAAGCTTTCACGGGAACAGTTTCCGTAGAAAAAACAAGTTCTACAATAGCATCTTTAATTTTCTGCACCAAAGCAGTTTTTTGGCTTTCAATAATTTCTATTCCATAGTCTTTAAGATTCTTCTTGAAAACACTATGTTGCTCCTGTGTAAAAGATTCATAGAATTCTACTTCACCAAAGTTCAGCAGGCGGTACTTAAGCCCCTGCTCTTTAAGTTTTTCATCCAACACTTTCTTACAGAGAGCATTGAAATCAAATTTTACGTACATTTTCATCCTAGTATAAGTGTGCTAAATTTTAGTAAATATAAGAATTTATTTCAATCTAAAGTGATATAGAGTGTTTTTTTTCAACATTCTATGGGATCACAAAAAAAATTCCTGTATCAGATACAGGAATTTAAACACTAAGGATGAAAAAAAATACACTGATAAAAAGCCTAACAGCTTAAAACCAAGCATATGAATGTATTGTTATGAATGATTTGGTTCTGATACAAAGATGATTTAAAAAACCATATCACTTGTTATAGAATTATAGGATAATGTTATAGAATTTTAAGTCAAATTATCGTGAATTAAAAACTCCATTAGAAAATCATCCATAACAAATCCATTACCGATATCAAAAACGCCTTCCCCATAGATTACATATCCCTGAGATTCATAGAATTTTTTTGCGGAATTATATTTGTTTACATTCAGAATAATTCTTTTGTCACCACTTTCGGAAGCTTTTTGAGTTAAGAAAGTCACGGTCTTTTTCCCCAAACCTTTTCCTTTACTTTCGGGAACCAGATAAATGCGGTGAAGTTTTGTCGTACCTTCTTCATAGCTATTCTCGTACCCTATAAATCCATCATAAAGACCATCTGCCTCATCTAATATCATAAAATAATGATAATTAGGCTGCTGCAAATGCCCTAAAATCTCATCATTGGAATACATCGTATCAAGCATATACTTCATCTGCTCAGCGGAGAGAATATCTGCATATGCATTTTCCCATGATCGTCTTGCCAATTCTTGTATTAAGGGAATATCCTGTTCTGTTGCCTTTCTTAATGTCATGTTTTTATTAATTAAAAAAAGTGAAAAGCGTATTGCTTTCCACTCATGTTATTGATGAATAATCAATTGTAATTTCTCTAATACATTCATCAGAGAAGTAAAACTGATCTTGTATGTATTAAATATTGGCCATTTCAGCTTTTATCCTGGCATATAATCCTTCTGAAGCGGGAACCAAAGGAAGCCTTAGGTAATTTTTAACAATCCCTTTTTCTACCAATACTGCTTTAACGCCGCAAGGATTTCCTTCCGCAAAAATCAGACGGATCATTTCCACTAATTTATTGTGAATTTTATAAGCTTCCTTCACTTTTCCTTCAAAAGCAAGCTGTACCATTGTTGTAAATTCTTTAGGATAAGCTTGTCCTATTACAGAAATAACGCCATCACCCCCTGCAAGTGTTACCGGAAGTGTATATTCATCATCACCAGAAACCAAAGAAAATCCTTCAGGTTTTTTTCTTAAGATATCAAAATACTGAAGAATGTTAGGGGCTGCTTCTTTGATAAGGAATAAATTAGGAAATTCTTTTGCTAAACGAAGAGTAGTATCCACTTCTAGATTTTGTCCTGTTCTTGAAGGAACGTTATAAATAATGATGTTTTTACCGGTTGAAGCAAGTGCTTTATAATGTTGGTAAAGCCCTTCCTGATTAGGTTTATTGTAATACGGAGATACTGACAGAACAGCTTCAAAAGCTGATAAATCTGTTTCTTCAATCTGTTTTTTTACTTCAAGAGTATTGTTTCCGCCAATTCCCAAAACAAGGGGAAGGCGTTTACCATTTACTTTAATGATATGATCTACTACCTGTTTCTTCTCCTCGGTAGAAAGTGTTGCAGCTTCTGCTGTAGTTCCTAATACAACTAAATAGTTGATCCCGTTCTCGATATTATATTCAACAAGTTTTGTTAAACTGTCGAAATCAACGGATAAATCTTCATTAAAGGGCGTTATTAATGCAACACCTACTCCTTTTAAAATGCTCATCTGCTAAAATTATTTTCTTCAAATTTAATAATTTAGACTAAGAATTTATAATAATTAATAATGTTTTATTATACATATAATTATATTTGCATATACTAAAAGAGATTATGAAAAATAAATTCTTATTACTGGGAATTTCTCTGACTATCCTTACTGCATGCAAGACAGCTTCTTTGCAGGTATCTAATGTACAGACACAGAAAAATATTTCTATTAATAACGAGCTGAAGAATGACGAAGATTTTGTAAAAATTATCGAACCTTATAAGCAAAAATTGGATAAAGAGATGAATCAGAAAATCTCCCATACCAATACAGACCTTACCAAACAGGGGGATAACAGTAACTTGGGAAATCTTTTAGCAGACTACACATTCGAAGGAGCTGATCAATGGACAAAATCCAAGCTTAATAAAAATGTAGATGCCGCCCTGATTAATATCGGAGGAATCCGTACCACGATCGGAAAAGGTGACATCCTTTTGAAAAGCGTCTTTGAGGTAATGCCTTTTGAAAATGAAGTGATTATCGTTAAACTGAAAGGAACTGATCTGCAGGGACTTTTTGATTATTACGCAAAAACTCAGGTAAACAATCCTGTGTCTCATTTATATATTGAAACAAATAACGGGCAGCTGTCAAAGTCTTTAATCAACGGAAAACCGGTAAATCCTAATCAGGATTATTATATTGCAACTTCTGATTATCTTGCTTTAGGGGGCGACAACATGAAATTCTTCGCAAAAGGAGAATCAATTCCTACGGGAATCCGGTTAAGAGATTTATTTATAGACTATTTCAAGAAAAATACTGAAGTAGTACCTAATACTGATGTTCGTTTAAATTTTATTGGTAAGAAGTAATGGATAGAAAAAGTTTTTTAAAAGCAATTAGCGGCGGAACTTTAGCAATGGCTTTAGCTCCTAACATGATGATGGCAGAGAATTTGAAATTCAGCGGGATAACATCTGCCAGAAAACTGACTATTCTCCATACCAATGACCAACACAGCAGAATTGAACCTTTTGACGAAAGTTATACAAAAAATCCTAATCAGGGAGGTTTTGCAAGAAGAGCCAGCCTTATTCAGCAAATCCGAAGTCAGGAAAGCAATGTATTGCTGCTTGATTCCGGAGACATTTTCCAGGGAACTCCATATTTCAATTTTTTTGGAGGTGAGCTGGAATTTAAATTAATGTCTATGATGAAGTATGATGCTTCTACCATGGGAAATCATGATTTTGACAATGGTTTGGATGGCTTTTTAAAGGTACTGCCGAATGCTCAGTTTCCTTTTATCTGCTCCAACTATGATTTCAAAAATACAGTGTTAGACGGAAAAACCGCTCCTTATAAAATTTTCAATAAAGATGGGATTAAAGTCGGGATTTTTGCAGTAGGAATACAATTGGATGGGCTTGTAGGCAAGAAACAATATGGGGAAACTGTTTATTCAGATCCCATTGATGTGGCACAGCATTATTCGAATTTTCTTAAAAATGAACAGAAATGTGATCTTGTGATCTGCCTTTCCCATATCGGCTATGATTATAAAGACGAACCCAATAAAGTAAGTGATAAAATTCTTGCAGCCAAAACGGAAAACATTGACATTATATTAGGTGGCCATACCCATACTTTTTTACCAGAACCACAAACCTATACCAACAGACAAGGAAAAAATGTACTGGTTAATCAGGTAGGATGGGCAGGTCTTCTTTTAGGCAGAATAGATTTTCACTTTGATTCTAATAAAAATATACAGCATATTTCCTGGAATAATCAAGTAATCGACAGCAGCATAATCGCATAATATGAAAAAACTTTATACAATTTCTCTTGGTATTTTAGCATCCCTGCAATTGACAAATGCACAGACCATTTCATCTAAAAAGTGGACCGATCTTTTTTCCTATAACAATGTCTTGGCTATGAAAGAAGACAATGGAAAAATAATAGCCGCTACAGAAAACGGGATATTCTATTATACGACCTCAACAGGAGAGATTACAAAGTTGTCGAAAGCCAACGGTCTCCATGACGTAAGCATCACTGCGTTTGATTATAATCCGAAAACAAAAATTGGCCTTATCGGATATGAGAATGGTTCGCTGGATGTCATTACCCCACAAGAAATCACCTATGTGGTAGATATTCCTATTGCTGCCAGTTATAACGGAAGCAAAAAAATCAATCATATTTCTATTACAGGAGATCAGGCTGTCGTTTCGGTAGGATATGGTCTTTCAATATTTAATCTTAAGAAAAAAGAATTCGGAGACTCTGCTTTCTTTTTAAACGGGGGTATTTATGAAGCAAGTAATGAAGCGACAATCTTTGGAACTAAAGTATATGCTGTTACCAATACCGGGCTAAAAAGCCATGAAATGAACACTACATTTCCGGTTTTTTCAACCTGGACTACAGAGATTGCCGGATCATTTAAACACATTGATGCAGAATCGGGAATCATTTTCTCTTCTGCAACAGCTGCATTTATGTACAATAATGGTACATCTACGGCCCTACCCGTTACCTTTGGAAACATTCATGATGTAGTGACTACCACTGATAATATTATAATTACCGACCAAAATAGAATATATACATTTAACAATAGCGGTATGGCCCAGGCCACGGTAAGTGTAGGAGAAGAATGTAATACGGCAACAATGGTTGGTGGAAAAGTGTATGGGGGAACTATTTTATCCGGAATCAAGGATGAAGCCAATAGTACGTATAAGCCTTCCGGTCCTTATCTTAATTATGCCTATAAAATAAATCTGTACGATAACAATCAGATGCTGGTTTCTTCGGGGGCAAGAGGAAACAGATATAATTCAGAGGTTTTAAACCCTAAAAATCCTGGGTTTTATTATTTTAACGGCGCTGAATGGATTTATTCTTCTTATTTCATTGGAAATGCAATATCATTTAACGTTCTGGATGCGATTTTCAATCCGATGGATAATAATGAGGTTTTTTTTACAAACTACGCCAACTTTAATCAAGGAGTTTACAAAATGAAGTACAATTCCACCAATAAAGATTTTGATTTTGTAAAGCGCTATGATTTGGTTGCTAATACTCCTTATTATTATCGTCCTGTAGGTTTCGTAAGTGATAGTGAAAATAATCTTTTTGTAAGTTTTGGCTTTAATTTTGGGTATGGCTCACTAGGTATCTTTGATAAATCAGCAGATAATTTTATAATAAAGAAATTCAGTTTAACAAGTGAGGCAGTTCAAAAACCTTTGCTATATGAAGGACTTTTATGGATTCCTATGCCCAGAACAATCAATTTAATGGCATATGATTATAAAAATACGGCAACCAATACTTCTGATGATGTAGAATATATAATAGGAGATTCCAACGGATTTGCCGGTAATTCAAGAGGTACATTATCCGTGGCTATTGATAAATCTGGTGATGCATGGATAGGAACAGACAGCGGACTAAGGATATTACCTAACGCCGTTACAGAAATAAAAGGAACAGATCCAAAAGTAAATCCTATTATTATTGAGCAGGGAGGGCTTGGTGAAGAACTTTTCAGAGATACTCAGATTCTTCAGATAGAAGTAGATGGCGGTGATCATAAATGGGTATCCGTAGATGGTGGTGGTGTATATTATTTATCAGCAGATGGTCAGCAGACCATAAAGCACTTCACAAAAGAAAACTCACCATTGCCAACCAACAGTGTAACAGATATCAAAGTAGACCGAAAGACCGGCAAAGTATATTTTGCCACTTACAGCGGTATCGTAGCCTATCAAAGTGATGTTTCTGATGTTAATTCAAACTTTGGAAATGTCGTGGTGTATCCCAATCCTGTCGTATACTCTAATTTTAAGGGGAAAGTGACAATTAAGGGACTGGCAGAAAAAACAAATATAAGAATTGCCGATGTGGCAGGAAATGTAGTACACTCAGCAGTAGCAAGAGGCGGATATTATGAATGGGATCTAAATAATGTAAGAGGTACGCGAGTGGCTTCCGGAATTTATTTTGTACTGATGACCAACGAAGACGGCTCTGATAAAGCTACTGCAAAAATAGCTGTGGTTAATTAATGAATTCACAAAACGGGTTTTTACTTTCGTTTATCAAATACGGAGAAAATGATGCCGTCCTTCACTGTTTTACAGAAGAGGACGGCTTTCAAACCTATTTTCTAAAAGGAATTTATTCTAAAAGAAACAAAAAGAAAGCCCTGCTTTTACCTTTAAGCAAGCTTAATTTTACAACTCATCCGATCAAGGGGAACGGTATTCCTACGGTATCAAAATTCGAACTCATAGAAAACAACGATATCTACACGGATATCAAAGTAAATACGGTTATTTTTTTCGTTTCAGATTTTTTAAACCAAATACTTAAACATGAAAATAAAAACCCCGGTATATTCTTTAGTATCGATCAATTTATTGCCGAACTGACGAATAAAAACTATCAGTCACATCTTCTTTTTCTCATAGCTATATTAAGAATTCAGGGAGTTGCTCCACTGGTGAATAGTGGAAAATACCTCGATCCGGAAACAGGAATTTTTGCTGTTAGTGCTTCCCATCAGCTATTCAATGAAGAAATTTCCACACTGTGGAAAAATACGGTTTCCTCTGAGAACCTCTACCATGTAAAAATCCCTTCTTCTTTACGGAAAGATTTTCTGGACAGCATTTTGGTATATTATCATTATCACATTACTGATTTCAGAATACCCGCATCCCTCGAAATTATTCAGCAGATTTTTGAATAATGGGTGGATTTGCAAATATCCTTCCTAGCTTTTAAGCTTTTCCACATCTTCCGGCATTTCTGTTTCAGATTCTGCAATTTCTTTTTTGGTAAATCTGGGCTGCAGTATTTTCGCGATTAAGCCTGTCCATCCCGTCTGATGAGAAGCTCCTACTCCACGACCATTATCACCATGGAAATATTCGTAAAACAAAATATAATCCTTGAAATTGGGATCTGTCTGAAACCTTTCATACTGATTGTTTACAGGTCGGTTTCCATTTTCATCCTTTAAAAATATTTTAGAAAGTCTTTTGCTTAATGAATCAGCAATCTGATCTAAATTTAAATATTCACCGCTTCCCGTAGGATATTCCACCAAGAAATCAGGACTGTAATAAAAGAAGAATCGCTGCAGACTTTCAATGATGAGAAAATTAATTGGAAACCAGATGGGTCCACGCCAATTGCTATTCCCTCCAAAAAGACCGCTGTCACTTTCTGCCGGAGTATATTTTACGCAGTAATCTCTATTATTTAAATTCAGAGTATAGGGATTATTTTCATATTCTTTAGATAGTGCCCGAATTCCGTAATCACTTAAAAACTCCTCCGGATTCAACATTCTGCTCAGTAATCTTTTCAGACGATGACCACGCAGCAGAGACAATAAATGTTTAGAATCCTGTCCCTTTACTTCCCATCTTGAAACGAGCGAGGCCAGTTCCGGTTTATTTTCAAGAACCCATTTCATTCTCTTCTTAAAATTAGGGAGATTTTCAATCATTTCATCATCAATAACTTCTACCGCAAACATGGGAATTAATCCTACTATCGTTCTCAATTTAAGATACATATTCGTTCCATCACTGGAAGAAATCGCATCGTAGAAAAATTCGTCTTCTTCATCCCAAAGGCTGAAATTCTCTTCTCCCATATTATCCAGAGAATGGGCAATAGAAAGAAAATGTTCAAAGAATTTCATCGCCATTTCTTCATATACGTTATTATACTGAGCTAACTCCAGTGCAATCCTCATCATATTCAGGGCAAACATCGCCATCCAGCTTGTTCCGTCTGACTGTTCCAGCTGCTCGCCATTTGGAAGAACGGCATTGCGGTCAAAAACCCCAATATTATCAAGGCCTAAAAATCCGCCTTCGAAAATATTATTCCCGTTTTTATCTTTCTTATTGACCCACCAGGTAAAATTCATGAGCAATTTCTGAAAAGCACTTTCCAAAAAAGCTACATCAGGTTTCCCTTTAAGAAATTCATCAATTTTAAATACCCTGAAAACAGCCCAGGCATGAACCGGCGGATTCACATCACTAAAATCCCACTCGTAGGCAGGAAGCTGTCCGTTCGGATGCATATACCATTCAAATAAGAAGAGTTTCAATTGGTATTTTGCAAAATCAGGATCAATTAAAGAAAAGCTAATAGTATGAAATGCCAGATCCCATGTTGCATACCACGGATATTCCCATTTATCGGGCATCGAAATAATATGTTCATTGTTGAGATGCTTCCAATCTGAATTTCTGATTTTTTCCCGTGATTTTGGAGGTGGTATTTCTCCGGGATCGCCTTTAAGCCATTTCTCTACGTTGTAATGGTAAAACATTTTATTCCAGAGCATTCCTGCAAACGCCTGCCGCTGTACCAGTTTCTCATCATCTGTCTGGATTCCCTTCTGGATTTCAGCATAGAATTCATCCGATTCTTTTTGTCTTGTACTGAAAGTCTCTTCAAAATCCTTAAAAGGCTTTTCCAGCTTTTTATCAGACATTCTGAATTCAAAAGTTTTAGTTTCTCTTGCTTTAAAATTTTCATCAATAAAAAAGGACGCTTTTGTGCCCATATGGTCCGGATTTACAGATGCTGAATTTCCATTAATAATAAAATCGTTAATTCCATCTTTGCAATAGGCTGAAGCATTGGGTGATTGATAAATGCGTTCACTGTTGGTCTCATTATCGCAAAATAAAACCTGTGCGGAATTTCTCGCATAGAGATTTTTTATTTCCAGATCTTTATGGCTGATTTCAATACAGGAAGAATCCTCGGAACGTAATTGTGGCTTATAATCGTCGTATCCCCAATTCCAGGTATTCCTGAACCAAACGGTGGGAAGTAATACCAGAGGAACATTGTTTTCAGATTTATTAACAATTGTGAGCCTTACTAAAATATCATTCTGGCTTTCTTTCACATATTCAATGAAAATATCAAAATATTCATCGTGGTCAAAGATTCCGGTATCGATAAGCTCATACTCCGGGTCATCTTTACCTTTTCTTGCATTTGTTTCTATTAAATTTTCATAGGGAAAAGCATTCTGGGGATATTTATAGAGCATCTTCATGTAAGAATGCGTAGGAGTGGAATCCAGATAATAAAAATACTCCTTTACATCTTCTCCGTGATTGCCCTGTCCATTGGTAAGACCGAAAAACCGCTCTTTTACCATTTTATCTTTCTTGTTCCAGAATCCTACGGAGAATACCAGCTTCTGAAAATCATCACAGATGCCGCATATCCCTTCTTCACCCCATCGGTATGCTTTAGCTTCTGCTGTATCATGAGTGGTATAATTCCATGCATCACCATTGGCACTGTAGTCTTCCCGTACCAGTCCCCATTCGCGGTTGCTTACATAAGGTCCCCATTTTTTCCATGAAACATCTGAAATTCTTTGCTTTTCCGACATGAACTAATTTTTAAATTATTTAAAAAGTGAAAAATAAAAAAGTGAATGGTCAATTGTCAATTTTGCTTCGCAAAGCAATTTAGAAATTCACAACGAAGTTGATTCACAATTAATGTTGTAAAAAGTGAGTGGTCAATCGTCAATTTTGCTTCGCAAGGCAATTTAAAAATTCACAACGAAGTTGATTCACAATTCACCATTGCCACCTCTTACCCTCCTGTTGAAAAACTTTCAAAAGTGGTCATTGCACCATCTACGAAAATACTGGTTCCCGTAATATAATCTGCCATATCACTTGCTAAGAAAACTGCCAGATTTCCGATATCCTGCGGCTGACCTATTCTGTTATATGGAATAAGAGTCAACAAAGAATTCAAAGCCTGTGGAGTGCTCCATGCGTCTTTATTAATAGGGGTCTGAATGGCACCCGGACAAATCGAATTAACCCGGATTTTATCTGCCCCATATTCCTGAGCAAGGGTCTGCATCAGCATTCTTATCGCTCCTTTACTCGATGCATAATTGGCATGTCCTGCCCAGGGAATAATTTCGTGAACAGAACTGATATGAATAATTTTTCCACATGCAACAGAACGTGAGGGGTCGATACCACGACGTAAAAATTCTTTGATCGCTTCGCGGGCACACAGAAACTGTCCGGTAAGGTTTACCCCAATTACAGCATTCCACTGGTCGAGAGTCATCTCAGTAAATTTTGCATCTTTCTGGATGCCTGCATTATTGATTAAAATATCTACTGTTCCTAATTCAGCAACGACATCTTTAAACATCGCCACCACCTGGTCTTCTTTGGAAACGTCACATTGGTAAGTGATACCCTTTCCTCCGGCATCTGTAATTTCTTTTAAAACAGCCTGGGCATCGGGTAAAGATTTCTCTACCGGATAATTGATAACAACGGTGGCACCTGCCGAAGCCAATGATACAGCAATTCCTTTACCTATTCCACTTGAGGCTCCCGTAATAACAGCCACCTGATTTTGAAGTGATATTTCCATATTTATTATTTGATCTTACTCAAAGTTAATGGAAAGTATGGGTGAGAATGAAAGATTTTAAATTAAAATTTTCTTAAAGTTTTATGCATCAGGAACTGAGGTCCGCTTCTTCCAATCCGTGTTTTTCCCTCAAATACATATTCTGCTTTTAGGTAGAGCTGGTACGCTGAAATATTTTTCTGATTAACTGCCAGCACAATTTCGTCACATGCTCTGAAATGTTCTTTAACAAAATCATCCAACTTCAACATGGCAGACTTTCCGATCCCTTTTCCCTGTAATTGAGGATTGATAGAGAACGATCTTAATAACACAGAGTTTTTATTATCGGTAAGGTCAAATTTATCTTCCCCGAAATCCAGCACAAAAAATCCGGCTGGCTTTTCATCATAGAAAATGGTTATAGGATATGCCAAATCATCATCTCTTTCTTTAATCCTTTCAAGGGCCTGTTCTGCCGTTGCGGTAAAAAGAGATTGAGTTTCATCGAGCGTATATTGTAATCCTGATATATCTTCAGGCTGGAAAAAATGTAAACTGTTCATTGCTTAATGGTGATAAATATCCTGATACATTACTCCTGCTCTTATTTCTATCGGAAGTTTATTTTCTTCAGGAACAATAGGACAGTTATAGTCGTAAGCATTATAAGCACAGAAAGGCTGGTACGATTGATTAAAATCTAATATAATGGTATTCCCTTTCGGAATCTTTAAATCCATATATTTTCCACCACCATAAGTTTCTTTTTCATTGGTTGCATCACGAAACGGCAGGAAAAGATAATCCTTATATTTTTTCTGTTTAATTAAATCTAAACTTTGATATAAATTTAAAGTATAGGATTTCCCATCTAATTCAAAGATTGCCTTTCCATATTCTTTGTACGTTTTTGTTTTCCCTGAAGATGTCGGAAGGTCAAAAGGCTTCGCATTTTTTGTTTTTACGAATTTTGCCGTTACTCTATATTTCAAATCAAAAGGAAAGAAAGGATGTCCTTTAAAATTGGTAAAATTATCTCCACGTAAAGGAGTTTCTTTAGGATTAAGGTATTCGGCATTCAGATCTTCCTGGAATTTTTTAACTTCCATGACTTCCGGAGAAACCATTTTTTGAGAAAAAGCCCACAACGGGAACAGTAAGAATAAGACAATATATTTTTTCATACTTGTTTCAATTAAAAGAGTAAAACTATGAATTTTCATGGGATGAAAGTTAAAATTGCAAAAAAAAGTATAATCTGTTTTAAATAAGAGGCTCTAGCATACTTTTTGAAAAATAGAGAGTATGGACAGAAAGAAATTCATTACAACAAGTGTTTTAGCAGTATCCGGCTTTTATTTTTTACAATCCAATTTATTTCAGGCAGCTCAGCCTTCGATTTCAGATCAAAAAGACAGAGAGGTTCCGATCATTATTATCGGGTCCGGATATGGCGGTGCTGTTGCAGCGCTTCGTTTGTGTGAAGCCGGAAAAAAAGTTGTGATGCTGGAAATGGGCCTTAATTGGGAAAAATCAGGAATTCCTTTTTCCAATCTTCTAAAACCGGGTAAAAGTGCAGCATGGTTAAAAAAGAAAAGCATTGCCCCTTTTATGAATCTTTTTTCTTTAACTCCATTTACAGGAGCGCTGGACCGGTTAGATTTTGAGCACATCAACGTTTGGGTTGGAAGAGGTGTCGGTGGTGGATCAATCGTTAACGGCGGAATGGCTGTTACTCCGAAAGAAAGTTATTTCAAAGAAGTTTTTCCGGATCTGGACGCTGAAAAGTTTTATAATTTCTACTTTCCATTAGTTCATAAAGAATTGAAAGTGAATGTGATTGATGAGCAATTTTTAAAGGACTGTCCATATTATAAATTTACCCGAGTAGGTGAAGAAGAAGCCCACAAAGCCGGGTTTAAGACTATACGGGTTCCTAATGTCTATGATTTCAAGTATATGGAGAAAGAGTTCAGGAATGAGGTTCCCCGCTCTGCCCTCAATACGGAAGTCATCTATGGAAATAATCACGGTAAGAACAGCCTGGATAAAACCTATCTCAAAAAAGCAATGGAAACAGGAAACCTTGAAATCCTGGACCTTCATAAAGTTGACCATATAAAGCTTAATGAAGATAAGAGTTATACACTAGCCATCCAGCAGATCGACACGGCAGGACAGACCATTGCTGATAGAACTTTTCGCTGTAAAAAACTGATCCTTTCGGCAGGAACTATGGGAACGTTAGAATTATTGCTGCGTTCTCAGTCTTTACATAACTTTCCAATTCATGAACTCGTCGGTAAAAACTGGGGGAACAATGGAAATTTCATGACAGGCAGAAACTGGGTAAAACCATTATCCGGCGGAACAGGTGCCCAGCAGTCTACCATTCCTGTAGGTGGAGTTGATAACTGGGATGATCAGGAGCATCCTTTTTTTACTGAGATTGCGCCGCTCCCCATGGGAATGGATGTAGCCACCGCTTTGTATCTGCTCATCAACAGGGTTGATAAAAAAGGGGAAGTTACTTATGATTCAGCTTACAAAAAACTTGCCCTGAACTGGGATCAAAGTCATACCGTCAAAATGAGAGAAAATGCCAATTATTTTATCAAAACGATGAACAGGGCTAACGGCGGAACCCGCAGTCATTTCCTCTTTAATAATGGTTTCGGAGCTGATGTCTGTTATCATCCGCTTGGGGGTTGTGTTTTAGGACAGGCTACCAATCAGCATGGCAAGCTTAAAGAGCATGAAAATCTGTATGTGATGGATGGTTCATTAATTCCGGGAACTATTGGGGTGAACCCGTTTGTTACAATCACCGCCATTGCAGAATTTTGTATTGAAAATTTAATAAAGGAAAATGAATTTGCATAGCCTGAGAACAAAAGTTTATTCTTTATTGATAGTTAATAGGATTCCGCAATTTTAACCCGATACACATCCATAAAGTTTCTTTTAATGGAATTGACGTAAAAGCCACCTTCTTCGGGAATAACTTCTTTAAGGTCAAAACTTTTACAGTCTTTGGGTAGGCCTGAAAATATAAGGGTAAACCAGAAATCTTTCATAAAAGGTACCACCGTCCAGTTGGGAGACATAGTAATATTCTCCACATGGATCAGTTTGCTTTTATGTTCGGATTGATTATCAAACAGATAGGTTGACTGCCAAATCCTGATGAGGTTTCCTAAAAATGGTGATGCCGGAAAACAACAGTGTATGATAACCTGCTTCTCTTCTTCTATTTTTGTCTGAAGAGATTCCAGGAGTTCTTTTACAATAACAGGCTTTACAATTACTTCTTCCACTTTTATTTCTATGAATCATCAATGGTGAATGGTCAATTTTTACACTTACCCTTCACCACTGACGATTTCTTTTTTTTTAATATTCTAATTCTAATGTTTCTTTGGTGTAATTTCTTACTTTCTCGGTAAGCTCAGGGTTTCCTGATAATTTCTGACCATACGAAGGAATTATTTCCAAGAGTTTTTCTTTCCATTCTCCGTGGAGTTTTTCCGGGAAGCATTTTTCAAGAACGTTTACCATGGCATATACTGCTGTTGAAGCTCCTGGCGAAGCGCCCAGTAATGAGGCAATGGTACCGCTTTTATTCACTACCACCTCAGTGCCGAATTCCAGTTTACCACCATCTTTTTCATCTTTTTTAATGATCTGAACACGTTGTCCTGCAAGCTTTAGTTCCCAGTCTTCTTCATTGGCATCTTTGATAAATTCTCTCAAATGTTGCATTCTTTGAGATTTTGTCATCGCAACCTGCTGAATCAGATATTTGGTCAGTGGGATATTATGCCACCACGCTCCAAACAGCGAGCGTAAGTTTTTGGTATTGACACTTTCCGGAAGATCAAGATAACTTCCTTCTTTTAAAAATTTTGTTGAAAACCCTGCGAAAGGACCAAAAAGAAGTGCTTTTTTACCATCAATAATTCTAAGGTCCAAATGCGGAACCGACATCGGCGGAGCATCTACTGTAGCCTGTGTATACACTTTTGCCTGGTGCTTTTCTACCAGTTCCTGATTGTGAGATACGAGCCATTGCCCTGAAACCGGGAATCCTCCATAGCCTTCACTTTCTTTAATATCAGAGCTGTCAAGTAACGGAAGCGCATATCCTCCCGCTCCTATGAATACAAAGTCTGCCGTAACTTCCTGTTTATGGCTGTGGATTCTGTCTTTCACCTTCATTCCCCAGGTTCCGTCTTCTCTTGGATCCACATCTTTTACTTCGTGGTACAGGAATACCTCTACATTAGAATCTTCCAATAAATGCCGCCCCATTTTTCGGGTAAGGCTTCCAAAGTTAACATCGGTACCCAGATCCATTTTAGTAGCTGCCATCACTTCAGAATCATTTCTCTTGCTCATGACAAGCGGAATCCATTCTCTCAGCTGATCATGATCCGTTGAAAACTCCATTCCTGAGAACAGTACAGATTCTGACATTTTTTCATGACGTTTTCTTAAGTATTCGGCATCTTTTTCACCAAATACCAAACTCATATGAGGGCATGAATTAATGAACTCTTTCGGTTCCTTTACATAGCCTTTTTTAATAAGGTAGGACCAAAACTGCTTAGACATTTCAAACTGCTCTGCAATACTTTCTGCCTTAGAGATATCAATGGATCCATCGGGTTTTTCCGGAGTATAATTAAGTTCACAAAAGGCTGAATGGCCGGTGCCTGCATTGTTCCAGGCTGCCGTGCTTTCCTTGGCAAACCTTCCCAGCCTTTCAAATATGGCAATTTCAAGATCAGGATTAAATTCATGAAGCAGGGTAGCTAAAGTGGCACTCATAATTCCGCCACCTATCAGTACAACGTCATATTTTGGTTTTGGCGTTCTGCTTGTAAGGGATTGTGACATAATTCTAAATTTTACTCAAATTTCGGTAAAAGTTTTTAGAACCTCTGCGCTCTTTACAGATTTTAACACGTTAATTTTCTTGCTAGAATAAATTAACGGATTCTCTACAATTACTCATGGAAATTATCAATCTTCTCCTATTGATATTAGGTATTAGAGCTAATTTCTATACTTTCTATTTTATATTTTGTCAAAAATGAGCACATTTTATGAGTAAAACATAGAATTTTTAAAATTTAATTAAAAATATTAACTACTCGTTTTCTCCAAATTTATTTTTTTCTAAATCTAAGTTTATTTATGTTGTTTTAAGTTTATGATATAGAATACTGTAAAACCAATTGATTACAATAATATAATTTATCAAACAAAGGTGATAATTTTACATAATACTCAATAATAAGTGAAATTTTAACAAAAATAATATAAATAAAACATCAATTAAATGTAATTAACACCATTATTTTAAGCATATTTTCTTTACTTTGGCATTATATTTATACGCATTCAAACATATATCTATTAAAATTATTTCGAATAAACATATTTAAGATGAAAATTTTAAACTTCGTAAGTACACTGTTCGCTACAGCGGCTCTGGCCCAAAGCGGAAGTGTAGGAATCAACACGTCCAGTCCGGACACCAGTTCAATTTTACATATTGAAAATTTTAAGGGAACACCTGCTGTAGCGGTAGCCACCATATCGGGAGGGGCTGTCACAGGAATTACGATTACCAATGGGGGAAGCGGATATACGGCCGTACCTACAGTGAATTTCTATGGTGGAGGTTCAATTGTTAATGGAGGTACGAAAGCGAAAGCTACTGCGACTGTTTCCGGTGGAGTTGTTACCGGTATTACCATCAACAATGGCGGAACGGGTTATACTTCAGTCCCTACTGTAACGTTATCCGGAGGAAATAAGGGGGTTTTATTCCCCAATCTGGATCTTGCAAACCTAAGCAGCACGACCAGCCCTGTGGCTTCTCCTGCCGATGGCCTCATAGGCTATAACGGAGGGACCAACAGTAATAATAAAGCCCTGCATTTTTTTAACAGTACGGTTAACCAATGGCAAAGCACAATAAATGCTGAAGATACTCCAAAAGTAGGTTACCTTGACTTCACGGGTTCTTTGTCTTTATTGGATAATGCAATAGCCGGGGCCAGTTCTTTGCTGCTGGTAAATCCGCCTGCCATATCGGGAGTATCCAATATCAATGGTTTTAAGGTTCAGCTTAACAGTGTTTCAGGAGGATATTCGCTGATTTTACCACAGGGGAATTATTTGATTGAGGTAAATCTTAATCTTAACTCACCTCAAGAAAGTCCTGCCGGACAAGGCGGAACTGCTCCTTTACCGGGCAGCACCTATTATTTAATGGGATATTTTATAGATTTCTATAATGATACCTATAATAATTCTACGAATACGTTTACTTCTGTTTCTTCTTCAAGAAAGGAAGTTCCTATAGTTTCTAAGGTCAATACCAATCACCTTGCTACCTGGTCTTATTATTACACCGTACCCACCAATGCCAATGCAAATATCATCGGAGGGCTAAGGTTGAATCTTGGAAGAATGCAGAACAGTACATTTTATGATCTTGTGAATGTAATTCCAACCGGCTCTTATATCAAAATATCAAAACTTTAAAAAAAATCATGAAAAAAACATATATTCTGCTGTTATTATGCATCGTTACTGTTCTTTCCGCCCAAGTAGCCATTGGGAAAGCAACAGTGAACAGCTCTGCCATATTAGAGGTATCCGAAGCTACCAATAAAGGAGTTCTGCTTCCGCGAGTAGATATCATAGATATTTTAAGCAACACTACCCCAGTGAATAATCCTACTGAAGGTCTTCTGGTTTACAATAAAGGAAATTCCATCAGCCCTGGTCTGTATATATGGAAAAACAGCCGCTGGAGCCAGATTGCAGACACGTATAATCTGACAAGTTATCTGATGCTTCAAAGAACCACAGATTATCCTATATTGGGTGGACTTGCAAACGGTACATTCAAAAACTTCAATGATGCAGCATTTACTGTAGTTTCCAATGATATTGGTGCTTCTTATAATACTGCAACGGGTGCAATTACATTACCGGGAAATAGCGGCTATCTTGTGAATGTATGCTTGAACGTCAGAACAGCTATTGAAAGTACCACTGCAGGTATTGGCGGGACACAGGTACATCTTCATCAGTATCTTGTCAGATTGATTGATCCTGCTACAGGAACTCAGTATGGGAAAACCATCAGCCTGAATGCCCAATCTATAGCAAGCAATAAAACCCATACCCTGAATTTGAGTTTTTCTTTCGTGACTACTTCAGCAACACCTATTGACCTAGTGCCTTCTATCGCTCATGATACAGGAGGTACCTATCAGTCCGGAGCTGGCGGAAACACTCCTAATAACGGAGAAATTATTATTACGAATGCAAAAGTCGATATCCAACGATCTGCCCTTAATCAATAAAACCAAAGAAATGAAAAAGCTTATCTATATCACCTGCATGTCTCTATTTTTATCAGGTACATTCATTAAAGCACAAGTGGGTATTAATACTGCAACTCCTAATACAAGCAGTGTTCTGGATATCAATTCATCCAGTAAAGGAGTTCTTTTTCCGCAGTATGACCTTACGGTACTTAACAGTACCACCATTCCTGTTGCAAATCCTGCTGACGGACTGATCATTTATAATAAAGGAGGGGCTTCCACGTATTCGAAAGGATATTATATCTGGGTTCGAAATCAATGGCAGCGTACTATTCTTGCGGGATCGGAGCCACAGACGTTGTCTTTGGTTATCGCTCCCAGTGTTTTAATCCCTGCAAACAGCACCAATAATACTATTGCAAATTTTACGGTGGCTTCCAATAAAATAACAGGTGCTTCCCTGGGTGCTGATAATTCCAGTATTACACTGCCTGCAGGAACTTATATTATAAGATATTCTGTGGATACTAATAATGCCAACAATAATTCAGGCCCAGCCAACACACAGTATTTATCCCAGAATTTTACGTGCACAAGATCTTACCTGATTAATTCGGCAACCACTGCCACGATTACCGAGGTCAACAGAATGTGCCAGTTATCCAGTTCATTTACATTTTTTCAGGGAACATTTTACCTGAAACTGGCTGCTCCGACAACCATTAAACAAAAATTTGAATTCGATACAGGTAACGGATTTACCAGCAGTAATCTGACGGTAAGGGCTTCATTTGCTCTTCTTATTACCAAAATGAGCCAATAAAAAAACTTAAGCAAGGCTTAAGTTTCATTTCAATCTTTATATGAACAAGGCTATAGATTACTAGAGCCTTGTTCTATTAATTCAGCTTTGCTGTTAATTTTTTGAATTGTTTTTCAGCATTTTTCCCTTCATACAAAATTCCGTAGATGGTATCTATGATCGGAAGTTTAAGGTTTTTCTGCTTGGCTGTTTTATAGATGGAATCTGCAGCATAATATCCTTCTGCCACCATATTCATAGACTGGATGGCGGATTTTACCGTATATCCTTTTCCGATAAGGTTTCCTAGATTTCTGTTTCTTGAGAACAACGAATAAGCCGTTACCAGAAGATCTCCCAAATAAGCACTTTCATTAACATCTCTTGGTGCTTCATAAATCGCTTCTAAAAATGTCTCCATTTCACGGATGGCGTTGGATACAAAAACAGCCGTAAAGTTATCCCCATAGCCTAATCCACTGGAAATTCCTGCTCCGATGGCAAAAATATTCTTAAGAATGGCGCTGTACTCGTTCCCCAAAACATCTTTACTGGAATGTACTTTAATAAAGTGTGAATTGAATATGCTCTGCAATTTATCCGAAACCTCATCTTCAACGGTAGCAATCGTAAGGTATGACAGTCTTTCCATCGCTACTTCTTCAGCATGGCAAGGTCCTGCAATTACTGCCTGGTTTCTGAATCCTATCTTGAATTCGTCTCTCAGATAATGAGCTACTACATCGTTTACTTTAGGGATAATTCCTTTAATTGCCGAAACAAAAATCTTATCTGAATAGTCACAGGTCATCTTATCCATCGTGTCCGACAGGTAAATGGACGGTGTTGCCAATACGACTACATCGCAGGCAGATACCAATTCATTAATATCCGTAGTTAATTTTAAATTTTTAAGATTAAAATTGGCAGCCGTAAGGTAAGTAGGATTATGCCCACGAAGCTCTATGGCTCCTTTTACAAACTCACTTCGTACACACCAGTGTACTACCTTGCAGTTTTCAACAAGCATTTTTACGATAGCAGTCGCAAAACTTCCGCTTCCTACAACTCCTACAGAAATGTCCTTTTTATTCTTTTTTGTATCGGAAGATTCTGAAATTGTTTTCTTTTTAGCCATAATAAGAAAGTGAACTGCAAATATATTAAAACAAAGGCTTAGCCACACTTTTGAAATGATGATAAAACTCTTTTTCTGAAAAAATTAACATTTTGACACAATTAAATATCTAATTATTCGTTAAATACAGAAATAACTAAATTTTTCGTTAAAAAATGCCTCTAAATCCTATTTTTAGTTAAATTTGCAAGCTTAAAACCGTTTTTTTAATATACTAAGAGAAGAAAAATGAAGAAATTTCTAAACAGCAGAAAGAACGTAAACATTCTTCTAGGAGGACTTTTACTAGTAGTTTTTGCACAAGGGATTTTTATCGCCACGTTATTTTCTAAAAAAGATGACAAGACGTATGAAGTGAACCTTGTAAAAATAAACACTGAAAAAGACAGTGTAGATTATTTAAAAATGAGAACAGATCTTACCTTGGTAGATCAGACTGTTGCACAGCTTAATTCATTCCTGAAATCGAAAGATATCGCCAATGAAAAGCTGATGATTCTAAGTAAAGACAGTATTTCAAATTCTGTATATCTGGCCAAACAGGCTAACCGATACAGCCAGTATCTGATGAATCTTCAAAATAAATTAATGCAGGTTCCATTGGGAATGCCTACTGACGGATATATTTCCTCAAATTTCGGCATCAGAAAAAATCCTATTCCTTTTAAAACCGTGTATGCTTCTGTAAAACCCACCGGAGCATCAGATGCCAAACCTGCGGCCGTTGCTGCGGCACCTAAACCGGAAGTAAAAGCTGAACCTGTTGAAAAGATCATTGAATTAACTGACAGTTACGGAAATAAAAGAGAAGTAAAAGTGATGGTAACTCCAAAAGCCGCTCCTGCTGCTCCAGCTCCTGCAATAGCGTCTGCAAAAGCTGTTTCGGGTGCCAGCACTACGACTTCCAAAACACCGATGGAAAGAAACAATCCACCTGCTGAAGCTGATCAGATGCAGTTCCACAAAGGATTGGATATTGCCGTTGCTTTTGGTTCTGACGTAAGAGCTGCGGCGGCGGGAACGATCATTTTTTCCGGCCAGAAAGGAGGCTATGGAAACTGTGTAATTGTTTCTCACGGAAATGGGCTGGCAACATTGTACGGCCATTTATCACAATTAATCTCCAAAGTAAATGATAAGGTAAAAGTAGGACAGGTGATTGCAAAATCCGGGAATTCCGGACGTTCTACAGGACCTCATCTTCATTATGAAGTACACAAAAACAATACTCCGGTGAATCCGAAATTGTTTATAAATTTATAAAAAGAAAGGCTGTTCACATGGAACGGCCTTTTTATTTACTCCTTTTAGATTATGGGGATTTATTGATGTATTTGTATTTTATGGGAATTCCATATTCAACAATTTTTTTGTCTTTCTGTCAAATGCTATATTGATAAAAGGGAAAACATGATCTCTTACTCCTACTTCTCTGATGACAACGATGTGCCCTAAATTGGCATCATCAATAAACTCAAATCCCTGAAACTGTATTTTTGTTATCGATCCTGCTTTGGAATCCATTCCAGAAAGTGCCTCTTTTGCCACTTCTTCCTTAGGTTTAAATTTAGAATCAAACATTTCAAGAATTCCACTGTAGTTTTTATTAAGTAGAAATGAATTGATCTTCTCTACTTGCGGATAGAGGTCTTTTACTTCCTGCAGTTCTTTTTGAGTGAATGATTTTGTAAAACTGGCACCATCGGATAAAAGTAATTTTGTTTTGATAATATCATATTCTCCAGGCTTTTGATTCTGAAAAACTATAAATGCAATATTGGCGGCATTGGATATCGCTCTTTGAGGCTGATGATTAATGAGTTTACTCTCTTTAATCTCCACTTCAAAAAAATCACTTGTTTTTCCATTCAATGTCTGCACTCCTTTCATCGTTTCTACATAGCCTCCATAAAATTTAAGAACTTCGTCTACAGATTTTTTATCTTCGGGTGTTGTGGCGAGTTTTCCACAGCTGAATAAAAAAAGCAGCAACATAAGGGGCAGAATTTTAATTGACTTCATTGGTTATTATTTGATTTTAAAATAAATCGCAGATCCTCTTCACTTCGTAAAAGAATATTTTTTGCAAAAGCCAAATATAACAAAAATGGATATATAAAAATCTTTTTGTGCATCAGTTCTATTGGTAGATCTAAAAAAAGTACATGTAAATTTTACATGTACTTTTGGTTCTTACTATTTTACTTCAAAATCTTAAGAGATCCTTTCGGATGGGTAAACGTACCGTCAGAACCTGCAATATTTGAATATACTATATTTTTATTATAATCCTGAATATGGGTTACATTGAAGCCAAGATTAGGTTCATGCCAGTATACCATAAAAACATTCTTCGCGACTTCTACAGCAGTATATTCTACAGTATCAGTGCTGTTTTTTGAACTTCCGGCTGTTCCGGTAAAGGTCATTGTCTTGTTATCTTTAAAATCCAGAAGGAATTTTACACCTCCAAAATCCACTTCAACTTTACGACCAATTGCGGGATATGGAGATTTTAACTCCCAGTCCATTTCACCCAAGAAAACTTTGGCGCCCATGGCCAGCTCATCTTTTCCCGGAAGATCCGGATATTGCTGGACCATTACTTTCACAATACCGTCTGAAGTCGAATTTGTTGTCACTGCTTTTTTATAGTTTTCGAGATAATTTTTAACAAAATCAAGTGATGCAGGAGCGAAAGACTGCTTTGCAAAATGGGAAGGAATTACTTGTGTCGGATGAAGTGCTTTCATCGCATCAATCTGCCCGATCCATTTATTGATCGCCTCTTTGTCCTTTGTATCAGCCATCCACAGATGCGAATCCACTGAAACTGAAATTCCGCCCACTATGGTTTTCAATGAAGGAATCCAAAGAAAACTGTGTGCCGGATCTTCAGGATTCTGTTTGATCTCTATGGTATTTCCTTCCAGATCGGGAATAGAATTTACGGCCTCCGGAATGATAATTTCTGAAGGGGCATCTTGTTTCAACTGGGGCTTCCAGACTGTCATTTTCTCATCCTTCGATGCTGAAATAAGATAAGCGGTCTGAGCTGTTGATATAATTTTTACATTGGGAAAGGCTTTTTTAATAACATCCAGTCCAAAATAAAAATCGGGATCGCTGTGGGAAATAAAAACGGTTTTGAGGTTTTTTCCGGTTGCCTTAATTTCTTTAACCAGTTGCTCTGCATATTGCTTCTGAAACTGTGCATCAATAAGTATAGCGTCCTTTTCACCATAAATCAAGGTTGAGGTGATGGGAAAAATTGCTTTCGTTCCCGGATTATATACTTTAATTTTTGGAGTTCCCGCCCATAAGACACTTGCGAAACCCAATAAGGTCATTAACCCTATTATTTTTTTTCTAATCATTATGTATTATCTTTAATTAGTATGCTGCTGTAAAGCGTTCACGGATGTGGTTATTCTGTTCCAGCTCATCTACCAATGCTACTGCTACATCTTCTACCGAAAGAATGCTTCTTCCGTTCTCATCAAAAACCGGAGTCTCCAGAGAAGTTCTGTATGCTCCTGTTCTGGTTCCTACATTGGCCTGATTCATTTCAATCGCAGGGCTGAAAAATGTCCAGTCTAAAGTGGTATTTTCTTTGATTTTGTTTAAATAATCTCTTGCTGCTGTGGCTCCAGGTTTGTAAGCCTCAGGAAAATCCGGTGTATCTACGATCTGAACGTTATCCGGTGTATACAGACTTCCTGCTCCTCCTACTACGATTAATCTTTTCACGCCAGATTCTTCTACTGCTTTTTCAATATTTTCAGAACCTGTAAGGAAGTCATTGTAGAGGTTGGGGTTTGTCCAGCCTGCATTGTATGTACTGATTACGGCATCGTTTCCTTTTAAGCCTTCTGACAATTCTGCTACATTGTTTACATCAATGCTTTTTGCCGTAACATTATTGTTCTGCTCTACTTTAGAAGCATCTCTTACAATCGCCTCTACTTCATACCCTCTGTTGGTAAGTTCTTTTACTACCTGTGCGCCTACAAATCCTGTTGCACCGATTACTGCTACTTTTTTCATAATATTTTTATTTTAATTAAATTGTAATAACTTTTGTTACATTTATAGCTAAAAAATTTTATTCGAACTGCTCACTGAAATCTTTCAATGATTTATCTCCTAAAAAGTTGATCACCAAGCGATCTGTTTCTTCAAATAATGTGTTTAAATGAACATTAATTTCTTTTCCAACACTGCAGGCAGGATTAGGATTATTGTTTTTCTTTCCTAATACTTCCGTATTCTTCACTGCTGTATATATTTCAGAAATGCTGATGTTTTCTGCATCTTTCCCAAGCTGGCTTCCGCCCTCTTTTCCCTGTTTGCTTGCGATTAATCCGGCTTCTCTCAATACACTGATCTCTTTACGTACCATTGCCGGATTTAGATTAATGCTTCCGGCAATCCATTCAGAAGTAAGCCACTCCTGAGGACTTTTGGCCAATAGGGTCATAATATGTACTGCCGTAGCAAATCTTGTGTTGTTCATTATAATTACTCTGCAAAGATAGAATAAATTTTAAATGTAACAAATTTTATTACAGTTAAAATTTTCTTAAAGAATTAATTTATCCAGATCCAGGAGAAGATAATTGATATTCTGGTTGATTGTTCTGGTGGCAGACTGCATCTGGTTAAGCATTGCAGCCCGGTTATGCAGATCATCTGCCCAGTAATATCCGCCATCACTGAAGATCACCGACTGGTCTGCTTTTATCTTATTGTCATCAAACTGATAATGAAGCCATCTTTCTTTCATACTCTGGATAATGGAATGGTTTTCTTTGTTAGAAAATTTCTTCTCGGTGTACATATACCAGATGAACGGCGGAAAGTTTGGAGATTCCAGTTTTTCCCGCCAGATATCTCTTAATAAATTTCTCTGATGAATAAATTCAACTTTTTTTCCTTTTGGATTTAAAGTGGCCAGTCCTAACCCTGCTCCCAATACCCCACCGCTGATATCTATTGCATTGCTCCAGGCATTATCACTCACAATTCCTCCTGCTATGGAAGCCATGGCTCCCGCCGCAATGGAATACAGGATCAGTTTATTATTTCTGGAACTATTGAGGTTATCCACATAATTACCAATTTGTGCAACACGCTCGCCTTCACAGTCGAATTCTGCGGCTACCGCGTCCAATTCGGTAAGAGATATGGTTATTTTACTATTAATAATACTTTTAAGCTGTAAAACTTTCACTTGTGATGCCAGTGATGAATCTTTTTTAAGGTCGATGATTTTATGGACTTCATCTAAATTCTCCAATGCATTTAAAATCAAAATACTTTGATCCGAAAACATGCCTCTCAGTTCTTTATTGGCCACCAACACAGAGTCCGAATTGTAAGACGGCAGCTTATTGTTATAATTATATTTAAAGGGTGCTTTACAATAACTGTCTTTGAGAGTCAGGATATTCTGCTGGATTACCTGATTTTTTTTGGAGACACAGGAAACCAACATCGCAAGGGCGATAAAAAGGTAAAATATTTTTTTCATTCAGTCATATTTTAATAGAATCCGGGCAACTGAAAAAGGTTTTCAATTAACTTTCACTCTAAAATACTAATTTACTTCCAATAAAAAAATTCACCTGAAATCAAGTAAATTTTTTTATTTTTCAAGCAAGGAGAATTTATTTTATTCCTAGCAATTCCACGATAAAAACAAGGGTACTGTTTGGACCAATTTCTTTGCTGATTTCCTGATCTCCATAGGCCAGATGAGGAGGAATGATTAGTCTCCACTTGCTTCCAACAGGCATCAGCTGTAATGCTTCCGTCCATCCTTTTATTACTTTGTTTAAAGGAAAAGAAGCAGGTGTTCCTCTTTTTACAGAGCTGTCAAAAACTTTACCCCCAATGGTTGTTCCGTGGTAGTGGCATTTTACCATAGATTTAGGACCCGGCTTTTCACCATCTCCTTCGGTAATGATCTCGTACTGCAAACCGCTAGGCAACTGCACTACGCTTTCTCTTTTACCATATTCTTCCATATACTCCTTACCATCGTTAAGGTTCTTTTCTGCCAGTTCTTTTTTACGTTTAAATAACATATCTGCTACTCCCATAGTATTCTTTTTTGCAAAGATACAATTTTACGTTTGTAAATATACTTTAATAGATTCAGACTTAAAATGCTACTTTTCATACACTTATAGCAATTATTTGTATATCAGTTAAAAATTCAAATAAGCTTAATATTATTTTAACACAGGATTCAAAACTTGGCGTTATAATTGAATTTAAAAACTAAATGCCAAATCCATTACCATACGATAGGAAGTTCGATGAACTGAATGAAGAGGAAAAGATACTTCTTGAGATCAATAAAAAAAGCATCGCTGATTTTGTTGAGCAGTCCTCTTTGCTGAGTGACGTAAATTATGCCACCAGAAATGTTCACGCTAAAACTTATGCGGTCATTAATGGCGAATTTGTGGTATCAGCTACCCTTCCAAGCGAACTACAGCCTTTTTTTGAGGAAAAGAAATTTAATCTGATAATCCGGTTTTCGAACGCAAAACCTGTTATCAATTCTTCAAAAAAAGAAATTCCTGCTTATGGATTTGCGGTGAAAATCATAGATGATAAGGGGTCTTTGATTGCTAATTATCCATTAGTGAATTTCCCTCTGTTCCCGGTACATTCAGTGAGCACATTTTTAAAATTATTTACTTCAATTAACCAGTTTTATATTAAAAAATGGAGTCATCTTCCTTCTTTAGCCGCACAAATGGTAAAAGTGATTCCTTCTGTTCTTAATGGTTCATTTATAAAGAATACCCTGCGTTTTATCGGTAAAAAAAATGATTTCTTTTTGTCTTTTGATTATTATTCTGTGGGAGCATACCGGATGGGCGATTATATGATCAAAATTAAGCTAAAGCCACAGTCCGTCGACAAGAATTTTGGAAAGAAGCTTACAACCCGAAAAGCCCTTGAACAGTATTTTAGCACGAATGATTATACCGCAGATGTCATGATCCAGTTTTGCAGCGATATCAAGGATCAGCCGATCAATACACTGAATATGGAATGGAAAAATGCTCCTTTTATTAAAATCGGAGAGGTGAAAATACAAAAGAATTCTTTACCGAATCCGCGTGACTGCAGCAATGAACTTCTTTCGTTTAATCCTTTTGAAAGCAAACCGTTTTTCCATCCTGTAGGGAAGATCCAAAAGCTTCGGGAGGAGGCTTACAAAGTTTCTATGCAGACGAGGACTAAGATCAACAAGCTGCTGCACGGGTGATTGAGTTGATAATTGTCGGTTTATGGTTGTTGGTGTTTTAGCGTTCTAGATTATAGTAAATCATTTTATTTAAATTTTCGGTCTTCTTCCTGTATAGCCAGATCATTGATACTGGCATATCTTTTCGTCATCAGGCCATCGCTATTAAATTCCCAGTTTTCATTTCCGTAGGCTCTGAACCAGTTTCCGTCTTTCGTCTGGTATTCATATTCGAAACGGACGGCAATCCGGTTATCGGTATGGGCCCAATATTCTTTTTTCAGTTGGTAATGGAGTTCTTTTTTCCATTTTTTCTGAAGAAAAACGATGATTTCGTCTCTGCCTTTGACAAAAGTATCTCTGTTTCTCCATTCGCTGTCAATGCTATAGGCTTTAGAGACTTTTTCGGGGTTCTGGCTATTCCAGGCATCTTCTGCCATTTGTATTTTTTCTATTGCCGTTTCAAGGGTGAAAGGCGGAAGCGGGTGTTTCTGTTCCATGGTTAAGGGAGTAAAGTGTTGATTAATTTTTTTGTTTTTTCTATCAGTTCGTTCGACTTAAAAAGCTGACTTTCTATGATACAGCTTTCAAAAAGCAAATAGATATGGTCTGAAAGTTCTTCATTGTTCAGAAGTTCTGAAAAATAAGCTCTGAGTTCTGTTTTATGATGCTGAATCACGCTTAGGATTTTAATGTTATCTGTGGGTATTTCAGATAAAATATTCAGAAAACTGCAGCCTCTGAAATTTTCTTTCGCATTCATATAGATTAAAAAATCAAAAGCTTTAAGTACTCTCAGTTTCACTACTTCTTCATGCATTAAAAAAACATCTAATTCGTGAAACCAGTATTGATGTCTTACGGTAAGAAATTCTACGCAGAGATCTTCTTTGGACTTAAAATACTGATAAAAACTGGCTTTTGCTACTTCTGCCTCTGCAATAATCTGATTAATTCCCGTAGAATTATATCCTTGTCTGCTAAAAAGTTCAAATGCCGTTTTTACAATTCTTTCTTTAGGGGATGCCATATATTCTTCAATTGTAAATCAAATGTACAACAAATTTTTCAAAATAGACAAACCAGTCTGTCTGTATTTAAATTTTATTTTTTATTGACTAAAAAAGCTCCTGAAAGTTGAACCTTCAGGAGCCTAAATATTTTAAAAGAGTTGTACTTTATATTATTCCGTCTCTTCTTTCTTATCAGGAAACATGATGGATAAAAGAACCGAGATGACCAATACTCCCCCTACGATTCCTAATGAAACCGGTGATGAAATATGAATCCAAGGTGCAATTAACATTTTAACTCCGATGAAAGATAAGATAATGGCTAAACCATATGGCAGTTTGCTGAACATATGAATGAAATTCGCCAGTAGGAAATATAATGATCTAAGACCTAATATAGCAAAGATATTTGAGGTATACAGGATGAAAGGATCATTTGAAATGGCAAAAATTGCAGGAATAGAATCTACCGCAAACAGAACGTCTGTGAATTCAATAACACCCACTACCACTAAAAGAGGGGTTGCCATTTTAATTCCATTCTGAATGGTGAAGAATTTATCTCCATCGTAGTTATCGGAAACCTTCCAGAAACTTTTTACCAGTTTTGCTCCTGCTGTATCGCTAAAGTCTTCGTCTTCGTCATCATCGCCTCCACCCCAGGATTTGATTCCTGCATAGACAAGGAACAATCCGAAAAGAGCCATTACAATATTGATCTGAACTGCTTTTCCGAAAACAGTCATTTCCGGTAAATAGGTTAAGTTGATCAATCCAACTCCGGCAAAGATAAATATCGCCCTAAATACCAGCGCTCCAATAATACCCCAGAACAGAACTTTATGGTGCAGATATTTAGGTACTTTAAAGAACCCGAAAACGAGAATGAATACAAATAAATTGTCTACCGAAAGTGCTTTCTCCACCCAATATGCTGCTTGATACTGCGTAAATTTTTCAATTGCAATCTGGTGACTTCCAGGAGATCCATCGGTGTTGAAAACCCAGTACACGACTCCCGAAAATATCATGGATAATGAAATCCACACAATAGACCAGATAGTCGCTTCTTTGGAAGAGACCTCATGACTTTTTTTATTGAATACTCCTAAATCCAGAAGTAGCATGATAACGACTGTTATCGCAAATCCTATCACCAAACCAGGGTGAAGGTCTAAAATACCTTGATGTTTTTCCACGTAAGTTATGTTTTATTATAACAAAAGCAATAGTTGTACGGGGTACGGCTATTGCTGTTTTGTATGTATTTAATTTTAAATGATACTTTACCCAATTTTTGTGTAAGGCCCATTATGACTGATTACCAGTTTATTTACAGATAATTTTGCTGTACGGTCTGTACGGTCTGCTCTAATTTTCTGTCTGCTGTAGGATCTCCGATAGCGTTGAATTTCCATTCTCCGTTTCTCTTATAGAACACTCCCATTACCATCGCAACGTGTCCTTTGAAAGACGCATCATTGGCAATATCATATTTTGCAAATACTTCTCTTACATTGGTAGGTGAACCTTCATAAATACGGATAGAAGCAAAAGGAATGGTTCCAAAATCCTGTCCTTTATAGCTGTTCAATACCATCGCAACGTGTTCTACGTTAGCATCAAGCTGGCTAAAATCTACTGTGATCACTTCATTATCAAGACCGTCATCACCGTCTACGTCTCCTGTTAAATCATCGCCACTGTGCTTTACTGAGCCGTTTTTAGATTTCAGGTTTCCGAAATAGATTACTTCTGTAACGTTTTTATTTGAATCGTAAAGAATACAGCTTCCGTCTAAGTCTACTGCTTCTTTTTTAGTTCCAAAGAGACCTTTTTTCTCAATTGCACCCCAGTTGATCCCAACACAAGCCTGTGTAAGGTCTGCGCCGTTTTCTTTCTTCAGATTAATTCTTTGACCTTTTTGTAAGTTAATAGCCATTTTTTTATGTTTAGTTATTATTATTCATTTTTGTGAAAAGAATAAGCACTTCATCTGCTCATATTTTTCTTTTCACTAATTATTTAAATTCAGATTAAGCATTGCCCGGAGGATATTGGTTTCTTCGTTGAAATCAAATATTTTGCTCATGATATCAATACTTTCCAGATTCCGAAGATAATCTTTTAATACGGATTCTACTTCAGCCGGAAGAACACGTTTTTTTTCATTCATCGTCTGCTCCAGATATTCATTTTTATTTTTAAGCTGATTAATGATGGTAGTCTGATTGGATTGATTTTCTGAAATATCCAGTTTCTCAAGCTGATCATCTATCAGATACATCTTTTTTTCTTCTACATTAAAAATAAAATGATCATCCGACTGAAAGATTTTAAAGAGCTCATATTCATTTCTACCGATAAGATAACCACATACAAAACGAACTTTAAAGTTCTGTATATTCAGCCTGCCCAACAGTTTCCTTTCGATCTCATAATCCTGATAATGATAAGACGGCAAAGGATCAGATTTCAAAAGTTCTTCGTCTGCTTCCCGGTAAAATTCCGTCGCATATTTTTTATTAAAATAAAGGACGTTATTCCAGTCTATCGTAAAGCGCTCCTCAATAAGATCTTTATACAGATTAGCTAGATGCCGGGAAAATATACCGCTGTACATTTTACGGTCTGTTTCAAAGCTGTCGACCCTTCTTTCTTCAAAATTAACGATGTATCTGTTATTGACATCTATTTCATTGATCACCGCCAGCATATCGCTTTCCTTCTGCCTTTTAATCTTTGTGAGCAGCTCAATCAGACTGTCTGTATACTGCAGATGAAAAAGCTCAAGTTTACTGTAATCCAATGCCTTATTTTCCTGAAAGAGATTGTGTATAATATCTGTTTTGATGTAAATGGATATTATATCAATATTTTCAAAAAAATTTGCAAGAAGTTTAAGCTTTGTTACTCTTCTTTTGCTTTGAGACATTATGGCTACAGCTTCATCATCCACCTTTATATCCTAATTAATTATCCTCTGACGTTTGCTTTTAATTCGCTTTCCAATGTTTGTAAATCCTGATCCAGTTTTCTTCTGTTTTCTGCACCCTGCTTCTGAATTTGTTTCACTTCGTTCAGCGTATTAATCAACATTGAAGTAGTTTCTTTTAATGTTTCTACCGATACAATAGTCTGCTCATTGGCCTTAGCCACATTTATTGAATTTTGTCCCAGACGTTCTGCATTTTTTCTCAGAATTTCTTCTGTGGTGGAAGATACTTTCTGCTGGATCTCAATATTCTGCTGCTGTCTGTACATTGCCACAGCCAGTGAAAGCTGGTTTTTCCAAACCGGTAATGTGGTGGTAAGGATGGTTTGCGCCTTTTCAGCAATTGATACGTTATTGTTCTGTACTAACCGGATTTGCGGAAGCGACTGCATCATGATCACTCTTACTACTTTAAGGTCGGCCATTCTTCGGTCTAATCTCGCAATAAAATCTCTTTTATCAGCAATCTGATAATCCTGGTAGTTCTGCGGAGCAACTTCCATTTCTGCAAGTTCTGCAGAAGCTCTTTCCATTCTTACATTTCCAGCAATAACAAGATCTTCAATTTGCTTGATAGAGTTTACATTGCTTTCAAAAATAGTCTGTAAAACAGCATTATCCTTTGTAGAAGTAATGATTCCCGCATTTACTTTATGGGAAATCTGATCGATATTGTTGATGATTTTATCATATTTTGCAAACAGGTTTTCCACCTGCGTCATGATTTTCTTCATGAAAGGCAGCTTGCTGAAAAAGCTTTTCACCTTATTGCCCTGAAGTTCATCAACGTCTACATAATTAAGCTCCACCAATAAATTATTGATTAGCTCTCCTACTTCACCGGAATTTGATCTTCTTACATTTCCCAAGAAGCTGTCACTCTGGTTAGAAAGTGTTTTCTGAAGTTCAGCACCATAATTGACAATAGAACCTGGATTGGTTTCATCAATCGAATTAGCAAGAACTTCATATTTCTGACGTTCTTCCACCTGCAGCTGGGTCAGATTGACATTTCCGTCTTTATCTACCAGTGCCATGTTTGTATTAGGGATGATATCTGACATGTTGATTATTGATAAATTGATACAAATTTTTCAAGACCGTCTCTCTGTCCTGCTCCTACCGCTTCAAACTTCCATTCTCCGCCTCTGTTGTAGATTCTTCCGAACTCTACTGCTGTTTCTATGGAGAAATCTTCGTCTAATTCATATTTTAAGATCTCTTCATTGGTATCTGTATTGAAAATTCTGATGAAAGAATTTCTTACCTGTCCAAAGTTTTGTTTTCTTGCATCTGCTTCATGAATCGTTACTACTACAGTGATTTCCTGGATAGCAGGATCAATTTTCGTTAAATCTATTTTGATCTGCTCATCATCTCCGGAACCTTCTCCTGTTAAGTTATCTCCTGTATGAATTACGGCTTTATCAGGAGACTCAAGATTATTATAAAAAATAAAATGGTTGTCTGATACCAGTTTTTTGTTTTCTCCTAATAAAAACAGAGAAGCATCCAGGTCAAAAGCAGTTCCTGTAGAAGTATTGTTGGTATCCCATCCTAAACCTACTGTAAATTTAGGGGCGTTAATATTTTCTCTTTGTCCTTTTTGTAAGTTAATAGCCATAATATAATTCGGTTTTCGTTAAAGTGTTTATATTGTTTTCGTATTCTTTTATTAAATGGTAATTATTGCTGATAGCAAGCTCCAGCAGGTCATCCATATGCTGTTTTCCAACTTTTGAGTTAAGATAATCAAATTTTTCTGAATCCAGGCCCAAAATATATTTTACGATCCTTGTATTGAACTGGAAACTTGGCTTCTGCATTACTTCTGCAACATGTTCTACATTTTTTACTGCATAATAATTGAAAAAGTTTTCAATCTTAGGATCAAGGTCAAAGTTCATCAGTTCGGCATAATACAGGAAAACAAAATCTGCATTTACTTCATATTGACTTAAAATTTTATTCACTGTATATTCATGACTTCCCGTGATTTTTATATCGTCTATAAAAATACAAAGTTTTTCCTTTAAAAAGTCTTTATCGATATAATAGGTATCATTGGCAATCAGATTTTTACGGTCTTCAAAACTAAGATTTCCATAATCTGTAATGTAGGTATGATTTCTGTTGATTTTTGACAGTACAGTAGATTTTCTTCCTTTCTGGAATAAATAATAATCCAGATGTTTTTTAAAGTAAAAACATAAGAAATTAGAAGCTGTCGGAATTGCCATATAAGGACTCGGAAGAATCAGTATTTCTTTATCTGTAAGTAAAAGATCTGCATGTGTGGCCACAAATCCATCAAACAACTCCTTAGCGAATTTCTCTGCGTACGACTTATCTCCGTACTTGAAATAGCTATATTCTGTGGGCGAAAAAGTAAATTCATCCGCCGAATGAATGTGGTGTAAGCTGTACCTTATATTCATTGTTATTGGTATTTTAATAAGTGTGCACTGAATCCAAAATCTTTTGCCCCTTTATAATCTGCAATCGGATTGTCTCCTACATGCAGAATCTGGTGCATCGGAAGATCCTGGTTTTTCATATTATTTCTTACCTCCTGAAATACAAGAGGATTGGGTTTGGAACAATTAATTTCATCAGAATAGATATGAAAATCAATATACTGACCCAGATTTTCCTCAATCAGAAACTTTTTCATTGTTCTTCCTTTGATAAATCCTGTATTACTTAGAATATTAATTGTTTTTCCCTGATTTTTTATTTCCTCAAAAAACTGGTGAATATTTTCAAAAATAATAACCGGTTTGTATTCTAAAAATAAGTCTTCGCTTTTTGTATAAAACTGATTTAATTTTTCTTTATCTAACTGCTTTACATCCACATCCAGTGAACCCAAGATTAATAAATACATCTCAAAGGTATCTATATTACCTCCGATAACTTCATTAATGGTATTGCACAAATCATCGTAATATTTTACGACTTTCGCAACCTCTTCAACCGGTTTGTCAATATCAAAAAACGAGGCAAACAGCCCAACTCTTTTTGCTTTAAATTCAGGATGAGATTTTATTAAGGTGAGCCACAGATCAAAAGAAAAATGATAGTGGTTATGAATGTCAATATCTACTTTCAAAACGGTATAGGTTAAAAGTTTTAGCTCTTTCTTTAAAAAGAGTTTAGTTTTTTCATCATCAGTTCGTTGAATTTTACAATTCCTCCCAAAGATAAAATTTTTATCATTACGTCACAGGGTTCATCCTTTGTTTTATGATATTTTATGATTTCACAGATAAAGACGAACAGCCTTCATTATTTCCTTTATTTCAGAAAAGATATTTTTTGATTATTTCAGTGATGAATAATCATTCGGATTGAGCTTGAAAGTAGATTAGTACATTAAGATTATATCTTTATTTTTCAGGCATCACTTTATAAGTAGGATCTTCCTGAATATTTACTTCAATAACTGCTTCTGCATTTTTCAGAATGGCACGGCAATCTTCACTCAAATGACGTAAACGAATGATTTTATGCTGTTGCTGATATCTTTTCGACAGCTTATCTAAAGCATCAACCGCGCTCATGTCTACAATCCTGCTTTCTTTGAAATCTATCAGTACTTCATCCGGATCACTGATGGGATCAAATTTATCCGAAAATGCCATCACAGATCCAAAAAATAAGGGACCATATATTTCGTAATGCTTAACTCCATTCTCGTCAATATATTTTTTCGCCCGAATTCTCGTGGCATTATCCCAGGCAAAAACCAAAGCAGCAATAATAACCCCAACCAGCACAGCCAAGGCAAGATTATGCAGAACAATGGTAATCAATGCAACTAAAACCCCGACAAAAATATCGGATTTCGGCATTTTACCTACAATTCTAATGGATACCCACTGAAAAGTACTTATGGCAACCATCATCATGACTCCTACCAGGGCAGCCATTGGAATTTTTTCTATAAAAGGAGCACCAAAAAGGATAATAATTAAAATGGTAATCGAAGCAATAATACCCGATAAACGGGCTCTCGAACCAGCATTTAGATTTACCAGCGTTTGAGCCACCATAGCACAGCCTCCCATTCCTCCGAAAAACCCATTCGTAATATTGGCAACTCCCTGCGCAATAGATTCGCGGTTAGTGTTTCCTTTAGAATTGGTAATTTCATCTACCATTGATAAGGTAAGCAGTGATTCTATAAGGCCAACTCCTGCCATTATTAAGGCATAAGGGAAAATAATCTGTAATGTTTCCAGTGAAAAAGGAATACCGGGAATATGAAAACTTGGCAGATTACCACTGATATGAGCGATATCCGCAACGGTTTTGGTGTTGATATTAAAACCTAAAACAATAGCAAAGACAATTAAAATAGCGGCTAACGAAGCTGGAATCACTTTCGTTATTTTTGGGAAAAAGTAGACAATTGCTGCAGTAAGTGCTGCCAGTCCCGCCATGGTATATAAGGTACTTCCCTGCATCCAGTGTACAGCCCCGCTGCTGTCTGTAATTTTAAACTGTTCGATTTGTGCCATAAAAATGATCACCGCAAGTCCGTTCAGAAAACCGTACATAACGGGTTGTGGAATGAGCCGTACAAACTTGCCAAGTTTAAAAACTCCTACGAGAAGCTGGAAAATTCCGGCAAGAATTACTGTAGCAAAAAGATATTCAATGCCATGAGATTTTATCAGGGCTATCAGAACAACTATGGTAGCGCCTGCTCCACCGGAAACCATTCCGGGTCGGCCGCCTAAAACAGCCGTTACAATTCCCATCATAAATGCAGCATACAGTCCTGTTAATGGAGAAAGCCCTGCAAGAATAGCGAAGGAAAGAGATTCCGGAATCATTGTCATGGCTACTGTAAAGCCTGCAAGCAATTCATTTTTATAATATATTTTTTTCGAAAGGTCGAATAAACTAATTGTATTTTTCATCGAAGTACAAAGGTAGCTACTTGTACGGTGGTATACAATATTTTATTATTGATACTCTTTTACTGTTTATATTGCTATTTATCAAACCCAACAACATTGAAATAATTCACACATTACCATATTTATTATGAAAATATTTCTTTTATTTATACCTATAATGAAATTTTTAACCCATTTTGTGAATTAACTTCTGTTTTTTTTCTCTAAATTTGAAAACAAACAAGTCAATTATTTATTATTAATTAAATAGTTGTAAATACAGTAACCTAATACACTCATCATTAGATTACTAATTAGAAATTACAAAATAAAATGGCATGAGAGAACTTTAATAGGTTATATGTTATTCATACTTGACAACCGAATAGGAAGTTTGAAAGATATGGGTTTTAGTAAACGAATTGGATGAAAATAGAGGGAAACCTTTATAAAATAACCTGAAATAAGGGCCATGGCAGACAAAGATCTGTACACCATCAATGATTGTATCACAAAACTGGTTAATGAGCACGATGGTGTTATCATCACAATACCGGTCATTACTTAATCTACATCAAAATTTCTACTCACATCTTACTTTGGTAAGCACGGCTATTCCTGTCAGGAGATAATATATCTTCTATTTTTCTTTGGTGCAAAGTTTAATAAAAAACAGTATTCAACACATGTTATATAAAGATATATATATAGGACAATTAATTAAGGAGAGGGTTGATGAAAAAGAAATCCCTATGGAAAGAATCTGCAATTTTCTGAATAAAGATGAGAGATTCATTGAAAATGTATATGCCAGCAAATCAGTAGATACAGATCTTCTTTTGAGATGGAGCAAATTATTAGAGTATGATTTTTTCAGACCTTACAGCTCTCACCTCATCTTGTATGCTCCGCCTGCAGCAGTTAACAAAAATCAACAGAAATCTGAAAAGGTTCCTTACTTCAGGAAAAATATTTATACTCAGGAGATTAAAGAATTCATTATGAAAAAGATTCATTCCGGTGAAATGACTCAAAATGATGTTATCAGAGAGTATTCTATTCCCAAAAGCACCCTTCACCGATGGCTTCAGAAAAACAGTAATAACGGATAAACCTATTCTATCATGCGCCCCAATTACACTAAAATTTATCAGGATATGCTAAAACAGGACTATCCGGACAAATTAAAAGATCCTAAAATTGTAACACTTCTTAAAAAGCTTAATACCACTGAAGATATATTGAAGTTCAATGATAAATTGTTTGAGCAGTCGAGAGAGAGCCAGCAAAACAATCAGAAACTGAAAACATACGATAAAAAAACAATGCTTAAACTTCTTCAGTATCAAAAAAAGCATGAATTTTCAACAAGTTACATGTCAAGGAAATATAAAATAAGCAGAACGACCCTTGCGAAATGGAAAAAAATGTTTGAAGAAGAGATCAATGAAACAGCCAATGCCGATACATAATGTACCGGCATTGGTTATCATAAGGTAAAAAGCAGGAAAAGAACGGGGCATTATCTTTGCCGGAGTCGAACCGGACAGCCTTGCCGGTAGTACCGACTGCGCTGTTCCTCCCCAATATGGTGACGATGGAACTTTTCCTTACGACACTTAATAAGTTAAAAACAAGGCAATATGCTGAGAATGCAATATCGTGTTCTACCTGCTGAGCTACTCTTCCGATTGGTCTTATGTTTTTTTGTGGAAGAGACGGGACTCGAACCCGCGACCCCGTCGTGATGAGCGAAGTAGCATTATCCTACGGCACTTGTCTGTATATAAATCAAGGTAACAATAGCAGAATCTTCCGTGCATTTGCTCTAACCAACTGAGCTACCTTTCCTTTTCGAGGGAATGGGCAGGAATCGAACCTGCGACCCAATGTTCAAATCTCGAAGTATGATTCTATAACGACACCTGATTATTATTGTTTTGTATTTTATTTAAAATCGAGCAATAGAGCGAAAGAGGCTTTTTCAATTTGGATTCGAAGGAACTCTTTCTTACGACATCGATTAATTATAAGGTAAAAAATCAAACAGAGACTTACTGGTGAAGTGTTAGTCATTTACACCATCTGCAATTTTGCAGAACAGGACTTGAACCTGTATTGTCACCCCTTAAACGAAGAAACTCTGTTTTACGACACTTATTTTTTTAGTTTTAATGGTTATTGTTATTTCTTACAGCAAAATTATTACCTTAGTACGCATTCTATTTACGCAGTTGAAATTATTTTTAATTAAAAACCAAGTAACAGGTTATAAGAGTTTTGAATGATATTCAAATTGGAAGTTTGACGATGAAACTCTTATGGTAACGACATTAGTTATTTAAAACCGAGCAACTCAGCGAAAAGACTCATATTCAATTAAAAGTCGAAGGATTTCTTTTCTTACGGCATCGGTTTATTTTTTAAGTCATTGCGAGGAACGCAGTGACAAAGGAATCTCTATTTTTTATGTTTGTTCGTTTTGCCTTGAAGCAAAAGAACCAAAAATTCAAGACCTGGAAACTCCGGCTAAAAATAAGGTATACTCTCTAAAAATTCTAAACTCGCGCAAATTAACTATTGTTGTTTGTTTTCAAAATTTCACTTGCGCTCAGACACTAGAATTTTCTTAATGTTCGCATATCTTATTTTCTTAACGCCTCCATTTCCTAAGTCATTTTATTCCTAACTTAATTAGTTTAAAATCTGCTAAGGACATATTTTCCCTAGCCCCGATTGCAACGGCATCCTTTTTCTCAATGGCTTTGAAAAAAGCGTTGGCGAAAAAGATACAGTGGAAAGCGGGATTAAGCTTCTAAAAAATTAATGGTTATTAGTTTTTATTTTAAAAGCAGTGCCTTTTACAGCACTACTTTTTCTATCATTTGCACCGCTGATTTCCGGTCTTCCAAGGCATTCAGTACATCGAAAATTTTGTCGGACCAACCTGCGATAAGGTATACATCATTTTTTCTGACATCCAGAGGCTGTTTTCCGTAACCCGCCAAATCAAAAATATACAATTTTGCATTGGGATTGATACTTTTGTATCGGTTCCAGGATTTTTCAAATGAATGTGTATTTACATTGCTGTTCCACATCTGCGTGTCGGTAAACAGCATTACTTTATCTACATTTTCTCTTCTACTGATCAAATCTTCGATCACCAAATATCCATTGGTAGAATATCCTACTTCACCTTCGCGTTTGTAGAACTCGTTGACGTTTCTAAGGATGCTGTTTTTAGGCATCGAAACTCTTTTCCAACGGTCACCGAACATTCCGGTGGTTACATTTTTGCACTGTGATTGAAGAATCATCGACATTAAAAGTCCAATATCATACAGCAAAATTTTACTTTTTGGAGAGACCGGCTGCTGCATAGAACCCGAAACATCTGCCGCGATCACTACTGAAGTGTCAAAACCGAAACCTTTGATATTTTTCGCACTTACCAAAACAGCTTCTTCCAATGCTTCCAACACTGTTGGAAGATAAGGTGAGTCGATTGTTTTCAATTCTCTGTACGCTGCCAAAAATCTGAATGGCAATTGTTTTGAGTTTTTCACTGCTTTTTCATCTGCCAGGTAACGACAGACTTTAGACATTGCATCCGGAGAAACGCCTGCTTCCAGTATATTTCTCAGGTTTCTAAGCGTTGCCATATAACCAAGCTTGTTACTGAAGATCAATTCTTCCCATTTATTTTTGAAAGCTGATTTTTTTTCGGCTTCACTGGCAAACCGAGTCTGTCCCAAAACGGAAAGCTCTACTTCCCATGTATAAGGCGTCTGCAATGAATCGTTCACAATTTTATTGAAAATAACCTGCTGATTTTCGTCTTTTGCTTTTGGGTGAACCAAAAACAAGGCATCTTTCAAGGTTACTTCAGCTTTTCTGTTGTATTTTGCAAACTGATATTCATCAAATTTGTTGAAAGACTTTACCAGACCTTTCTGAATCTGTTTTGAAAGTCTGTTCAGTTTTTTCACCTCCGTTCTTTCGTTGGCCAATTGGTAATAGGCCAGCAATTCCGTAATTTCATCAGCTCTTTGGATTACTCCATCCACGGTTCTGCTTACCAGATCGGTACCAGAGGTTTGTCTTGCCAACTCGGTAGTCAATACCAATGGAATGGAACGCAGGTACATTTCTTTTCTTGCATATACAGCCAATTTCGCAACGAATTCAGGATCATTTTTCGTAATCAGAGATTGAATTCTGTTCAGTCTTTCATTTCCTTTTTCATACGTAGAATTGGATAATCCTGTTGTAACAACAGCAGTATATAGTTCTTCTGCAGGTGTCATGATATATGCTTTTGCACCTTCGTAGTTCATTACTACATTTTTCTCTTTTCTTAAAAAATTAAATTTCATGAGTTACTGTTTTTTATTGTTAAACATATAAGGATTATCGATTCCTCTCTGATTTCTGATGCAAAGTAAAACCACAATTACGCAGTCTTTTTGCGCAGTTTTATTTTTTCTGAAAAATTTCATTTTTTTATTGTTTACTTTTGTAATGAATTAATCTATGAAAACCGAAAAGCATTTTTCCATTAAAAATTTCATGGCATATTACTATCTTTCTGATCTTTCTAAGAAGGGTGATGAAGTCCTGTTTTTATGTCTGGATGAAAACCATAGTTTCCCGGAAGAACCTGTTCAGATCGAATTTTATATGATTATTGCAGGGCTCAAAGGAAGATGCAGCATCAAAGCAGGTTCTCATGAATTTTTAATAAAAGCCAACAGCATTTCTATCATTCCGGCTGCTACTTGGATAGGCATTGAGAAAACTTCAGAAGCATTTGAAGCACAGGTTATTTTATTTGATCAGGATTTTCTTAAAAAAGGTCTGGCCAATCATGAAATCCTCAATGATCTTCTGTTTATCAATCCCCACTACCCGCCTACTTTTCCTTTGAAGCGCAAACAGGTGGCAGATTTTGTATATAAATTCGGTAAGATTGCTCAAGAGATCGACAGAAAGGCACCTTTCGGAATGGAAATGATCCGGCTATACCTTTTGCAGATCTTATATGAGTACAACCGTATCTGTGAAACATGTCTTCTTAACTCAGATACCACCATCAATAGGAAGTTTCAGATTATGCACAGATTCCGGAAATTGGTGGATGAACAGTTTACAACTCATAAAAGGGTTGCCGACTATGCACAACAGATGCACATCAGCCCAAAATACCTCAGCGAATGTGTGGTTGAGCATTTAGGCCATTCTGCCATAAAGGTTATCCAGAACAGGATACTTCGGGAAGCTGAAAGTTCGCTGAACTATACAGACAGAAGTATTAAAGAGATCTCCAATGAATTAAACTTCGGAAGTCCTGCCCATTTTGCACGGTTCATTCAGTTACATACAGGAAAAACTCCGACAGACTTTAGGAAAAAACCGTAAAATAGGCTTAACAAACCGTAATCCGTCTATTCTATCTCTTGAAGGACTGGTCTATCTTTGCTGTATTAATTTTAAATAACAACATCATGATCAAAGGATTATATGAAACCCATATTCAGGTAAGCCATCTGAACAATGCCATTAAATTTTATAGAGAAGTGTTGGGATTAAAGCTCGCCCATCTCGATGAAACCAGACCTATTGCATTTTTATGGATTGGGGAAGGTAAAGATTATATGTTGGGGTTATGGGAACAGAAGGAGAATTTACAGCCAAGACATTTCGCTTTTTCAAGTGATCTGCACGATATTCTAAATTTTTCCGTCGAATATCTGAAAAACAGGAATTTAAAACCTTACAATTTTCTAAAAGACGGAATGGACAAACCTATGGTTTTTGCATGGATGCCGGCTTTAGCCATTTATTTTAATGATCCTGATGGAAATCAGCTGGAATTTATTTCTATTCTGGAAGGAGAATCTCGACCTGAGTTAGGTGTCATTTCTTATGAAGAATGGCTGGATCATAATTAATTCATCCGGTTTATCTTTACATGTATAGGACCAACCTGATAGCAGATTGGTCCATTTTTTTAAATAGTAAAATATCATTTACTTTCTAAGTTCATCATTTTCTTTACGGCTAATACATGCTTACATGGACCGCGTTCTCCCTGGTACTTGCTGTACCATTCACAGGTACATCTTTCTTTTTCATGATCAAGAATTACCGTATGATGTACACCTGTTCCTTCTACTCTAGCCTCTGTTCTGTCATGATGATCATGTAAAATAAACACTTTCCCTTCTTCAATCAGCCTTTCTGCGTTTTTCATTCTTGGATTCAATCCGGTAATCCGGTCAGGTTTAAAAGGCAGTCTCCTGTAAAAAAATTCTCGGTCATCCAGATCATATCCTAATAATCCCATGGCAGCAAGCCTGCCGGTAAGGCTTTCAGCATTTGTAATGCTCATTTTCTCTTCCAGTACCAAAGCGGCTGTAATAAAGGATTGATTGGCATAGGCATATTGATCCAATGCTTCGGTCCATTCATCAGAAACATCATCAATTAAGCTGTCCAACACTGCTCCTTCTCCTGAAAATCCCCGCCAGTTTTCTCGGGATAATGAAAAACTGAAACGGACATTTCCCATATACAGTTGCCATGTTGTCGACTGCATTGTAGGATGAGGAAATACTCTCATTTCATCAATATACGGAAGTAGGGGTTCCAACAGACGCAGACGGTTCAATCCGCCAATACAAACGGCATCATTTGATTTTACAGGAGAAAACATGGGTTTGTTTCCTCTTATGATCAGATAATAATCTGTTTTTACGGGTCCTTTCGGAATTCCCCTGAACAATTGCTGGGTCTGGATTTTATTGAAAGTATGGCGTTTTTCTGATTCTGAAAGATAGATCTGAACGGTCCCCAGCCCTTTAATCCATTTTACAGGCAATGGTACTTTTCTTTCAACAACTTGATGATCTTCCTGGTATAATCCTACTTCTTTTTCACCCACGGAAAGCATTATTTTCTCGTTCTGACGAATGCTTCCCAATGCAGTAATCATAGGCTGATTGAAATCTACATTGGTTGTTCCGTTATCAAGGAATTCACCGTCTAAAGCATCCGGAAGAATGTCTACCCGGGCATAAACGCCTGCACAGTGGGAAAATCCTTCAAAACGCAATCTTTCATTCCCCGCAGTGACAATAGGATCTTTAAGAAGCGACATCTGAAAGGGAGAAAGATTAAAACTTGATTTAACGATATTGGAAAGCGTAATCAGACAGCGGGCCACGATAAAAGGCTGACCCACATTTCCCCAGAAAAAACAGGGTACATCTGTATTTTTCTGGATTTCGCTGTACTTGGATAAAAAAAGTTCCTCTGAAGAGTTTTTTTTAGTCAAAGAGGAAGGCTTTGAATACGTATAAATGAGTGTATCTTCCATGGGTAATTATTTTAACAAAAGACTACATACTTTCTTTAAGGTTGAATTTTCTTTCCAGCTGTCCAGTTTATCATATAATATTTTATCAATATTAGATTGATTCAATGCAAGGATTTCGTGATAAATTTCCAAAAGCTTTTTCAAATTGGTAATTGGTGTTTCCATCTGTAAGAGTATGGTGGAAATCATAACTTCCAGCGCAAGATTGTGGTTTCTGCTTACATTCAGCATATTATTTTGGATCAGATCTGTAAACCTTTTTATAGGTGCCCATTCTAATTTTTCGTGCAAGCCTATTACTTTCCCAAGCCTTACATTATCGATCATCTGGAGGGAAACATGTTCCAGCCAGATCTCGCAGGCGGTATTGCGAATTGTTTTATCGCCATCCAGTAAGATGGTTCCCAAAAACAGATATCCCATATCATCCAACGGTTTTTTTATCTGATGAAGAGCCTGTGCAGTTCTTAAGGTAAGTCCTCTTTCATAGACTTCAGACAGTCCTGAATAAAAGAGTCCTATTTTAATAATTTTAGCAATTACATGAGCTGGAGTATTGGGAAAGCTCCACAGCAAGGCGGGAATATCGTAAGAGTTTTTTTGCTCTGTGATACAATATTCCAAAAATAACGGATGTTGTCTTTTCTCAATATGATATTTGGGAATTGTGATGCTTAATTCCACCGGATAGTACGAATTCTTTTTATTATCTGTGGTAATCCATTCGTATGTACCTGTAAGGAATTCCTGAGGTATTGTGGTGTATCCAAAATCTTTAAATTCTTCAAAAACCATCTCAGGAGAGCGTGTAATTCCTGCTGTCATCCACCATGAAGGATGTATAAATGGTCCTTTCGGAGCATTTTTCCTGTTAAAAAAGAAAACCAGCAGTTCTTTATATTCTCCTTTTAATTTTTCTTCAGCCTGTTTCACTGCCTCATCGGTATTGTCCAATGCACACCGTTGCAATGCAAGCTGCATATCGTAATCATTAGGTGTGATGTTTTGATTCTGATATATTTCCAATCTTTCCACTAATTTGGCAGGACAGATCCAGCAAGGTTCATGAGTTATGGTTGATAAAAGCGGAAGTGTTTCTCCTTTTTTAATTTTATCAAAAACATCTGTGGCTATTTTTTTATACGGGCTCATGGTAAAATTTCCGAAAGAAATTCCTTCAATGGGACCTATTTTTTTATCGTAATGTTTATACTGTTCTCTGTTAGTTTCTTCATCAAAGATCTTTTTATAGATTTTATCAAGATTTCTCAGTTCATAAGGGAATTTCTCTAAGAGCATCAGCCCGTAGTTGATAATAATATTGCAAAGAATAACGCTGTAAGGCGCCACTTCCCATTTGGCAATGGTTTTACATGCTTTCTGAAAAACGGGTTCCATTAATTTCACAGATCCTGAATCTGCATCCCCCGCAAAACGTACCAACCCAGCTAATGCGAGATCATAATAGTACGTTCCTGAATAATCAATAGCCTGTGGCAGGAAGAACATAAGGTCTTCAAAGTTCTGAAGTTCCTGAACTTTATTTTCTTCATCAATCAGAGCGCTCCTTTCAACAGATACTTCCTGAAGTAAAGAATCCTCGTGGTTCAGATAATCTTCCAACATCAATCTCGCATTAGCCAGTATATTTTCAGAGTAATGAGAAATGGCCACTTTTACTCCATCGGAAGCAGGAATATATTTTTGAATAATTTTTGCCGTCTTCAGCTGGATGCTTTCATCCTTACTTACAAATGCAGCGCTTAAAGCTATTCCTAAATTCTCGGTATCCGTTTCTTTTTTAAGCAGCAGTTTTTCCGTCAGAACCAAACTTGCCGTGAGCGTAGCTTTCACTTCCGAGCTTAATAAATTCGGGAGAAAGTTCGAAAACTCCTCACTCTTGAAGTCAGCACTTGAAACAATCTTTTTCAAGTGAGCCAGAATGGTGTTAACGGCTTTGGACTGTACAGAAGTAAGACCCGCAAAGAGCTCATCCTGCATTTCGATCAGTTCTTCATCTGAAGGTTTTAATGCGGTAAAAGCATCCATAAACCATCCTGTCACATTTTTATTAAAATTCCTATTGGAAGCCAGCAGGCATTCTTTCAAGAATCTTTTTCTGTCTATTTTCTCTTCGTTAATGAGTTTTTGAATTAAAGGAAGCCATTCTTTATAAAACGGCAGCGACCTCGACGGAAATTCGCACAGATGCCAAAAATGCACCTTTAAAGTTTCAGGATATTTTTCTAAATCGCGGGGAAAATCACTTAAATGGCTTCCTATCAGTTCGGGCGAAGGCTGAATATATCCTTTCACAGACCATTCTATAATATGCTGGTAGTTGAAAGCAGTATATTCAGCATCTACTGATTCATTGATAAAATCAGAAAACCAGTCAGGGCAGCCCCATTCCAAAATTTCATTGGTTTGTTCCATATTCCGGAAAAGGCTCCAGTAATTTTTTCCGTAATGCTTCTTGTCCATACAGACAAAAGAAGCAATATCAATGATGGAATGCTGTTCGGTAGATCCGCTGGTGTGATAGGAGTTCTTAGTCATAACTATTTTACTAATCTCTCTATCCATTTTCTTGATCGCCGGAACAAGCTCTTTTTTATCTTTTGCTTTCAGTGTTTTTAAAAAGGGAATAATCTCATGTGTTTTTTCCTCACTAAGGATCTCATAAAGTCTCTCTTTCATTAGTCTTTAATTTGATGAATAATTTTTTTCAGGTTATTTCTTTTTTCTACTCTTTCAGTTTTCAATCAACATTTATTAGACGCGGAATGATTTAAGCTCTATTAATTCATAATAAAGTTTCCAGCAATTTTATTCGGGTTAAAAACCGGATTTTTTATTGCTGCGAGAATAGAAATTATTAGTTTTTCAAAAGCTTTGTTATATTCCGGATTCAGATTAACACAGACGAAAAATCCGTCTGTAATTTTTTTAATCTGGATAGGTCCAAAATTGATCTTTTTTCCAATCAGTAATCCTAATATGGAAAAGTCGGAATCAGCTACAACTGCCCTGTTTATAGGGAATTCAAAAGGCGTACCACAAAAGCTTTTATTTTTACAAAAAACGCTGTTATGAGCTTTTGAGAAGGTAATGTTTACTGCATTCAAACAATATTTCAATATTTTATACTGTTCAAGAATACTTTCATTTTTACTGAAGGCTGAAGGTGGCAAGAAGGAAACGGAATTATGTGCCCCATTTTTTTTCAGGCGTTTTTTTAAGATAACGATAATATTTTTTTTAAGGATCGGACTTTCCAGAAAAAGAATAATTTTCTTGATCTTATCACTTAAATAAATCGCCTTAAATCCGTCCTCAATGAGCATAAATTGATTCTTGGCAACTAAAATAGCAAAAAATCATTTTACATATCCCACGAAAGTGAGTTTTTAACAAAACATTAAAACTTTGACAGATAACGTTTTACATTATTGCTAAATAATTTATGTTTTTAGTAATAATTCGATCAAAATTTCTGCTTCAAAATCAAGAGTCCATAATCGGCTTTCTCCCTGCCAAAAACTGTAATGATCCGAAAATTCTGTGGTTTTGAATAATCCGAACCGCACTTCATCTTTAGGGCTTATAATGTCACAGTGTATGGTTTTTGTATCCAAATCTATGGTAAAATGAACATCAATTCCCATGGGATAAAAGCAGTCGGCCTCAATAATTCCTTTCTTTTTTTCAATATGATAGAAAAATACGTTTGAATATTCTTTGTGTAGTGTATGGGTATATGTCTCCAGTTTTTCATTTGATCCCAAAAAATAGTACATCGTATAGGTTCCAAGAAAAGCCACTTTCAGTTTTGAATGATGGGTAAGAAGGTTTACCGTCTGCAGATGGGATCCTTCCTGAGCATATTGTATTTTTTCCAGCTTGAAATCAAAAAAAGGAAATGCTTCTTTCTCGGGAATAAGATTCTGTATATTTCTGTAATATTCTGTATTAACAGGACTTACATTGAAAAAATACTCCTTTTCAAAAAGTTCTCTTGAAAAAAAACGTGGTCTTCCCAGGCTTCTTTCTGTATAACTTACGGCTTCTCCTCTATTATTAAAATTAACAGTAATCCCATCCGATCCTAATAATGGGGATAAATGGGGATAAAATATCTTGGTTCCGGACATCAGATTACCGGAAGCGGCATCATAGGTTACACTGCTCACCAGTCTGTAATAATTATCATAAACGGCTGTCCCTGTATATTTAACAATACTCCAGGTATCATCATTTCGTATGATAAAATCGTATACTATATAGTTGTTCTGCTTTCTTTTATTGTAATAGATTGTATTTCTCCCCTCCGTAAAATGGGCCAGATCTTTAATTTCTTTTACTTCATCATGATAACTTTCTATATATTCAACATAATGTTTGTTTTTAAAATCTTCTTTAGAATCAGCCTTAGCATTTATTTTTTTTACTAGTTTTCCATTTTCGAAGCTTTCTACCGAATATTCGTAAAGATTTTCTGTTTCAGATTTGGTGATGATTTCACCCAGATGATTTTTGTATACCAATTGGTAAGAAACCACGGGATTTGAAAGTTCCGGGATCTCGGGTGATGCAGCCAGAAAGTATTTTCCATACTCGGAATCAAAAAAGCCTGAATCTGTAAGGTCTTTAATGCTATGATAGGTGCCATGCCAGTCATCTTCTTCATAAATAGTTTCTGATGACAGCAAACCGTCTGAATCATATGAAAAACTGTTCAGAGGTGAATATTTAGCATCATAATAGTATGCATATTTTGTACATGATTCTGCATTGCCATACTGATCTGTACATTTCAGGAAAATACATTTCCCCAGAAGATCGATAACTTTGATGAGTGTTTCTTGTAAAACACCATTCCTGTACTGCTCGATTTTCCATTTTGTAAAGCCGTTTTTTCTCTCTTTTACATAGTGAAGTTCGGTGTACTGCTCTGTTGGAATAATGGATTGATCTTCTTCAATGAAATAACTGATTGCAGAAATTTTAAATTTTTCAAAATGCTCAATGCGCTTTAAAATCCCATTGTTATATACTTTTTTTTTGAATGTTTTTTCAAAAAATGCCTGCTGCAATGTAATTTCTCTTTCTTCTCCAAAATCTGAAAAATAAGTACCGGTTTCAATTTCCGGGGTATAGCCTGATTGGGTAAAAGGGAAAAAATTCAGGTAGTAAGAGCTGGAAACTTCCAATTGATGAAGGTCTGAAAATTCCTGCAGCTGTCGTTCTATTTCCGATTTTTTAAGCAACGGAATGCCGCTGTCAAAATAATAAAAATTCAGTTTTTCATTGGAATCTGAATATACTGTTTTTTGATTGTGATATTCTTCTTTGTTGTGATAGTATATTGAAATGATACGTCCCTGAGCATCTTCTACTTTAAAAAAATCTTTTTCAAGCAGTAATTTATTGTAACATCTTTCATGAATCAGTTTACAGCTTCCGAGTTGTTTTTCTCTTATGATGTTGACTCCGTTGAGAAAAACATTTTCGAATAGAATTTCTTCATCGGTTATCTTTTCCTCAGCAAAATAAAGAGAAACACAGTAAATCATCCCTTTATGGTAATGTTCTGTCTTCTCCAGCCTATCATCCGTGTATAGGTGTTTAAGGTAAATGATATTCTCCTGAAGCTGTGCTTCATCTAGAGGTGTTTTTTTATCTCTTTTTGTATATCGTATTTCTTTTTTCATTATAGTGTAAAATAATAAAAATCAGTATGTTCAGATCTGAAAATATTGATTTATTGGTTTCATCCATAGTCACCACCGTCCTCTATCCCTTCGTCATTCATGATGTTCTTATAATGGCCAGCAGGTAGCTTTCTGGAATGAATCACTTTTTCTCTCTGAAATAATTTCTGCTGCAGGGAATTGAAAACAGGATTTCTATTTTCATATATGATCTACTTTATGATGCATTGTTGTGCCTGCATGCTTATTTTTTATGTAGATAAGCAAAGGTAAGGATTACCTTCAGTTATGTGAATACTTATTGGTGTTAAAGTGATTCTATTTATGTTTCAGTGCTATTTTTTGGATAAGATGGGAGAATTGTATTCATCAAAAAAGCTCCCTTTTTCAAGAGAGCACTTTTAATATACATTTTTATTACACCATCATATCGGCACAATTGGAACTTGCAAAAGCATACGGTTTAGCTTTAAATATATAGCCCATTCCCATAATGTACCCCATTGCATCTTTTAATGCGACATTGGATTTGAATTCAGGATCGGTATTGATATCTGCATGTACCTCCATTTCTACGTTGTACATTTCCAGTACAGATCCGATAGCATAGGCAATTTCAACAGATTTATTCACCTCATTCAGCATACGTTCTTTAATACTGATTTTTTGTATTGCTCTCTCTTTTCTGATAAAGGTAAACGCTCCTTTCCCCTCCCGAATAAACACTACCGCTGTTGCATAATTAATGGTCTCACCATATACATGAGAGTCTGAACCTACACATACTGTAAGCTTGTGCCCATTAGCTAATTCTCGAATAATAGCTTCTTCTACCAACTGTGTGATAGGTTGACGGAAAAATTTTCCGTCCATATTCTGCCAGATTTCTTCTTGCGTTTCCATTTTTTTTACATTTTTAAAATTCTACGTTTCTGTTTTGTACGTCATATTTTCTTATTCATTGTATCGTCGGTTTATTTTACTGATTGTTCAGCTTTTATTCACTACGATCTTTTGATTTATTTTTGTTGATTCATCAGGCTTTGAACCTGAACAACAAGAGTCAAAGTCTTGTGTGCTATCCAATTACACTATGAATCAGGATAAGGTATGAATGATCTGTTTTCATATATGGATCATTCATTCTGTGTGGATTAGAACCGAATTGAACGGTTACCTCTTGTTTTTCAGACAAATGTGCAGACCTTCTACACCACTAATCCTGTTTGATAATGATTGAGTATTTTAAAACCCATTCATCATAAGTACGGGAAAGGGGAGTCGAACCCCCAATACCTTGATTCTAAATCAAGTGCGTCTGCCAGTTCCGCCATTCCCGCAGGTTGATTGATGAATAATATGCATTTCAGCATTCATCATATAAGGTTTGAGAAAGTCTGTCTATAAATAAACTATGTCTGCTAGTGTTTGTAAAGATCTTCTGCGCTTGACAAACTTTCCTCTTTCCTTATTTTTTGGTGTGAATTGTTATTTCCCCTTTATAAAAATTTACTATTCACATTTTCGTACTCTATAAGGGAATCGAACCCTTGTTTTCTGCTCGAAAGGCAGGCGTCCTGACCATTAGACGAATAGAGCATTATAATCAACCGATTAGGAATTGAACCTAAACAACAAGAGTATATTTCCTGCATGCTGACATTACATTATCAGTTGATTTTCGTGGAAGTGGTAGGATTCGAACCTACTCAGCAATGAAGCAACAGAGTTACAGTCTACCCCGGCTCTCCAGCTCCGGCGCACTTCCTTTTTTTGGTTAGACATCAGATTTTATAATTTCATTTTCTATATCTGATATGTATTCCCTTACATTTTTAGAGAAAGAAAAAGCTTGTCTTAATTTTTTTGTTTGATATAAGAACTTCTACGCTCGACAAACTTCTACTTTTCTCCGGAACTCATCTCATTGAGTTAATTTGAGATGGCTATGGGATTGCTCATAACCAATTTTATTTTTTAATGAATTCGCGAATGTTTCACGTTTCAAACCCACTCAGCGTATGCAGCGGTTTTGCAGACCGCCCCGACTCTTCCACTTCGGCGAACCATCAGATTATTGATTATTAGATGTCAGATTCTAGATATCAGACTTTTAAAATCTTATTTTTAATATTTGATATGTATTTCCTTATTTTTTGGAGAAAGAAAAAGCTTGTCTTAATTTTTTTGTTTGATATAAGAACTTCTATGCTCGACAAACTTGTACTTTTCTCCCTGAAACAATTAACATCATTATGTGCGATTTTGGAAAGATTCGAACTTTCAACTTCTGGTTTATAGACCAGTGCTCTGCCGTTGAGCTACAAAATCTTTTTTGTAATTTCGGAAGGACTCGAACCTTCAGCCTCCGGTGTATCAGACCGACACTCTAACCAATTGAGCTACGAAATCATTGATCATTTGTAAATGGTGAATGATCAATTTTGTTTGCTGATCATTATAAAAATTCACTTGTGAAACAAAATTCACCATTCACCTTTTGTACCATTTGTCTGGAAAGCAAGATTCGAACTTGCGACCTCCCGCGTCCAAGACGGGTAAACAACCACCGTTATCTTTCCAGTTTTCAGGTTCAGCTTCCCATTCTTTTCCGAGAGACAGTCGGAGCCAAATTTTCGCTGAACCTTTTGTGATCCTGAGAGGATTCGAACCTCTGCCCTTCGGTTTAGAAAACCAACGCTCTATCCGGCAGAGCTACAGAACCTTTACTTTGGGTATCTCCGGGGATCGAACCCTGTTCTCCGGTTCCACATACCGACGCTTTACCAAATAAGCTAAAGAAACCATAAAAAAAGCACCTCTTTTTGGGAGGTGCTGTATATATTTTGACGTATCAGATCATCAACTGACCCACGTATATAAGCACCTTTCATTCATAAATTCACATTCAAGAAGACATACCAGTCCCTGCGGCTGAATCTCGTATACTCTTGAAAACTGATTAGATATGTTATGTAATTGTTTCATTATATTTCTTGTTAAATTGTTTTTGAATCCTGAAAACCTGTTGCTTTCAATTTTCGGTTGCAAAGTAAATATGATTTTTTTGATCTCGCAAATAAATATTTAAATCAAAGTATTGATTATCAGTATTTTACATGTTAAATTTAGAGATAGAAATTCCTGTCCACAATGTATTGCAGATACTTTAATTACCTAAATGACTGTCTCTCATCGGGTTATTGATCACTCTTATTTATCGTATTAAATATTCATTGTTGATTAATAAATTTTCACTTTTATAGTTATTTTTTTCCATTCTAAATAATTTCTGTTCTAAAAACACAAAAAACGCCCCGGGAGTCGAGGCGTTTTGCAGTATTTTGATTAATTTTTTACAAGTTTACCGTAAATAATTTCCAAAGTCAGCACATTTCGCCTCATTATACATCAGTTCATCATATCCGAATAATCCTTCTATTGAAGGGATTTCGCATAGGTTTACATTGATATGTGCTCTTTGTTTTGTCATAATTATATTGGCGCAAAGATATAAAAAATTGCTTTTCAACACTGAAAACAATATTTTACTAGCTTTAGAAAGGGGATAATTTAACTGGAATGAAGATCTTTTTTAGTTTAAATTCATCAATGTCTAAACATTTTATTCCTTCCCGTTTTATATCTCGAAATATCTTTTAAGATCACTTCATCATCAGGATTGAAATATTTCAGTTCATTAATGATTTCAGACCGGTTGGATACTTTTTCAGCGATAATCTCGTAGGCGATATTTCTGGTAGTGGTATGCAGTGCCGGATCTTTTTTAAATTCATGTTTCAGTGCCTGCAGATAGGTTATCTTTTTATATTCAGGAGTTTTTTCATAAAGGTTTGTAATTTCCTTTTCCAATGTTGGCACATCAAAAATATTCGCAAAATAATTGTTAAGACAGTTAAAGGAATCATTATCTTCTTCCCAGCCTTTCAACAGAATTTTCTGCGCTTCATCGGGTTGTTCCATTTTTTTACGGCAGATCAGAGAAGCTTTCACCATCTGCTTATTTTTAGTGTAATCATCCACCACCATCTGGTAATAGATATTGGCATTTTTCACTTCATTGATTTCCCTGTATAGATCGCCTGCTTTTTCTTTCTGTTCCATTTCTATGTAAAGATCGATGGCTTTTTTATACTGTTTTGCCTTTTCATAGCAGGAAGCTGCATCGGATCTGTTTTTTAATTTTCTGAGATAAATTACCGCTGCTTCGTTGTAGAATTCTCCTTTTTCCAGCGTTTTGGCACCTCTGTAATTATCCTGAAGAAGATTCATGTATACTTTTGCAGCTTTTTTATAATCATTTTCGGCAATGTATTTCTCGGCAAGCTCTTCGTACTTATTTCTTATCCTGTCGAAAAGCGAACCTTCAATGTAAGAACTATTACTCCCGGCCCCTCTTCTTCCGCCATTTTTCGCATCTTTTTCTTTATCTGATAGCCCGACAATAACAAAGAATATGATGGCGGCAATGATGAGAAACAGGATCAAAGTACCGATCACATTCCAAAAGCTCTGATGGAAGAGTTGAGCAATAATGGCAATGATTTTGAAAAATGCCAGTATAAAAAGACATCTTAAAAATTTATCTATAAACTTCTGCTTATTCATGGTCATCAGATTTTAAGATGGTTTTATCTTCTGCAAACAGGCGGTACAACAGAAGAATTACACATATGATAAGGATCCATACAAACCAATTGTACCCAAAAGATTGTATCAGGGGATAAAACAGGTACACCAGCATGGCAACGAGTACAATCATTAAAAAGATCTTGATTCCGGCTGGTACATTTTCCCCGCCGATATTCATTGATTTTCTTCTTAACACAAAAGAAAAAGCAGCTACAGCGCCTACCATAAACAGGATGAGAAACATGATATCCATAAACGAAATACTTCCTTTCTGAACCTCTTTTCCTGAGCTTACAGTTTTAATTCCTGAATCTTTATCGGAAGCCTGCGGCATTTCCTGTTCTCTTATCGTCCCGTACAGACGGCCCAATGAATCAGCCATCAATGCTTTTTTCTTGGTCAGCAGATATTTTACCACATCTCCATTCACAGGTTTTCCTCTGACATATTCTTTCAGGGAATCCGAGAGCCTGCGTTTCATCTGTTCCGATTTATTTTCCACCTGTTGGGCGATTTTTTTATTATAAATCGTTTTAAGCGAATCCCTGCTCTGCTTTTCTTTAGCATGGGTTTTCTCCAGATCATTGCCCACTTCTCCTACCGATCTTCCACCGGATTTTTTATACTGATCCTGTTCTTCTTTAGTTTTTGACATTACCGCTGTAGCAGCAATATATTCTGCAGACAGACGTCTTCTTTCGCCCCAATATATTGAATCTATAATATGATCGATCTCTGTTAATCCGGATTGAAAAGCTACAAGGTCAGATGGGCTTTTAACACCATTTTCAATGGTTCCTGAAGAGGCTTCCGGAAGTTCCTTTTGAGTATTGTTATCTGAATCAAAAGCTATTCTGGCAATAACCGCCATAATAATCACGGTTCCAAATACCCAGCGGAAATTTTTTCTTGCTTTATTTCCATCTCCGCCACCGAATAAGTTTGCCAACCATCCTTTATCAAAAGAAAATTTTCCGAAACCGTTTCCTCTGGAAGTTCCCATAATATCTAAAGGAACCCCGAGCTCTACTGCCCTGTCCGGATATTTTTCAATGTATTTTAAATATTTTTCAATTTCCTTTTTATTCCCTGCCATCACTTTCTTAAGATCAAAGGGCAGGTTTTTCATCCATTCTTCTTCCGTCTTTGGTTTTTGAAGGGCTTCCAGTATTTTATCATCATCCATTTCAACCGTGTAGCTCTCGATGGTTTTCGGGATTTTTACACCGTTTACTGGTTTCCGTACAGAGACTTCTGTTTTTTCAGGCGGTTGGATCAATGAGGTCCAATCGATGGGCTCCTTTGCTTTCACCATTCCAAAATCAGGATGCATAATGACCAGCTCGGCATCCATCTGCTGCCAGTCTTCAGGATTTATTTTAGGATAAAAAATAGTGTTTTCAGGAATGAAAAGTTTATCGTCAATTCCCTGAAAATAGGCATTTTTCCCAATTTCTTTCGGAGCCTCATGAGTAAAAATTAAAAAACAGCCGTACAGAACATTAGGTTCATTTGCCGGAACAGCATAGGATCTTACCTGCTCCAGATCAATGCCTAAAATTTCCATTTCATGAAGCCACAACATTGGGGAAGAACCTTTAATTAAAAGTCCTTTTTTCGGATAGGTATTTTTCGGAAAAGGTTTTATTCTAAGTTCCATATTCCATAATTTGATCAATAAATGCTCTCAGGTAAGTGGCATACATTTCATCCATTTTTCTCACTTTCAGCAAAGTTGTTTCCGGGAGATAATATTCTGAACCTCCAAATTCCGTGTAGGTTGCCAAAGACAGATATCCATGTTCTGACGAAGGCATAAAAAATTCAGGAATACTCTTATTGCTGCTTCTAAAACTAAGCATTCCCCGGGAATCTGTAATAATCTCGCTTCCGTCAGGGAAAACAAATTTATTTTTATTCTGTTCTGCAGGAATTTTGATTGCCGAACTATTTTTATAAAAATGGATGGAATCATCCGTTTTGTTAAGTTCATGGTTGGAAACTACCAAATTACCGTTGACATTTATTCCGACTGTATTAAAATTATTTAAAATTCTGATTCCGCTATGGGTAAGTTTTTCAGTTTCAGTTTCTGCTTTTATTTGGTTTTTCTCTATCTCCGGTTCATTTTTAACCGTCTCTATGGACAGTGTTCCTTCCAGATTCATCTTAAAAATAGAAGGAGCCAGATGCTGATGCAGATAGAAGTTTCTGTCAAAATAAATCAGCTTCATATTCAGGGGAATCTGCTTACCCGTTAAATTTAGCTCTGAATATTCTTTAGTATTCAGGTTCAGTTTTGACAGCAGATGTTTATCCGGCTGATACTGACACAGGATATACTGCTGCTGTTTATTCCTTGCTAATGCAAACTGTCCTCTTGGCTTCACCGAAATGTCATCAATCAATACTTCGCAACCATGGTAGGTTTTATGATAATCATAATAATCCCGGTTATAATAATTATCTGAAAAATAGGTTTTTAGTAGCTGTTTTTTAGTACTTAAAATAAAAAATTCTCCTTCATACAAAAATCTGGTAATTGTATTGCCCGGTGTTGGAAACAGCAGAGGATAGTTCATAGGAACTTCCGTTTTTTTACTGTTGCCGGAAGTGCTATTTTCACTCTTCCCTCTTCTTTGTGGCGGATTGGCCCATAATTCATGAAGCGGAAGGATTATTTTCTGGAGATGTTTTCTGGTTCCTTTATCGTGTTTAAAAAAATTGAGCTCACCATCTGAGGAAGTAGTCACCAGAAATTTCAGCCGTTCTCTCTTTTGAAAGATCAGCTTCTGAAGTTTTCCGTTGGATATATTTTCCTGATGGGTTATCAAAAAGATTTCAAGGTCTTTTTCCGTATGTTCTTCTTCCAGAAATTTTTCAAGAGCAGCGGATACTTCTAATATAGAGCTTACCTGATTCATATTCTCAATAACATCAGCCACTGTATCCAGTGAAATCTGTGTACTGGTCTGCCCCAGTGTAAAGACGCGGCACTGTGAATGTGCTTTCGGATGCTTGATTACGGCAAGTGCGGATGCAAAAGCCAGCACTTTAGGTGTACCCCAATTTTTAAGGGAGGTATCTATTAAAATAATCCGTTCAAAGACATTTTCTTCCGGCGGTATTTCACGTTGGATATAGAGGACTTCATTATTGGCAATGCGGCTCATGAATATCTCATCTTCATTGGCAAATTCTGAAAGAAGCATCCGGTGAAGTTCTCCTTTATTGGTCATATCAGAAATACCGCCAATCGGCTGATCTCCCGGAGACAAATGCCGCATAGGAATTTTAAGTCCACTCCAGATTCTTTTAATTAAACTTCCCACCTGAAAGGTTTTCGGTTCTTCAATCAGTTCCTGAATAAAATCCTGTTCCGTTTCTACAGTGGTTGATTCTTCTGCTACCTCATCTGCCAGTTCCGGCTCTGCCATGATTCCTTTCACCGCATCAATAATAGACTGTGTGGTAGGAAATCTGTCAAAAAGCAACGCTAATGCCGCCATATCTTTGTTTAGAGCAGAGGGTGAAGCATTTATTTTGTAAGCAGCTTCCGAAAGTTTCTGAGGTCTTTTGTGATATACATTTAGTATCAGTTCTGCATTTCCGGAGGATACGCTGTTATGAATATTTTTACATAAGGTCTGTAAGAGCACCATCCTGTTTTGCCCATATGTATAGGTTTTCCCTAATGATTTCAGGTTATCGAGGAACCGTATTGCACGATCTGCATGAAAATCAAAATTACCTGTGTTGTAAAAATCGGTGGTAGCAGTAAGAGGATCTGCAAAATTGGTATAGCCATCCTGAGTAGCATATAACATCATCACCAATGCTCCAAAAGGAGGCCAGCCCTGAGGCTGAAGTTCCTTGAGTACCTCTATGACATAGGGTCTATAGGCTACTGCACCTTGATTGGGAATAATGACCAGATTATTGTCGTGATATCCGGAACTGTCCGGAACATCTTCATCTGTCGTCCATTCCCAGAAATAATGTTCATAGGATTGGAAATATTCTGTCAATTCCATTCTTTTGCTTTTTCAGTGAGACGGAATGAGCTTACCGACAGTGGGCGAAAATCATTTTTAAGGATGGCAGTATAGCTTCCGTTTTCATCCCATATCAGCCAATGGTCGAGTTCTGGATTATATTTTTGCTGTAACAGCAAACTTGTATTTTTACATTCAAAATCAAAACCTGTAGGTAAAAGATGTCCGTTTTTTGTCCAGAGACTTTTCCCGGGAAGGCTTAATAGCGGGGTTCCGACAAAGAGTGCATGATCATCTATCACAATCCAGTGGATTGGTTCAAGCTTAAACTTTGGTAATGCAGGAATTTCTTCTTTAATGGAAGTTATAGGGCACAACAAAGCGTTTGCGGGCTGTTCTTCATCACTGGGAACTAACCGGATGCTGATCTTTTCATGGATCCCAAAATAATTCTGATTGGAAGCCGGAAAGCTAAGACGCATGGCTTTATCAATAGGCGACCACAAAAGAGCCGTTCTCATTTTTTTAGTGGGAACCAGCGCCTCTTTCCTAAATAAAAGACCTTCCCGAAGTTCATACAGCAGAATATTAGGCAATTGCTGTATTTCCGGAGAAACTGCCTGTTCTTCGGTAAAGTCTTTGAGCCAGATCACCTCATCATCCAACGCCACCTGAACATTTTTCCAGTCTCTGATGGAGCCCAGAAAATCTTCATCCGACCTGGGAAGTTCTGCCCAAAATTCTTTTACACGCTTTGAAGGATTTTCTGCCATAAACTTTCAATTTCTTGTTGAATATAGTTTTTCTGTTCAGGATTTTTGATCCAGTCGCAACGTGTCTGAAGGTATCTCAATTTATCTTTTATGACATTCTGTTCTTCAAAAGTCAGTGTGCCACTATTCCATTTTTCCACCAGCAATTTTACGTCTTTCATTACTTCTTCGGGGTTGGGTGCTTTATTCTGAAAAGCCTGAGGATGGGATTTCGGATGATCATCTTTTTCAATGGTCCTGTTGATAATTCCTTCAAGGATTTCAATCTGTTCTTCGGTATCCCAGATATGTTTGAGTACCCAAAGGTCTGAAAGAACGGCTTCATTTCTTCCACAGATCAAGGCGCTTGCTGCAATTAAATTCTGCAATTTTACGGCTCTACGGTCTGAAATTCCGATGCCTGTATTCCGCAGGCTGATAATGGTATTTAAATAGACTTCATAAATGGGTTTCAAATCTATGGTTCTGCACAGGTTCTGAAGTTCACGGATCTCATCTGCATGGATTTCCGGAATATCAGTTTCAGATGCATTTTCCAGTTTTCTACCTGCCAGCAATACCTGATGTAAGAGTTCGGGATGAACGTAATCTACATTAATTCTGACCAGAAAACGGTCAAACAGAGCATTCAGAGCTTCATCTTCGGGAAGGACGTTGCTCGCTCCCACAAACATGAGTACAGGAAGGTGTTTTGTTTCTTTTCCTCTTTTGAAAATTTTTTCATTCAAAGCCATCAAAAGGGAGTTCAGAATGGCGGAATTGGCATTAAAAATTTCATCTAAAAAAACCATGGATGCTTCTGGCATCATGCCTTCTGTATTGGTAAGAAGTTCTCCTTCTTTTAATTTTCTAATATCGAAAGGGCCAAAGATTTCGTTCGGCTCTGTAAAACGGGTTAATAAGTATTCAAAGTTTTTTCCGTCTTTTACAGCACTGGACAATGTTCTTACGATAGCTGATTTTGCGGTTCCCGGAGGACCGTATAAAAAAGCATTTTCTCTTGCCAGCAGGCAGATTCCAAGTAAATCCACGACATCATTTTTTCCTACAAATGTCTCTTTTACATAGGTAAGAACGGTATTGAGTTTTATAATATTTTGAGTCATCAGTCTTTATTTCTTAACAATACAATTGTACATATTTATGACCATAATCGGTACAGTAATTTTGGAGAAATTATCAATCCCAATCATATTAATTTTCATGATCAATTATTTTCAGTTCTCTCCAAAACAGGTCTTTGTGCATTCCAAACTCTGCCATAAGCAGCTGGTTGAGGTAAGGAATTTCTGCCCATTGATATGCTTTTTTTTCTACAATCCTTTCCAGATATAATTTTCGGTAGGTTTTGTCTTTTAATTCTTCTTCCCAGTTGATGTTTCCCAATTCCAGCGTGTAACCCACTCCCGAATAATGAAACTGCTGCAAAATATGTTCAAGCATTTTCACTAAAGGATCTTCTGAATCTGCTGCCTGCAGTACTTCGATCACCTGCGGTAAAAACCGTAGCGACAAATCTGCCGACAGTATGGAATCAATATCTCTCACTACTTTAAACTGAGGAATGAGTGTACCCAGATCTTTGGCTGTATTTTCCCGGACCAGATGAAGCTGAGCACTATGGTATAGCACTTTTGCAGCCCAAACAGCCGCTTCTCTGTTGCACATCATCTGATCGGATAAAAATTCCAGTCTTTCTTTTTCAAACTCTCCTTCAAAATAATCTGCAGCGTCCGTTTCTTCTTTGCTGGAAATTATCTTGATATCCGAAAAAATAGTAATGCATTCTTCTTTGCGGAGCAGAAAAAGGGTATCTAAAAATGGGGATGTATTTTCCATCATCTAACAAAAATAAAATTATTTCGTTGAGAATAAAATTTTTATAGAGAAGATTCATGTTAAATTCAGTAAAATAAAATATTAAAATTAACCCTTCCAGGTTTTAAAAATCTGGAAGGGTTAGGATTGTACGATGACACAAAAAGTCAAAAGCTTTTCATTACGTTTCTTGTCTTTACATTTTTTCCAATTTTTATTAAAGATTACTTCGTGCCTGAAGCTCCTCGCAATGACAGGTTAAGCTACAATTTCAATGATATTGTTTTCCGGGTCAAGGATTACGCTTTCATAATAACCGTCTCCGGTGGTACGAGGTTCTCCGGCAACCGTGTATCCATCTTTTCTCAACACCTCTGTAAGTTCATCTACTTTTTCTTTACTGTCTACCGAAAATGCAAGATGAATGATACCGTAGTGTTGGGAGTTGTAGGAGTTTTCAGATTCTTTGATATCGGGTTTGGTCATTATTTCAAGACGGCAGCCATTATCAAAACTTAAAAAGTAAGACTGAAAGTTTTTGACAGGGTTGTAGTATTTTTCATTGGAAACGGCTCCGAAATATTTCTGATAAAATGTTCTGGATTTTTCAAGGTCTTTTACCCAAATAGCAATATGCTCAATTTTCATTTTAAAATTTGTTTTATTTATACAAAACTAGCCTGACCGCTTACAATATACCCGCTCCGTATTATTCTTTTATTGTTCTGTATTTACCAAATTACATTTTGAATTATACACAAGACTTCCTATATAATATTCTTTAAAGCATTTATTAATAACATCTTATCTATTGTGTTGATAGGATACGGCTTCATGGCTTCCATTATCATAATCACGAAGACAATCTAAAAGTTATTATCTTTGTCCATTCAAAATAACATTATGAGTATTCACATCAGTGCAAAAAAAGGAGAAATTGCTAAAGTAGTATTGCAGCCGGGAGATCCGCTTCGTGCACAATATATTGCAGAAAACTTTTTAGAAAATGCAAAATTAGTCAGTAAAACAAGAGGTATTTTTTATTATACCGGACTTTATAAAGGTAAAGAAATCAGTGTTGGAGCCAGTGGAATGGGTTTTCCAAGTATTGGTATTTATTCTTTTGAGCTGTACACAGAATATGAAGTAGAAACGATCATCAGAATCGGGACCTGTGGTGCTTATACAACGGATTTGAAGGTTTTTGACATTTTAAATGTTGAAAATGCAGCGAGTGAAAGTACATATGCAAAATATGCATGGGAAATTGAAGGTGATATCCTGCCCCACCAGGGAAATATTTTCGACACGATCAATGCAACGGCAGAAGAATTATCATTAAAAACAAAAGCTATCAATGTTCACAGCAGTGATATTTTCTACAGAAAAGATCCAAATATTCCTGCTATTGCCACACAATATAACTGTCCGGCTGTAGAAATGGAAGCATTTGGATTGTATGCCAATGCTAAACATTTAGGAAAGAATGCAGCAACGATTCTTACGGTAACTGACATTATTCCTACACATGAAAAAATTTCAGCTGATCAAAGAGAAACGGCTTTGAAGCCTATGATCGAACTTGCTTTGGAATCAGCATTAAAGAGTCTTTAAAAACTATTTAGCTTCACGAAAGAAAAAGAGCTTTACTGTATCAGTAGAGCTCTTTTTTATAGTCTGAAAAATTTTCTTGCAGTTTCTGTTGTTTCATCTGCCACTTCAGCGATACTTATTTTCTTAAGATAGGCAATGGTTTGGGCGACATACGGAAGAAAAGAAGGTTCATTGCGCCGGTTCTGCATTCTCGGCATATTTTTCGGCAGCATGAAAGGTGCGTCGGTTTCAATCATCATCCTGTCAAGCGGAACATACCTAATTACGTCTTCCAAATGCTTAAATCTCCGGTCATCGCTGATTGCTCCGGTAAATCCCAGATAAAATCCTTTATCCAGATAGTTTTTTGCTTGTTCTAACGTTCCGGTAAAGCAATGAACAACTGCTTCAGGAAGTTGAGACCGGTAGTCATCCGTGATTTCGTTAAATCTTTTAAAAGCTGATCTTTCATGAAGAAAAAGAGGTTTGTTTATTTCAATGGACAGTTCCAGCTGTGCCTGATAGCATTTTTCCTGAATGGGTCTCGGTGAAAAATCACGGTCGAAATCCAGTCCGCATTCTCCGACGGAAATCACATAATCGAGTTGAAGTAACTTTCGGAGCCCGGGAATAGACTGTTCATTAAAGGATTTTGCATCATGGGGATGAATTCCTGCCGTTGAAAATAAAATTTCGGGATATTCTTCAGCGATTGCTGCGGATTCTTTGCTGCCACGCAGACTGGTTCCTGTAAGGATCATTTGCTCTACTCCGTTATCCAGAGCGCGGTTGATAATTTCTTCGTGTTCATTAAAGAACTGTTTATTGGTCAGGTTAATGCCAATATCAATATACGTATTCATTTTTGTTTGTTATTTTTTTTGTTATTCATTATATAATAGGAGATGATATGGGCTCTGTTGATGGAAATTTTAAATATGAGAAAACATTAACTCTTCAAGCATAATTTTCAATTCCGGAAGTGCTGTTGTACTGTTTTCCTGTATGGAATGCATCATTTTACTTCCTTTTAAGATACTGTGAAAATAGGTATCATTTTCGAGGTTAATGATTACGACCCATTTTGCTCTTATTTTTACTGTTTCCACAATGTTTACAGGTAGTGTTGTAGATCCGGAAGTTCCTATTACAAACAGAATATCTGTGTGGTCTGAAATATGATATGCCGTATCCAGATAATAATTGGACTCATTATAACTTTCATCAAACCATAAAGTGTTTGGACGTAGCCAACTTCCGCACTTTTTGCATTTCAGATTGTGAATATCTTCAGTAGTCAGATCTTCAGTATATTCTTTAGATTTCACATTTTCAGGAAAATCAGTCGGCCCGCTACATTCTTTTGAACACCGAACTTTCTGTTTACTGCCATGAATTTCATATACTTTCTCCGTTCCTGCTCTTTGATGAAGTCCGTCAACATTTTGAGTGATTAATCTGAATCTTTCTCCCAAAAGATTTTCTATTTCCGCAAGAGCCAAATGTCCAGAATTTGGTTTTGCCTCGTCGATCATTTTCTTCCAGAAAAGGTTATACTGCCAGACTTCCTCCGGTTCCCGATTGAAATAATTAAATGTTCCAAATTCTTCCGGGCGATGATACTTTGTGCCTTTAATCCAAATTCCATCAATGGAGCGGTAAGTAGGCAATCCGCTTTCCGCAGAAATTCCAGCTCCGGTAAGGAAAGTGATGTATCCTTTTTTATGTTTAATGATATCGTTTAGGATGAGTTTTAATTTTTCCATGATTTTTTGTTATTATTAACAAACAGGGCAAATCTGTAAATCTCCTGTATGCATTGCTTTTCTACCCACCGTTAATATTCTTTTGTGTGGATGGGCAAACCTACAACAGCAATACGCAATCTTTTTACGCAGTGGAAAAAGATTTTTATTCATTAATAAAAACTTCAAGAAAGCCGATCAGTTGTTTACCGCCATGGCTCCAGCGGATACCGTGACCTCCTTTTTCCCTTACCTCATAGACCAGTCCGTGCTTATAATGATAAAAAACATTCCACCAGGTAGTATGATCGAGAATTTCATTGATTTTCTCCATCACTTTTTTCTGTTTCTGTTCATTATTTCCGCTGATTTTCCCCCAATACAGATCATCCATCCGTCCTGCATGCTTTTCCCATGCTCTCTGAGCCATAGTGATTTCATGATTAAATGGTTCCATACAGCTTTCTATCAGCAGAGATCTAAGCGGAGGGATTGCATTTTCATCACGGATGCTTGCAGAGGTTAGACGTTGCCCCAATAGATCCAGCCAATATTCAAAAGGGATTTGTTCTAATTTCCGGGCTTTAACCTGAATGGAATCGTATGATTCAAGAATAGCAATGATCGTTTTAAAACTTTGTTCACGGTTTGTTGGAAGCTCTTCATTAAAATAAGGCAGTTCCCAGTCCAGCGTATTTTCTTTATACTTTTCTATAGTATTTTCCAGCCTTTCCAGATGTTCTTCTGCTAAAAGGTCTTTGTATTTTTCTTTCCAAGCATTTGAAAAGAACGGAATACAGGGTTTCAACAATTCCATTTTACAGCAGTTTTATTAAATGTACCGGTAATTTCTCTTCCTCAATTAAAAAACTCACAAGGTTAAACCAATTTTTAGCATTGTCCAGAATCCAGGCATCTGAAGAAACGGCAATGAATGCATTTTCTGCCAAAAAACGGTCCGGATTATACTCCAGTTCCACCTCCCAGTTGAGGCTTTTATCCAACGCATATTCCAGAATGATCTGTTTGATTCTTCCACTGTTGGAAACGGGCTTATCAAAAATCCAGATTAATTTTTGCAGCTGGGCTTTTTGAAAGAAAAGTTCTACCCATTCTATGGATTGCAGTGTCTGATTCACTCTTTTATAGGTTCCATGAACTCCGGAAAGATCCCGGTAACAGCCATCTGATCCTTCAAAAATATAAGCTTTTGAAAGCAGACTTTCAAGCAGTATTAAGATATTAAATCCATCAAGATAAACCGTTTGATCTTTTAAATCTGTAATAGATAACTGCTTAGATTTTCTATGCTCAACCTGAGCCACGGAAGCTGAAGCGGAACGAAAAGCCTGAATCTGACGGGTCTTTAACCTATACCGGTTTCCAATAAGTTCGGAAGAAGCTTTTTCTGCATAGCCTCTGCTGAGAAGATACTGCATATCCTGAACCGCAAGTTTCAATTTGTCAGTCTGCTTTGATGAACCGAACAGTTCATCATCTTCTGTATTTTTCCCACGGTTTCTATTATTCATCCTCAAAAATAAAATTTTTAAAAGAGATACATTTTATTTTTTTGTTTTCTCCTACAATCAGTTTTTTTTAATGATTTGGACCTATCAGTTCAATTTTAAATGCTGAACCATCTTTCAGGAGAAAATATTTCAGGTAAATATTATGGTACTTATTGGATAATCTTAAAATATCAACAGTTCATCAATCGATAAAATATTGAACACTAAAGAAATAGCATCACCCTTATCATTAAAATTCACAAATTCATAAAATTTTATCGAATATTACTAAAAATTATTAAATTTATAAGCTTATAATTAATAAAAAAGCAGTATTTACAAAATAAAGGAATATGCTCAATCAATTTTATTATTCAATCATTAAATAATGCAATCGATTGCGCTTCTTACTACATTAAAAAGATAATTTAAACTCATCAACCATGCAGATAATAGATTCGGGTCCAAAATATTCATCAGGAACCAAAGCAGAAATTAATATGTTGTATGTGACAGTCATTACACTGGTAGCCACATTGGGAGGCCTTTTGTTCGGGTATGACACAGCAGTTATATCCGGAGCAGAAAAATCGATCCAGGAATATTTAATTATCCCATTAGGATTAAGCTCACTGGCACACGGTGCCACAATTTCCAGTGCACTGATTGGGTGTGTCATTGGCGGAGCGGTATCCGGTTTTTTCTCTACCAGGCTGGGGCGAAAAAAATCACTGATGCTGGCTGCTTTTTTATTTTTTATCAGTGCACTGGGAGCAGCGTATCCGGAGTTTCTGTTTTTCAAACAGGGTGAGCCTTCAATGGGAGTTTTGCTTGCCTTCAACGGATACAGGATCATCGGGGGAATCGGTGTGGGACTTGCTTCGGCAGTTTGTCCCATGTACATCGGTGAAATTGCACCTGCAGAAGTTCGTGGAAAGTTGGTTTCTCTGAATCAGTTTGCCATTATCTTCGGAATGCTGGTCGTTTATTTTGTAAATTGGGGAATTGCGGACGGTAAAAGTATTGAATGGATCAATGAAATCGGATGGCGTTATATGTTTCTTTCGCTTACCATTCCCGCCATTTTATTTGGAGTTTTGCTTTTTTTTGTTCCGGAAACTCCCCGGTACTTAGCATTCATAAAAAAAGATGAGGAAGCCCTTACCATTTTAACGAAAATCAATGGCCAAGCGCGTGGAAAGGAAATTTTCAATGAAATAAAAGGTACGGTAGCTGAGCATAAAAGTGAAATTTTCGCTTTTGGAAAGACTGTTATCGTCATTGGTGTGCTTCTTTCTGTTTTCCAGCAGTTTGTAGGGATTAATGTTGCGTTGTATTATGCTCCGAGAATTTTCGAAAGTATGGGAGTGCATAAAGATGCCTCAATGCTACAAACGGTTGTTATGGGATTGGTGAATGTCGTGTTTACTGTGGTCGCGATCTTCACCGTAGATCGATGGGGAAGAAAACCTTTACTTATGGTAGGATCCATAGGAATGGCGGTCGGGATGTTTGCTATTGCCATTCTTTCTTATTTCCATATTATCGGGATTGCTACCTTAGTATTTATTATTGTGTATACGGCCTCTTTTATGATGTCGTGGGGCCCTATTTGCTGGGTTCTGATATCAGAAATTTTCCCTAATAAAATCCGGGGTAGTGCAATTGCAGCGGCCGTAGCCGTACAATGGGCAGCCAATTATTTTATTTCTTCTACGTATCCTTTTATGATGGAATTCAGTGGTGCCTTAACGTATGGTTTTTACGGGTTCATGAGTGTTTTATCACTTATTTTCGTGTGGAAATGGGTTCCGGAAACCAAAGGAAAATCTTTGGAAGAGATCGAAAAAATATGGAAAAAATAAGACTTTAATTTATGATGGGGTTGGTGGTTGTCAGTTGTTGGTTTATGGTTGTTAGTGTTTAGCCTATGTGTTAAGTTCATAGTCTGATGTCTTTGCTCTTTGTTCTTTTCTCTTGTCTCGAGTCTCTTTCTTCTTTATTCTGACTCTCAATTTGTACTGATAAAAAATTGAGCAGCATATTTAAGGATAAAATGTACTTTATTTCTCCTTATTAGGTATTATTTGATTAAATTTACGTCAATAATCAACCTTAGTTTTTGGTATAAAAAACATCTGAAAAAAACGTCTTTATGAATAAAAAAGGTGCCACGATATACGACATCTCAAAGAAACTTAATGTAAGTGTGGCTACTGTTTCCAGAGCGCTTAATGATCATCCGAGAATAAGCCAGACAACAAAAGATTTGGTAAAGAAGACTGCTAAAGAAATGAACTATAAGCAGAATAATCTTGCCAAAGCATTAAAAAGCGGTGAAACAAAAAACGTCGGCATCATTGTTCCTTTTGTGAATACAAATTTCTTTTCTTCCGTAATCCGGGGAATTGAGGAGGAACTTTCTCCATTCGGGTATCATGTGATCATTTGCCAGAGCCATGAGGATGTAAATATTGAAAAAAGACACCTCAACACCTTATTGAATGCCCAGGTAGATGGAATTTTCATGTCGGTTTCCAAGACGACCATTGATACGGAGCATATTCAGAGTATTTTAGATACCACCAACACTCCGATTATCTTTTTCGACCGAAAGAAAGACATCAAAGGAATCAGCACGGTAACCATCGATGACTACCGTGGGGGCTATATTGCAACGGAACACCTGATCAGTGAAGGCTATAAAAATATCTGTCATTTTGCAGGAGATCTTAATCTTGAAATCTACCAAAACCGTCTCAACGGCTATAAGCAAGCCCTGATCGACCATCAGCTTCCCGTAAAAGAGGATAATATTGTTTCTATGGGAAGTTCTATTGATGCAGGAATTGATGCAATCAAGAAGCTTTGGGACAAAAAATCAATTCCGGATGCGATCTTTTCATCGAGTGATTTTGCGGCGTTGGGAGCCTGCCAGGAATTAAAGAAACGTAAAATAAAAATTCCTCAGGAAGTCGCGGTGATAGGTTTCAGTAACGAGCCTTTTACGCAGTTTATGGAGCTTACCATGAGTTCTGTAGATCAGACTCCTCTACTGATGGGGAAAATGTCCGGACAGGTATTCCTGGACAGTGTAAAGGAAAACGGTTCCGGAGTTTCTATTGAGAAAAAAGTAGTATTAACACCACAGCTTTATATCAGAAAGTCTTCGAAAAGGAAATAGATTAAGAAATCAGATCATTTTGATATTTTATTTAATCGCAAAGGCGCTAAGGTTTTCATTTTTATGCTGTTTTTAAGGCGCAAGAAAATCAAAGATTTTTGCAGATACCTTATTTATATTTTACTTACAATATTATTTACTTAGCTGAAAATGGCAAAGAAATTATATTTAATGTATGAATAAAAAGAAAATGCCTCCTACAAAATGTAGAAAGCATTTCCAACCTAATAATTATATATTTAAAACTATATTTATAAAGAAACTCCTCTTCTCCAGGGGATAAAATCGTTCTGATTTAAAATAGCTGCTTTTGTCTTTGTTGTTCCGCTGGCCACTTCAATAATAAATTCCAGCAGCTCTTCAGCTTTTTGATCAATTGTTTTTTCTCCGGTGATGATATCCCCGGTATTAAAATCAATGATATCAGGCATCCTTTCGGATAATGAAGTATTGGATGAAATTTTTACAACAGGTACCACAGGATTTCCCGTAGGTGTTCCGAGACCGGTGGTAAACAGAACCATATTGGATCCGGAACCGACCAATGCTGTGGTACATTCCACATCATTGCCCGGGGTACAAAGCAGATTCAAGCCCGGTCTTTTGATATATTCTGTAAAATCCAGCACATCCTGAATGAGTGATGAGCCTCCTTTTTTAGCCGCTCCTGCAGATTTCATGGCATCGGTTATTAGTCCGTCTTTAATATTCCCCGGTGACGGATTCATATCAAAGCCAGATCCTGCAGCAACGACTGATTTTTCAAAATCCTGCATCAGGGTTAAAAATCTTTCAGCGTCTCCTTCGTTCACACATCGGTTTACCAGCTCCTGCTCTACTCCGCACAATTCCGGGAATTCGGAAAGGATAGTTGAGCCTCCGATCGCCGCCATTATATCTGACAGCTGACCCAGCACAGGATTGGCAGAAATCCCTGAAAACCCATCTGATCCGCCACATTCCAGTCCCAACACCAATTTTGATATGGGTGCGGGTTTTCTCTGAATTTCATTGGCTTCTTTGATGGCTTCATAGGAATCTTTGATGATTCCGTTGAGCATTTCATCTACTGTCCCCGATTTCTGCTGTTCATAAATAATGATAGGCTTTTTATTATCGGGACTTATGGCTCCCAACGCATCTTTAAAAGTCTGAATCTGTAAATTCTGACAACCCAGGCTCAATACGGTTGCTCCTGCTACATTCGGGTTTTTAACATACCCTGCCAGCAGGCGCCCCAACGCTTCCGCATCCTGACGGATGCCGCCACAGCCGCCCTGATGGGTAATGAATTTAACATCAATATTTTTGAAAACCCTTGACTCCTGTTCTTCATCAGTAACTGTTTCCGTATCCGATGAATTATTGATCAATGACCTTAAGAGTAACTGATGTTTGGTTACTTTTTCGAATAAAAGTTCTTTTTCAAAAACTTCTTTCAGGATTTCAATATTTCTGTTTTCGCAGAAAACCAATGGAAAAAACAGCCAGACATTGGAGGTTCCTACCTGCCCGTCTTCTCTGTGATATCCCATGAATGTTTTATCTTTCCAATGGTCAACATTGGGTGCCGACCATGAAACGGTTTCTGTTTTTCCTTCTACTTTTGCACTCTGGTGTTTTACATTTTCGGTGGTAATCACTTCTCCTTTCCGGATCGGAAGGCTGGCTTTTCCCACTAATACTCCATACATGATGATCTGATCGCCAACGGAAAGATCTTCTGTAACGAACTTATGCTTTGCCCTGGTATCTTTTACAATATCATAGGTAAGATGACCTAAAGTAACGGTTTCCCCCTGCTTCAGATCTACCAATGCCACTGCTACATTATCGTTGGGATTTACTTTCAGTACTTTCTTTTGCATGATTTTTTAAGAATTGAATTGAATAAAATTACGGTAAGCCGTTTCCACATCATGCTGATCGATCTCAGATAACGCATTTGAAACAGCGGCAGTCAATCCAGGAACCTGCGTAAGATCTGTATCCCAGAAACTGGTTTCAGCTAAGGCAAGTTCAGCTACTTTTCTGTAGTCTTCATGTTTCCAGATTTCTTTGAACCTGTTCACAATGCTTTCTTCATCATTCAGAGGCAATGATTTCTCGCGGAAACTTCCCTGATAGAATCTTATTAAGCACGCCAGTGAAAATGTAAGATTCAATGGCAGCTTGTTATTTATTTCAACATAGGTCAATAAACTGGGTAAAATTCTCACTTTAAATTTAGAAACAAAATACAATGCAATGCTTGCCTGGTAATGTTTGATAAACGGATTTCTGAATCTGTCGAAAACTTCTTCAGCAAAGTCTTTCAGTTCTTCTTCATCCAGACCCAGCGTCTGATTGACTTCATTAAAAATAGTTTCCTTTAAAAAGGTGCCTATAAACTGATCATCAATAGATTCTTTCACCGTTTCTTTTCCGGATAAAATTGCAGGCGCCAGCATCAAAGTATGACCGCCATTTAAAATTCTTACTTTTCTTAAACGGTAAGGCTGGATATCATCAACCACTAAAATCTGTTCATTGATCTTATGGAAAGGGATTCTTTCTTTTAGATTTCCGGCATCCTGGATTACCCAAAGTAAAAATACTTCTGAAACCACCATCATCTGGTCTTCATAATCCAGCTGATCTTCATACTGCGCGCTATCGTCTTTAGGATAACCGGGAACAATTCTGTCCACCAATGTATTGTGGAACTGATTAGCGGTTTCAATCCACTGGATAAAATCTTCTCCCAGATTCCAAAGGGATGCATATTTCAGGATGATCGCTTTTAAGACAAAAGCATTATCTTCAATCAGTTCACAGGGAATGATTCTTAGTCCTTTATCTTGTGCTCCTTCGAAATTTTTAAATCTTTCATACAGCAAAACCGTTAGTTTCGCAGGGAAATTTTTGTGCGGACCTGTATAATTGTTTTCGGTTTCATCATAAGCGATTCCCGTTTCTGTAGTATTGGAGAAAATGAACTCAAGGTCTTCTTCCTGGGCCAAAGCCAGAAATTCGTTATAATCTGTATAAGGATTAATGGATTTCTGGATCGCAGAGATCATTCTTTTTTCATCGATGATCTCGCCTTTTTTTATTCCTCTTGAAAAAAGAGTATACAAGTTATCCTGCTCCTCCAGTTTATGAACAGAACCTCCTGCTGTAGGCTGCACATTGACAATTCCGGCATTAAATCCTGCTTCTTTATTTAATCTGTCAATGACATAATCCGTAAATCCTCTCATGAAATTTCCGCCTCCAAACTGTACAATTTTAATGGGTAATTTCTCCTGAGAACCGCTTAATTCACGGTTTAATTTTTGTTTTATCTGATTTTCCATCATTATTTATTGATAACTTTATATTTTGGAACCAATGCTTTCATTACGCTCCATGCGATAAGATAAGCTACTGCACATATTGAAAAAATGATCATATATCCTTTATCAATTCCATCTGAAATCACAGCTCCTGATTGTTCCAGTTTTTCAAAAAAACCTTCCGGAAGACGTTCATTGATATACTGTGGATATTTTTCCAGTAAAGGAATACCGTCAATTGTTGACCATGCTTTATGGGCATGATCAAACAATACTCCTGATGATTTATTAATTAAAAATGAACCGATCCCGCCGGCCATTCCGCCAATTCCGGTAATGGTCGCAATGGCTTTTTTAGGAAACATGTCGCCAACCGTCGAAAAGATGTTAGCAGACCACGCCTGATGCGCTGCCCCGGCAATGCCTATAATTAAAACAGGAATCCAATAGGTAATAGATCCTAAAGGCTGTGCTAAAAGGGCCAGCAGAGGGAAAAATGCGAAGATCAGCATGGCTTTCATTCTTCCTGAATAAGCATTCATCCCTTTTTTTTCCACGAAATATTTGGGAAGCCAGCCTCCGATAATCGAAAGCAGCGTAATCATATACAGAACGAATAAAGGAAGTGCACTTTGCGTACTGTCCATTTTGTATACCGAACTTAAGTAAGCCGGAGTCCAGAATAAGAAAAACCACCAGATTCCGTCTGTCATGAATTTTCCAAAAGCAAATGCCCAGGTCTGTCTGTAGCTGAAACATTCTTTAAAGGTGAATTTCTTTTCAGGAATGCTGGAATCCGTATTGGGCAGATCATCCTGATCCTGCTGAATATATTCTAATTCGTGGGTATTTACTTTATGGTGATCATGCGGTTTTTTATAATAAAATATCCAAAGTCCCATCCAGACAAATCCTAATGCGCCAATAATAATGAAAGCCCATTCCCAACCCATAGATTTGGCAATGAAAGGAATTGTTAACGGTGCCGCCAATGCCCCAACCGTAGCTCCTGCATTGAAAATACTGGTAGCAAATGCTCTGTCTTTTTTAGGAAAATATTCTGCCGTTGTTTTAATGGCTGCCGGAAAGTTTCCTGCTTCTCCAACCGCCAGTACGAAACGGGCGAAGATAAATAAAGTAACGCTGGTGCTGATCACCATAGAAATGTTATCTACTTTACCGATCAGTTCTTTAGACTCGTGGAAGCCTGCCGTCCAGTTTCCGGTAAGGACTCCTGCAGTGGCAATGCCGCAGAAAGCGTGTAAAACCGCTCCCACAGACCAGATTGCAATGGCCCAGAGAAATCCTTTTTTGGTATCCATCCAGTCCACGAATTTCCCCGCAAAGAGCATGCTTATCGCATAAAATATAGAGAATAATGCAGTGATGTTTCCATAATCGTTATTATTCCAATGAAATTCGGGTGCGATGAAATCCTTCCAGGTTAATGAAAGTACCTGCCGGTCCATATAATTGATGGTCGTGGCAATGAATAGCAATACGCATATCGTCCATCTGAAGTAAGTCGGTTTCGGGGATATATTTTTATTCATATCAATCTTTAATAGTATTGATTTTTTATTGATTTTGAAACAAATGAGAGCAAAAACTCTCCTTTCCATGCCGTTTTCAGCAAGGATTTATTAATTTTAGAAATCATTTTTTATTGGAAACCTGAACAGTTAAACTACATTTTACATGTAAGTTTCAGGCTATAACGATTCCCTTAATTCTTTAATAATTTGAATTGAATTAGCGACAGTTTCTGTAATTTTTTCGTAATCATATTCCCCGTTTTCATTTTTCACAAATAACTGTGAGCCCAATCCTACACAAAAAGCGCCGGCAGAAATCCACTGAGAGAGATTTTCTCTGGTGGGAAGTACACCGCCTGTGGGCATAATACTGGACCAAGGCATAGGACCTTTTACTGCTTTAATAAATTCCGGTCCGCCCACCTGGGTAGCAGGAAATATTTTGACAATTTCAGCACCCAGTTCTTCAGCGTAAGAAATTTCTGAAACAGAACCGCAGCCCGGCATCCATGAGATTTTTCTTCTGTTGCAGACTTTAGCCATATCCGCATTCAACAAAGGAGAAACGATAAAATTTGTTCCGTTTTGAATGTATAATGAGGCTGTTCCGGCATCTACTACAGATCCTACTCCCAACATCATTTCAGGAAGTTCCTTTGCTGCATATTTCGTCAGTTCGGTAAAAACCTCATGGGCATATTCTCCTCTGTTTGTAAATTCGAAAACTCGGGCGCCACCATCGTAGCAGGCTTTTACAATTTTTTTGCACACTTGCGCATCAGCGTGATAAAACACAGGAACAATCCCTGTTTCTTTTGCTTTTAATGCAACTTCTATACGGGTAAATCTTGCCATAATTATCTTTTTATTCTTCCTCCTGAATTTCCGTTCATCACTTCCATAATGTCTTCAGCACTACAGTAATTGATATCTCCTAAAATGGTATGCTTGATGGCGCACGCCGCATTGGCAAATTTCAATGCTTTCTCGTCATCAAAATGCAGCATTCCGTAAATAAGACCCGCTGCAAAAGCATCTCCGGTCCCGATTCTGTCGACTACGGGATTCACTTCAAGCAGATCGGTTTCAAAGAAACTATCATTCACCCAAGCTCTACCCTGCGTCTGCTGGGAACTTGCATTAACACCAATTCTTATTTTATCGAAAATTTTATGGATCGAAGGAATTTGTTGTTGTAGTATTGTACAGGCTTCTATAAAGCCTTTCTGATCTGATGAAAACTGAGTTCCTAAAATCTCATTGATCTCATTAACACCGCCAATGAAAATGGTAGAATAAGACACCAGCTCTTTTAATATTTCATTTCCACTTTTTCCATATTTCCAAAGATTGGAACGGTACGCAGGATCTGTCGTAATCTGAATTCCCATCTTTTGAGCAGTCTGCAACCCTTCTTTTAAGGTTTCATAGGCACTTTCTGAAATTCCCGGGCTTATTCCGGTCCAGTGAAAATATTCACAGCCTTCCAGCGCTTTTTCCCAGTCCACCTGCTCAGTTTTTATGTTGGCAAAAGAACCGTTCAGTCTGTTATAGGCAATTCTGCTGGCGCGGACGGATGAACCTACTTCAAGAAAGTATAATCCCAGAGGATGTTCGGTTTTGTTGATGAAAGACGTGTCAATTCCTAGACTTTTCATGAAAGAAACAGCGGATTCACCCACAAAATCATCAGAAACATTACTAATGTGTCTTACCTCACAGTTCATCACTGCAAGCGAAGAGGCCACATTAAGTTCTGTACCTCCGAAAAAGAATTCCATTTCGTGGCTTTGTCTCATTGTTTTATTTCCGGGAGGCGAAAGCCTCATAATGACTTCTCCGAAAGTGACTATTCTACTGCCCATACGTTGTTAATTAAAAGTCAAAATAATTTTTTGCATTATGATAGCAGATATCTGATACTGTTCTTCCTATCAGTTCAATATCATCAGGCAGTTCGCCTTTCTTCATTTCTTCTCCGAAAAGATTACATAATACTCTTCTGAAATACTCATGTCTCGGATAAGAAAGGAAACTTCTGGAATCGGTAAGCATTCCCACAAAACAGCTGATCAGTCCCATATTGGAAAGGGCATTCATCTGTTTGATCATTCCGTCTTTCTGATCCAGAAACCACCATCCGGAACCGAACTGTACTTTTCCTTTCACACTTCCGTCATTGAAATTCCCGATCATGGTCGCGAATATTTCGTTGTCTGCAGGATTTAAATTATATAAAATGGTTTTTGTCAATTTATCTTTCCCATCCAGGGTATTTAAAAATCTGGAAAGGGTTTCCGCCTGCACAAAATCACCGATGGAGTCCCATCCTGTGTCGGGTCCTAAAATCTGGTGCATCCGCTCATTATTATTTCTCAGCGCTCCCAAATGAAACTGCTGCACCCATCCAAACTTGTGGTAGGTTTCTCCCAAGAATAATAAAATGGCGGTTTTAAATTGGTTAACCTGCTTTTCAGCGATTACTTTCCCCGCTAATTTATCACTAAAGATAGCACTTACTTCAGCATCTGAAGCTTCTTCAAAAGAAATATTATTCAATCCGTGGTCACAAAGTCTGCACCCGTTTTCATGGAAATATTCAATTCTTTTAACCAACGCATCACATAAGGTTTGGTAAGAATTAATTTCAATTCCCGCAGATGCTCCCAATTTGGAAATATAGTCTGCAAAATTGTGATTTTCAATCAGAATGGCTCTATCCGGACGGAAAGCGGTACTCACTTTGATACTGAAATCGCTTTTTGCAATTTCCTGGTGATAATTTAAAATATCGGTAGGATCTTCTGTGGTACATAAAGATTCTACATTCATCATTTTCAGCAAGCCTCTTGTTGATTTTTCCGGAGTCTGCAGCTGAGAAGTTATGTTCTCGTAAATTTCCCCTGCATTATTTTCGTTAAGGAGTTCATCAATCCCGAAATACCGTTTCAACTCCAAATGCGTCCAGTGGTACAAAGGATTCCTCAGGGTATAAGGAACTGTTTTCGCCCAGGCCTCGAATTTTTCTTTATCTGAAGCATCTCCTGTTATGAATTTTTCATTCACTCCCAGCGTACGCATTGCCCGCCATTTGTAATGGTCGCCTGCAATCCATACTTTAGAAATATTTTCAAATACTGTATCTTCAGCAATATCCTTAGGGATCAGGTGATTATGATAATCAATGATCGGTTGTTTTTCCGCGAAGTTAAAATAGAGTTCTTCAGCGTATGTATTTTGTAGTAAAAATTGATCTGTTATAAAGGATTTCATTCTAGTTTAATTCTTTTGTTATTCATTAGCAGGTTTGCCGATCGTTGCCAGAATACCACCGTCCACATATATGATCTGTCCGTTAATAAATCTGCTTGCATCGGAGGCTAAGAAAATAGCGGTTCCCGCAAGATCTTCGGGGTTTCCCCATCTTCCTTCCGGGGTTCTGCTGATGATAAAATCGTTGAATGGATGTCCATCCACCCTGATTGGTTCTGTTTGGGAAGTTGCAAAATATCCGGGACCAATTCCGTTCACCTGAATATTATATTTAGCCCATTCTGTGGCCAGATTTTTCGTAAGCATTTTAAGCCCGCCTTTTGCAGAAGCATAGGCGACTACATTATCACGGCCCAGCTCACTCATCATGGAACAGATATTAATAATCTTCCCGGATCTTCTTTTGATCATATGTTTGCCGACTAATTTCGACATGATAAAAGGACCGGTAAGATCTACATCGATTACTTTTCTAAAGTCGTCTACTTCCATCTCAATCGCCGGAACCCGTTTGATGATTCCCGCATTATTGACCAGGATGTCTATTTTTCCGTGAGTGGCTTCCATCAGGGAGACTTTCTGGGCGGCTTCAAGTTCATCCGTTACATCAAAAAGATAGCCTGTAGCTTTGTACCCTTTTTCATGATAATAGTCTAACGCCTGCTCCAGCTTAGATGGAGTGGTACTTGTAATAGCCAGCTCGGCACCTGCGGCAGCAAGGCCTTCAGCCATAGCCATTCCCAATCCGTGAGTTCCGCCGGTTACAACGGCTACTTTACCGGATAAATCAAATAAATTCATCAGAAAAATTACTTTAGTTCGTTAGTTTTTATCCCATCCATATCACCGTAGTCCATATTTTCTCCGGCCATTCCCCAGATAAAAGTATAATTAGAAGTTCCTACTCCTGAATGGATTGACCATTCCGGGGAGAGTACAGCTTCTCTGTTTTTGAGGAAAATATGACGGGTTTCCTGTGGCTGTCCTAAAAAGTGACTGATCGTCTGCCCTTCTTCCAGATCAAAATAGAAATACGCTTCCATTCTTCTCGTGTGGGTATGTGCAGGCATGGTGTTCCAGACACTTCTCGGATGCAGTTCGGTCATTCCCATCTGCAGCTGGCAGGTTTCCAGTACGCTGTTTACAATCAGCTTGTTGATCGTACGCCTGTTGGCATATTTCTCATCGCCCAGCTCTACAATTTCAGCTTCGCTTTTGGTGATCTTCTTTGTAGGATATGTATGATGTGCCGGAGCAGAATTGATATAAAAATAAGGCTGTTCCTGTCCTGTTTTTTCAAACGTTACTTCCTGTGCCCCTTTTCCTATATACAAAGCTTCTTTATTTCCAAGCTCATATACTTCGCCATCTACGGTAACTTTCCCTGCACCGCCGACATTGATAATCCCCAATTCCCTGCGTTCCAAAAAATAAGATGCTTTAAGATCGTCTGTAGGTTCCAGTTTCAAAGCGGCTGATGAAGGCATAATACCGCCAACAATAAGCCTGTCGTACATAGAATACACGAGTTTAATCTTATCTTCTTTGAAAAGATCATCAATTAGAAACTCCCTTCTAAGATCTTCAGTGGTGTATTTTTTGGCATCATCGGGATGATGGGCGTATCGAAATTCTGATGGTGTCATACTCTGGTTTTATACTTTTAATTCTGATGGTTTCTCAAAACCGTCACATGTTGCGTAATCGATTGCATTAAATTACACTAAAAAATGATAGAAATACTTGTGGATAAATATATAATTATTATTTAATTGGTTAACAAAAAATTAATTTTAATTTTTAAACACCTGATTTACAATGTAATAAATTTTAAATTTTATTCATAAACAGAAACTTTTGTGAGTTGTTCTCTTTATTTCTGTTCCCCAAAAATGATATTGAGATGGCTGTTTTAAAATAAAATCATGCCAAAATAAAACCATAGGATTAGATAAGACATTGGTAATAATAACTTAATTTATCAATATATATGATACCTATTAAGATTAATTGTTATCATTTAAAAAATAAGCTTCGAAATTAAAGGATAAAAGATGACAAAAATCAGGAAATCTCTCAAAATTTAATGTTCAGTGGTTAATTTGGGGATTTTTTAACAACTGAAATTAATGATTTTTTAAGAAAATTTTAAGTTTAAAAATACTAAACACTAAAAAAATAAGCATTTTTTATTTCTTATTTAGGAATTGAATAAAAAGGCATAACTAATTGATTACATATAATTTAATTTATTATAACGAATACTATTCTAATCAGTTTTAATAATTCAAACACACAAATTAATAAAAAAATAATATTTTTTTCTTTGCGTATTGGAAAATAATATTAGTTTAGGAGCCAAGATATTTTATTATGAAAATTTACGCAATCGATTGCACAAAGTAAAGCGTAGCTATTTCAAAAAATATTGACCACTAATTAAGAATAGAATACTTACAAAAAATCCACAAAAAACAAAAGAGATTGAAAAGAAAATTTCAACCCATAATTAAAACTATAAGGATATTATAATGGATAAAAGAGTACAATCAATAAAGTGGTTATATATAACGGTCTTTTTACTTCCTGTCCTTGGTATGGCTCAAGAAAAGAATAAAGAAAAAGAATCCAAGATCGACGAAGTGGTTTTGGTAGGTTATTCTAAAGTTTCTAAAGCTGATCTAACCAATGCAGTAGGTTCTGTAAAGGCCGAAGCAATGAAAGACATGCCTGTAAACAATGCAGCAGAAGCAATCCAGGGAAGAGTGGCCGGTGTACAGGTTATGGCGAGCGAAGGTGCTCCCGGAGCTGAAGTAGATATCAAGATAAGAGGTGGTACTTCCATCACTCAAAGCAACTCCCCTCTTTATATTGTAGACGGAATCCAAATGGATAACGCTCTTTCTATCCTTTCTCCCAAAGAAATTGAATCTATCGAAGTCTTGAAAGACGCTTCCTCCACTTCCATCTATGGAGCAAGAGGTGCCAACGGAGTGGTTTTGATCACTACAAAAGGAGGCCGTAAAAAAGCTGCTACTTCCATTACATACAGCGGATATACGGGAGTAAGAAAAATCACCAACATCATCCCTGTTCTGGATCCTTATGAGTTTGTACTGTATCAGTATGAACTGTACAATAAAAATGGTGTTTTAGAGGATCAGACTGCTTTTCAGACGCGATACGGAAGTTTCAGCGAACTGGCAGATAAATACGGAAATATAAAGAAAAGAGACTGGCAGAAAGAGCTTTTCGGTCAGGAAGCTTTTAACTTTACTCATAATGTCAACATCATGGGTGGCTCTGAAAAGTCTGCATTCTCTTTGTCTTTAAACCATGTTGAGGAAGACGGAATTATGCTGAATTCCGGTTTCAGAAGAAGTATGGCCAACTTCAAGTATGATTATGACGTCAGCAAAAAATTAAAAGTAGGATTCAACGCTAGATACAGCCGCCAGCTGATTGACGGTGCAGGAACTTCTGCGAGCGGCTCGCAAGGAACCAACCGATTGAGAAATGCGGTTCGTTATCAGCCTTTTGAGGGGGGAAGTAACGTTCCTGTAGATGATTTCGATCCAAACTATGCAACTCTTACCAATCTTGTCAATCCATTGATATTAAATGATAATGAGATCAGACAAAACAGAACGAATGATTTATTATTAAATGCCTACCTGAATTATAACATCACGAAAGATTTAACGTTCAGAAGTGTGGTAGGATATGTACAGAAAGATAATGCAATCAACCAATTCTGGGGAACGGTAACCAGTGATGCCCGAGCAAACAACAATCAGCCGATTGTGCAATTGACAAGACAACAGACGAGAAGAATTACCAACAGTAATACTTTAAACTATAATAAAAAATTCGGGAATCATAAGCTGGACTTAATGATTGGACAGGAAACAGTGCAAACGGATGGAGAATCTTCCAATACGTATGTAAAATGGCTTCCTTCTTCTATCCTCCCGAACGAAGCATTTGCAAGCATACAGTCTGCAGTACCTCCGGCAGGAATGATTCAGGATGCACCAAGAACTTTGGCTTTGCCACCAGACAGACTGGTTTCTTTCTTTGGAAGAGCCAACTATGTTTTCGCGAATAAATATGTAATAACTGCTTCTCTACGAACAGACGGATCCAATGTATTTGGTAAGGAAAACAGATATGGAACTTTCCCTGCGTTTTCAGTTGCATGGAAAATGAAGCAGGAAAATTTCCTTAAAGATAAAGAATGGCTGGATGAGCTTAAACTTCGTTTCGGATATGGTTTAGCAGGAAACAACAGAATTACTGCTTATTTACATGATACGTTCTTTACTACTTCTACCGATTACGGATATACGTTCGGAAGCGGGGTAACGCCTGGAGCTACTACCGGAAATATTGCTGAAAATCCGCTTGTAAAATGGGAAGCTACGGTTTCTAAAAATGCTGGGATCGATTTCGGATTTTTCAACGGAAGATTATATGGTAGTGTAGATGCATATATCACCGATACAAAAGATCTTTTGGTGCTGGCTAAAATCCCACAGACTTCCGGATATGAAACACAGTTTCAGAATACAGGAAAAACTCAAAATAAAGGGGTTGAAGTAACACTGGGAGGAATCATCTTTAACAGAGAAAACTTCTCATGGAAAGCAGATTTTAATATTTCTGCCAACAGAAATAAAATTATGAGTCTGGGCGGGAATTTGGCTGCCAATTCAAATTCTTACCTGGTTGCTTCCGGCTGGGTGAATAATCTTTATGATTTTATCGCTAAAGTAGGAAGCCCGGTAGGAACATATTACGGATATGTAACGGAAGGAAGATATGAGATCGGTGATTTCGATTTTAATTCTGCAACACAAGCTTATACCTTGAAATCCGGAGTTCCGAGCAGCAGTGCAGTAGCTTTAGGATCGAAAGCTGTACAGCCGGGAGACCTGAAACTGAAAGACCTCAACGGTGACGGACAAATTACCGCAGCGGATCAGACGGAGCTGGGAAGTGCACAACCGAAATTCTATGGTGGATTCAGCCAGACATTCCGATTAAAGAACTGGGATATGAGCTTATTCTTCAATTTCTCGGTAGGAAGTAAAGTGTATAATGCGAACAAATCTGAGTTTACCACTCAGTATTTATACAGAGACAACAATATGTCTGCGGATGTTGCCAACCGTTGGAAATGGTTTGACAATAACGGCGTGAAAGTGACTGATCCTACAGCATTGGCCGCATTAAATGCCAACACTACTATGTGGACGCCGCCGTCAGGAAATTACATCCTTCATTCTTATGCAATTGAAGACGGATCTTTCCTTAGACTGAACAACATCACCTTAGGATACACGCTTCCTAAAGGAGCACTGGAAAGTGCATTCGTTAAGAATTTAAGAATATATGCTACGGTAAACAATGTATTTACCATCACAGGATATTCCGGTTATGATCCGGAAGCAAGTACCCGAAGAAATCCTTTGACACCGGGAGTAGACTATGCTGCTTATCCAAGAAGCAGATTTATTTTAACAGGTATTGATATAACCTTTTAATGAAACAATGAAAATGAAAAAATCGATAATTATTCTAAGCTGCATCATTTCGTCATTAACATTTAATTCTTGTAATGACTTTTTAGAACCCGAAAATCTTTCGAGTGTTTCTGAAGCGCAGCAATTCGACAGCACCGCAGATACTTTCACCGCTTTGGTAGGGGTTTACAGCCAGCTTGCCGGCGATGATGGCTACGGGCAGAGACTTTCTCTGATCTACCCTCATTCTTCGGATGATTTCAGAACTTCAGGAGATTTTAACTGTAACGACAGAAGAGGAATCGCCACTTTCGGTTCATGTACTACGAATACGGAACTTAATAAACCGTTTCTGAAATTATATTCAGGAATTGAGCGTGCAAATCTCTGTATTAAAAATATTCCTCTATCACCAGTATACCAGTCAGGTTCTGCAGATGATAAAAAATTAATGGATCGTTTTCTGGGCGAAGCTTTAACATTAAGAGCTCAGTTCTATTATGAGCTGATCAGAAACTGGGGTGATATTCCTTTCCAGGAAATGCCCTCTGCCGATATGGAAACGTTATACCTGGCTAAAACCGACCGTGATGTAATCTATGAAAAAATTCTTGCTGATCTTGAAAAAGCAGCTACATTGGTTCCATGGAGATCGGAAGGTGGCACTACGGCTGCAAGATTGTCTAAAGGTGCTGTAAAAGGCCTTAGAGCAAGAATCGCTTTGGCAAGAGCAGGATATTCATTGAGAAGAAACCCACAGCTTATGGTGCAGGGAACTAATCCTCAAAAATATTACCAGATCGCTTATGATGAATGTAAAGACATCATGAACCATCCGGGAGAACACAGCCTGAACCCAAGCTATGAAAATGTTTTCAGAGCGCTGCATACCAATACCCAGGATGCAACCAATGAGGTGATTTTTGCCGTTGGAGCTTTCGGAGGAAATGCAAGAACAGACAGTAAAATAGGATATTACAACGGATTGAAGCATGATGATAATTCTTCCTGGAAAGGAGGCGGCGGGATCAATGCTTTACCAATCTATTTCTACGAATTCAGTAAATATGACCTGAGAAGAGACATGAATGTGGGGATTTTCAAGGTGAATAATACCAACCAGGCAGAATTGGTAACCGCTATTTCATTTACGGATTCCAAGTTCAGAAAATCATGGACGAACATTACAGGACCTTCTCAAAATCTTGCCGTAGACTGGCCAATGATACGTGTTTCCGATGTTATGCTGATGTTTGCAGAAGCTGATAACGAACTGAAAGGATCTCCTTCAGCAGAAGCTGTAAATGCACTAAGACTGGTAAGAAACAGAGCCTATACAGGAAACTTAGGTCAGGTAGGAACAATTCCAACCGATAAAGTAGGATTTTTCAATGCTATTGTTAAAGAAAGATTATTGGAATTAGGAGCAGAAGGGATTAGAAAATATGACCTCATCCGTTGGAATTTACTCAATACTAAAATCATTGAAAGCAGACAGAAAATGACTGATTTTATGAACGGAACCGGAGCCTATGCCACCGCACCTCTGAATCTGTATTATAAAAAATCGGTTTATGATCCTTCCAAAACGGCGCAGCAGAACATCAGTGCTATTGATATTTATTACTCAGGAGCAGATAAAACAGAAGTATTCTATAATCCTTCCCCGGATGCAACGCCTGCAGGGTATACGAAAATTGCATGGAGAGCTGCGGTACTTCCAACGTACATCAGCGATCCTGTAAAAGGTTTTGCGCAATATTTTCAGCCTAACAAAAGAGAGCTATTGCCAATCTACAGTGACATTATTCAGTCTAACTATAATCTAACTCAGGATTACGGTTACTAGAAATACAGTATTCATATTAACTGATCATACAGACTTACTTCTTCCCGGAGATAAGTCTGTATGTTAATTCAAAATCAAAGTCATGAAAGGTTCTGTTTTTACGAAAAATTTTATTTTTTTTCCTGCTTTTTTTCTGGTTATGGCAAGCCTTCTTTCTTTCAAAACCAAAGATATAACCATCGTGGTTTCGAAAGATGGAAAAGGCAACTTTACGACCATACAGCAGGCGGTTGATGCAGTTGAAAATGGAACTTCTACAAGAACAAGAATTATTATAAAACCCGGAATTTATACAGAAAAAATTACTATTTCTGAAACAAAAGGAGCCATTATAATGGAAGGCGAAAATCCCGAAAACACCGTCATTACCTATGATGATTATGCTTCAAAAAAAAATGCTGACGGCAAAGAAATCGGGACCACAGGCTCTGCTACTGTTTTTATTTTTTCGAATGATTTTACAGCAAAAAATATTTCATTTAAAAACAGTTCGGGAAAAGTAGGCCAGGCAGTTGCCGTTCTTACATCAGGTGACCGAATTGCTTTTGAAAACTGCAGATTCCTTGGATTTCAGGATACGTTGTATATAAAAGGAGCTCAAGATCTTGAGGATAAAACAAAACCTTCCAGAAATTATTTCAGAAACTGCTACATAGAAGGAACAACAGATTATATTTTCGGAGCGGGAACTGCCGTTTTTGAAAACTGCACTATTTATTCAAAAGAAAGTGCTTCTTACGTTACCGCTGCTTCCACTCCACAGAATAATGCTTTTGGATTTGTTTTTATTCAGTGCAAAATAACGGGAAATGCTGCTGAACAATCTGTATATCTGGGAAGACCATGGAGACCTTTTGCCAAAACCATATACATCGACTGTGACATGAATTCAACCATAAAACCTGAAGGCTGGCACAACTGGAATAAACCGGATGCCGAAAAGACAACTTTATATGCTGAATATAATTCTAAAGGTGCAGGTGCCTCTATTTCAAAAAGAGTTTCGTGGTCTCATCAACTGACTCCAACTGAAAGAAAAAATTATACAACAGCTAATATTTTAAAAGGCTGGGATGTGAAAAAGAGTTTCAAATAAATACATTCCTAAAGAATTTTCAATCATGAAAAAACCGTTCACCCAATTACTGACGATAGGAATTACATGTGCTGTTTCTGCTTTGGCTGATGCACAAAATGTTCTGAGTTTCCCCGGAGCAGAAGGCTTTGGGCAGTATACGACAGGCGGAAGGGACGGCAAAGTATATTTTGTAACTAAAACGGAAGATGACGGATCGGAAGGTACGCTGAGGTATGCCTTGGACCAGAAAGGCCCCAGATATATTGTTTTTACAACGGGCGGAACTATCTATCTTCAATCTCCGCTAAGAATAAAAGAGGGTGATGTAACGATTGCGGGACAAACTGCACCTGGCGATGGAATTACGGTGGCCAACTACGAAACTTTTGTTGCTGCAGACAATGTGATCATCCGCTATATGAGATTCCGGATGGGTGACCAGAAAAAATATGAAGGAGATGCCTTAGGAGCAAGATTTATTAAAAATCTAATGGTAGATCATTGCTCGATGAGCTGGTCTACTGACGAGACAGTTTCCATTTATGTGAATGAAAACACAACGCTTCAATGGTGTGTGATTGCAGAAAGCCTGAGAAATTCTTTCCATCAGAAAGGAGCCCATGGCTATGGCGGCATTGCCGGAGGAAAATTCGCGTCTTTTCATCACAACCTCTATGCTCATCACGACAGCAGAAACCCCAGACTGGGAGAATATGCAGGGAGTAAGTTTGCATTGACAGATCTTACAGATTTCAGAAATAATGTGATGTATAACTGGGGGCACAACAGCCTATACGGCGGTGAAGGCATGAATGTAAACATCATTAATAATTACTATAAACCCGGTCCTGCCACCACAACCAGACAACGGATTGTTGCCATCGATAAAAATGAAAAATCACAGGCAGAAGTGTATAACATCTGGGGGAAATATTATATCAGCGGAAATGTGATGGAAGGAGATCCTGAGGTCACAAAAAACAACTGGACAGAAGGAGTTTTCAGTCAGATGAAAGCTTCTTATAACCTCACACAGGCAGAGAAAAATGCAATTAAAATCAATCAGCCACATGAGGTTCACAACAATATAAAAACCCATTCTGCCAAAGAAGCCTACGAAAAGATATTGCAGTTCGGGGGAGCAAGCCTGAAAAGAGATGCCATTGATCTTCATGTACTGAAAGACACCCGAAACGGAAGTTTCACTTATAAAGGTTCAAAAGGCAGCACCAACGGAATTATCGATTCCCAGAACGATGTGGGTGGATTTCCCATATTAGCTCCGGGAAAATCTCCTCTAGATTCAGACCACGACGGAATGCCCGACGAATGGGAAATCAACAATGCATTAAACCCGAACGTCGCCAATACCAACGGAAGAGATCTAGATAAAAACTATGACAATATTGAAGTCTATTTGAATGATATTGTGAAAAAAATAACGGAAGGACAACGCTAATAACCATGAAAACTCCTTAATTAACCAGTTATCCAATAAAAATAGTATGTCAGAAAAATTGAAATTCAACCTCTTTACCTTAATTCTTGCAGGAGCTTTCATGAGCTCAACGGTTTCTTTTGCGCAAACCGGCGTTATTGAAAAGATCCGTAAAAATCCAAAAGCCCCTTTCTCCTATGCTGAAATTAGTGTAAAGGAAGGTGGAAAATGGGAAGGAGATCAATATGTGGGCGGAACCTTCAAAAATATTCAGGAATTAACGCTTCCGGAAGCACATACTGATCATTCAACCTACATCCGGTATGAAGGAATCGGGCTGGAAAATAACCAGATCGGCTACAGACTCTATCTGGACTGGAGGAATGCCACCGATATTTTCGGTAAAAAAGTAAATACACTGGTTCTTCCCGATGTTGGGCAGGACGGCTTTGAGTCCTATCATCATGACGCTGCGTGGGGACAGGATGTCTTAAAATCCGGCCGTACGATCGGTATCGGATCTTACGGAAGATATGATGAACAGAACGATTATGTTGAAACTTTTAAAATCGTAAAAAGCACTACCGCAAAAGTAACCAATGAAAAAGACCGGTCTTTCGCCACCATCAATTATAAAGGCTGGAAAACCTGGGGGAATGCCGTAGACCTTCAATCAAAACTCACCATTTTTCCGAAAGACCGCTTTGTAAAAGTAGATCTTTCCTTAAGCAATACGTTGTCCGGATTATGTACAGGCATTGTAGCCATTAAAAACATTCCTTTAAAACAGGGAATCAGTAAAGATAAAAAATGGGCCTACATCGCCACCTACGGAAAACAGACAGAAACCAAAAAAGATGACAACCTGGGAATGGCTGTCTTCTACCCTCTCGAAAGTTTCGATAAATATGTGAACACAAAATCCACTCATACCGTTATTTTCAAGAAAACTAAAAACGTTTCTTATTATTTAATGGGAGCATGGTCGCTGGAACCCAACGGTCTTACTACCGAAGAAGCTTTTTACCAGGATCTGGATAAAAAACTAGATCTGTTAGATAAAAATAATCAACTTTAAAGTTTAAAATTATGAACTTTATCAACCGTACCATTACAGTTTACGCATTCACCGCATTATGTTCAGGGCTCTTTTTATCCTGTGCACAAAAACCTCTGCAAACAGCTTCCAGAGAAGTAAAAACCAGTGTAGAAGGAACAATTTCTTCAACATTACCCTGGTCTCAAAGAATGCTTCTTTCAGAAATCAAACGTTTTCCGGAAGCATGGATGCTTGATTATAACAAAAATCCCAAATGGAGCTATCCTACCGCTATCGTTTTGGAAGGTGCAAAAAAATTATACGAAAAAACAGGAAACCAGGAATATTATAAGTACATCACCCAATTTGGTGATACGATGGTCAAAGAAGACGGAACCATTCTTTCTTATGATGCTTCAAAGTATAATATCGACATGCTCAACTGTGGAAATGTCCTTCTTTACCTCTATGAAAAAGAAAAGAAAGAAAAATACCTGAAAGCATTACAGACACTTCGTTCCCAAATCGATGGACAGCCGAGAACTTCGGAAGGAGGATTCTGGCACAAAAAAATCTATCCCAATCAGATGTGGCTGGACGGCCTTTACATGGGTGAACCGTTTTATGCCCATTATACCCACGATTTTTCAAAAGGAGCCGAGGCTGAAAAAGCCTACAACGATATTATCAATCAATTTGATCTCATCCAAAAACATCTTTTGGATAAAAAAACGGGACTGCTGTATCATGCCTGGGATGAAAGTAAGGAACAGGCGTGGGCAGATAAAAAAACAGGACTTTCTCCTAATTTCTGGAGCCGGGCAATGGGCTGGTACGGAATGGCTATGGTAGATGTCCTGGATTATTTACCCAAAAATCACCCCGGAAGAGCCAAACTGATCGCTTATTTAAAATCCTATACCGACGCTGTTATTAAAGTTCAGGACCAAAAAACAGGACTTTGGTATCAGGTGTTGGATAAAGGCAATGAAAAAGGAAATTATCTGGAAGCTACAGGATCATCTATGTTTGTGTACACAATAATAAAATCAGTTAACAAAGGCTACCTTCCAGTATCTTATAAAACCTATGCTAAAAAAGGCTACGACGGGATCATTAATAATTTAATTACAGTGGATGAAAACGGTGTGGTAAATCTAAATAAATGCTGTGCCGTAGCAGGTTTAGGGGGAACGCCGTACAGAAGCGGTTCTTATGAATATTATATCAATGAAGAAATACGCTCCAATGATCCAAAAGGAACCGGACCTTTCATTTTAGCAAGTTTAGAATTCGAAAAATAAATGAAAATGATCTTTATGAAGCAAACAAAAAACTCTCTGAATATGCTGGCTCTTATGGTGCTTTCAACCACAGTAAGTTTCTTTAACGCACAGGAAAAACCATACGTTTCTGAAGTCTGGACTGCTGATCAGGGGAAAAATTACAGAAATCCGATTTTATATGCAGATTATTCCGATCCGGACGTTACCCGTGTAGGAAATGATTATTATATGACGGCTTCCAGTTTTAATGAAGCTCCGGGACTTCCCGTTCTTCATTCAAAAGATATGGTGAACTGGAAATTGGTGAATTATGCCCTTCCCGATGTATTTCCCAGCGAAAACTTCAGTACTCCCAAAAGAGGAGACGGCGTTTGGGCACCCAGTATCCGGTTTCATAAAGGCGAATTCTATATCTATTGGGGTGATCCCGATTACGGAATTTATATGGTGAAAACCAAAGATCCCCTGGGAACCTGGGAAAAACCAGTACTCGTAATGGAAGGAAAAGGCCTAATCGATTCGTGCCCGTTTTGGGACGATGACGGAAAAGCGTATTTAGTACATGGCTGGGCAGGAAGCCGTGCCGGAGTGAAAAGTTTATTGTCTGTGAATACTATGAATCCCGAAGGAACCAAAGTTCTGGATAAAGGAGTTCATGTTTTTGACGGCCACGATGCTCATCCCACGGTTGAAGGACCAAAACTCTATAAAAGAAACGGATATTACTACATTTTTGCTCCTGCCGGCGGTGTTGCTACAGGATGGCAGCTGGTCTTAAGATCAAAAAATATCTATGGCCCTTACGAAGAGAAAATTGTTCTGGAACAGGGCACTACAAAAATCAACGGACCTCATCAGGGAGCCTGGGTAGATACGCCTTCAGGAGAAGACTGGTTTTATCATTTTCAGGATGTGGATACGTACGGAAGAATCGTTCATCTGCAGCCGATGAAATGGGAAAAAGACTGGCCTGTAATGGGGATCGACAACAATAAAAACGGAATTGGAGAACCGGTTTTAACCTATAAAAAGCCGGACGTGGGACAATCCTACCCTATCGTCACACCATCGGAAACAGATGAATTCGATGGTAAAGAATTAGGACTTCAATGGCAATGGAGCGCCAATCCGAATATCGTATGGTCTTCGAAACTTCCGGGGCAACAGTTCTTGAGATTGTTTTCCATGAAAGTTTCGGAGGGCGAAAAAAATCTTTGGAATGTTCCTAATTTACTAACCCAAAAATTCCCGGCTCCCAATTTCACAGCATCTACAAAGGTTAAATTAACACCTGAAGATGCCAAAGAAGGAAAAACAGCAGGACTTTTGGTGATGGGATTAGATCATGAATCAATCGTCATTACTAATAAACCGGCCGGATATTACCTTCAGTTACGAAGAGCCGAAAAAGCAGATAAAGGCGGTGAGGAAAAAGTTCTGTTTGAAACCAAACTCAAAGGAAATGAAGTCTATTTAAAAGTAAACGTCAGTGAACCCAACGGCCTTTGTCAGTTCAGCTATAGCGAAAACGGGAAAACTTTTACCAAAGCGGGAGATGTTTTTCAGGCAAAACCAGGGAAATGGATCGGTTCAAAGGTGGGTTTATATAGTGTGAGCACTGCAAAAGCACCCCGTGGAGGATATGCTGATTTCGACTGGTTTAGAATTACAAAAAAATAAAACGGTGCCTGGTAAAACGCAAGTTTTTTTGACACGCAGATCATACAGATTAAGCAGATAACTACGTAAAGAATAGTGAAATTATAGTACATTAAAATCTGCATTATCCGCTTAATCTGCGAGAGTATTTCATCATACATCAGGTTGGTAAAACTCTCTAAATATAATTAAAAATTGACTTTTAGTCATGGAAAAAACAACTTATAAATTCCTTTCATTGGTATTCAGCGTTCTGTTGCTTTCTGCGTGTCAGTCACAGAATACTGCTCAAAAAGCAACGACGAAACAGCATAAAAATGTCACCCATATTTATCTCATTGGGGATTCCACGATGGCTGATTATACCGGAGATTATGAACCGGGAAAAGATTATATGAAAGTCCGGTATCCGATTACAGGTTGGGGACAGGTTTTTCAGCCGTTTTTTGCAAAAGACAGCCTCACGGCTTTAAGGCCCGGCATTAAAACAGATTCCGTAATCGTAATTGACAGAGCGCATGGCGGAAGAAGCACCAGAACCTTTTTTCAGGAAGGAAGATGGCGCTATGTATTTGAACATCTTGAACCCAATGATTATGTCATCATGCAGTTTGGACACAATGACGGTTCAGAAAAACATCCGGATCGGTATATCAATATTCAGGGTTACAAAGAATTTTTAAGACTTTTTGTTTCTCAAACCAGAGAAAAAGGCGCACATCCTGTCATCGTTACTCCGGTGGCCAGAAACTATCCATGGAAAGAAGGAAAACTTCAGAATGTACATGGAGATTACTGGCAGGCCGCTCTGGATATTGCTAAAGAAATGAATGTTTCTTATATTGATTTAAATAAGCTATCCATGGAGTATTTTACACAAAAAGGACAGGAATATGTCACCAATCACTACTTTATGAATCTTCCTGCCGGCCAATATGAAGCATATCCGGAAGGTCAGAAAGACAATACCCACTTTCAGCCGGAAGGAGCAAAAGTTGTTGCTGCTCTGGTATATAAAGAATTTAAAAATAGTATTACAACCCATAAAAAGTAAATCATGAAGAAGTCTTTTAAAATGATCGGTTTTGCTGCGGCCATGCTGTTCTCGGGGCAGATCCAGGCTCAGAATATGGACATTTATAAAAATATTGAGTTTAAAATGCCTCAGGTTACAGAAACCTCTTTTCCGGCTGCCACCGTCAATATTACCCAATATGGAGGGGTTGCAGGAGGAAAAGTAAAAAATACAGAAGCTTTTAAAAAAGCCATTGATGACCTCGGCAAAAAAGGCGGCGGTAAGCTGATCGTTCCGAGAGGAATGTGGTTAACGGGCCCTATCGTATTAAAAAGTAATATTAATCTTCATGTGGAAGAAGGAGCTTTCATCATTTTCAGTAAAGACAAAAATGATTATCCTTTGGTAGATGTAAGTTTTGAAGGATTGAATACCATCCGCTGCCAGTCGCCAATCTCCGCAAAAAATGCAAAAAATATCGCCATCACCGGAAAAGGTGTGATTGACGGAAGCGGTGACGCCTGGAGAGCCGTTAAAAAAGGAAAACTAGCCGAATCTGAATGGAAGCAGATCGTTGCTTCAGGTGGAATTTTATCTGCAGACGGCAAAACCTGGTATCCTTCTGAAAGCTATAAAAAAGGATTTGAAAGCAGCTCAAACTTCAATGTTCCTGATAAAATTTCAAAAGATGGACTAACGACGGTGAAAGATTTTCTCCGCCCTGTCATGGTAAGTTTGGTAGGCTGTGACCAAGTCTTATTAGACGGCCCTACTTTCCAGAATTCTCCGGCGTGGAATCTTCATCCTTTGATGTGTACCAACGTTATTTTAAGAAATCTTACCGTTAGAAATCCATGGTTTTCTCAAAATGGTGATGGTGTAGATCTTGAATCCTGCAAAAATGTACTCATTTACGACAATACTTTTGATGTAGGAGATGATGCCATCTGTATTAAATCAGGAAAAAATGAAGACGGCAGAAAAAGAGCAATGCCCACTGAAAATGTCATCATTAAAAACAATATAGTGTACCACGGTCACGGAGGTTTTGTAGTAGGAAGTGAAATGTCGGGCGGTGCCAGAAATATTCAGGTTTCCGACTGTACCTTTATAGGAACAGACATCGGTCTCCGCTTTAAAACTACGCGTGGAAGAGGTGGCATCGTTGAAAATATCTACATTAAAAATATTGATATGATTAACATTCCAACCCAAACCATAGGATTTAATATGTTCTACGAAGGAAGCTCGCCGGTATTGGAAGACGGACAGAAGCAGGAAGGAAATAAAGCCCCGGAAAAAGTATATCCGGTAACCGAAGAAACTCCGATCTTCAGAAATATTTATTTCAAGAATATCAATGCAGTCAATTCTTACGAAGCCATTACCCTTAACGGCCTGGCAGAAATGAATCTTAAAAATATAGTAATCGAAGATTCTAAATTTGACACAAAAAGAGCATTAACCATTACTGATGCAGACGGAATTATTCTGAAGAATGTAACGCTGGCTTATGCTGAAGGAACCGGCGCCATCGTATACAACAGTAAAAATATCGACTTATCTACTGTTACGTTTGAATCTCAGAAACCATCTGTAAAAATTTTAGGAGCAAAAACAGGGTCTGTGAAATTGCCTAAAAATATTACCAATACCAAAAACTCATTGACGATATCCAATGAAGTCTCTAAAAATGCAGTTCAATAAAAATTCGACAAACGAATGATTATTAGCAAACTTACTTATATTTCTATTTCATTAGTAGGGATCTTAGCATTCGGTCAGAATACCAGACCGAATGCTTCCCCCTACACCAACGAAGGAACCTACGAAAAATTAAAAAAGAAATATCCTTTCATTATTCCATTGGAACGCCCCATTCCTGCCAATATCGGGATTGACAAAGACGTTGAGTATGCCCAAATCAATGGACTTTCTTTAAAAGCAGACGTATATTATCCTTTAGACCACACCCAAAAGTACCCGGGAATCGCCATGGTTCACGGCGGCGGCTGGATCTCGGGAAGTAAAGAAAATGAAAAATTCATGGCTCAGGAACTGGCTTCAAAAGGATATGTTGCCATAGCTGTAGGATATCGCCTTGCCGATGCAGCCAAATATCCCGGAGGTGTTGAAGATATAGAACAGGCTATCAGATGGCTTAAGAAAAACCGTAAAAAATATTCTTTAGATCAGAAGAAAATAGCTGTATTGGGAGAATCTGCAGGGGCTCAAATAGCCACTTTGGTTGGAGTACGTCAAAAAAGCAACATCAGTGCTATCGTGAATATAGATGGAATTGTTTCCTTCATTCATCCCGAAGCAGAAGAAAGCACCTATGCTTCATACTGGCTGGGCGGAGACCGGAATGTCAATCTAAAAAACTGGACCGAAGCCTCCCCTTTGGAATATGTAGATAAAAACACCCCTCGTACTTTGTTTATCAACAGTTCTCAGCCCCGGTTTCATGCAGGAAGAGATGATATGATAAAAAAACTGAAAAGCCTCAACATTCCTACAGAATATCATGAGGTAAAAGATACTCCTCATTCTTTCTGGAGCGCTGAACCCTGGTTTACAGAAACGCTGAATTACACCATCAGTTTTTTAAATAAAATTTTTAAATGATCTGAATATTTTTTGCATTGACAATACTCTTTCCCAATATTATCACCTTGAAATAAGCATATGAAAAAATTGTTGTTAATAGTATTCATTTCCCTGGCTCAATGGCTGCTGGCAGGAAATTCTCCCTATATAAAAATCACGGTTGCCAAAGACGGAAGCGGAGATTTCACCTCAATTCAGAAAGCAATTAATTCAGTAAGAGATTTAGGGCCTTCTGAAGCACTGATCATCATCAAAGCCGGAACCTATTACGAGAAAATTATAATTCCTTCTTCAAAGCATAAGATCACATTACAGGGTGAAAATAAAGATGTAACTATCATTACCAATAACGATTATTCGGGAAAACCGGATGCCTTCAACCAAAAAATGACCACCTTCAATTCTTATACGCTCTTGGTGATGGCTGATGATATTAAAATCAATGATTTGACTATTCAAAACAGTTCCTGCAATGAAGGACAGGCAGTTTCCCTTCATGTGGAAGGCGATCGTTTCAATAGTAGAAATTGCAATATTTTGGGTTGTCAGGATACAGTATATGCTGCGACCAATCACAGCCGGCAGTATTTTGAAAACTGCTATATCGAGGGAACCACCGATTTTATTTTCGGACAGGCCACTGCTGTTTTTAAGAATTGTATCATTAAAAGCTTAGCGGATTCTTATATCACTGCTGCCGCAACAGAAGCTGACAGGAAATACGGCTTTGTTTTTATCGACTGTACGTTAACGGCTAAAGAAGGTATTACGAAAGTATATCTCGGAAGACCCTGGAGGCCTTACGCCAAAACAGTTTTCATCCGTACGGAAATGGGAAAACATATCGTTCCCGAAGGCTGGAATCCCTGGAAAGGAGATAACATGTTTCCGGATAAAGAAAAAACCGCTTACTACGCAGAATTTGGAAGTAAAGGCGGTGGCGGAAACACAGTCAACCGTGTGAGATGGTCCCAACAACTGACGAAAAAAGACTTGAGAAATTACAGCTTAGAAAAAATACTGGACGGCTGGAATCCTGCCAATTAATCTACAAATTTTACCTATACACCAAAAAATGAATAAAAAATACGTACTCTTCTTCAGTCTATTACTGTCTGTATTCACATTTTCACAACAGAAACCCACGCTGTTCTTAATCGGCGATTCTACCATGGCTAATAAGGAAAATCCGGATAAAAATCCCGAACATGGCTGGGGACAGATGCTTCCGGTATTAATGACAACAGGAATTGATATTCATAATCATGCAACCAACGGAAGAAGCTCCAAAAGTTTCAGAACCGAAGGAAGATGGGATAAAGTAAAGAAACAGCTTACAAAAGGAGATTTTGTGATCATCCAATTTGGTCATAATGATCAGAAGATTAATGACTCGACACGTTTCACCAATCCTTATACCCAGTACAGAGCCAATCTGGAACGTTATGTTCAGGAAACTAGAGAAAAAGGCGCCATTCCTATTCTTATGACCTCTATTGTCAGAAGAAATTTTAATGAAAATGGTGTTTTGTTAGATACTCATAAAGAATATCCGTTAGTCACAAGAATGGTTGCTCAGGACCTCAAAGTACCATTTGTGGATCTGCAGCTGCTGACTGAACAATTAGAAATTTCTTACGGGCCAGAGAATTCCAGGAAGTTGCATCTGCATTATAAAAAAGGAGAGATTGCTTATTATCCTGAAGGAAAAGATGACGACACCCATTTATCAAAATTAGGCGCTGAATCCATTGCTAAACTGGCCTCAAATTCCTTAAAAACATTAAAAACAGGATTAGAAAAATATATAAAGTAATGTTGGCTAAGACGAAATAGTCTTTGCGCCTTTGTGATTCACTAAAAATATCAGTTTTAAAAAAATAAGAAAAATGCAATTTAAAAAAGAACCTTTCTTTAACGGGAATTCTGAATGGGAAGACCTTGGAAATGGGGTATCCCGTCAATTTGTAGGATACAATTCCCAGGTGATGATGGTCATTGTGAAATTTGAAAAAGATGCAGTTGGAACCTTACATCAGCATTTTCATTCTCAGATCACGTATGTAGCTTCCGGAACGTTTGAAGTAACGGTAGATAACGAAATGAAAATCCTGCAGAAAGGGGACGGTTTTTTCGCACAGCCCAATATTTTCCATGGGGTAAAATGCCTTGAAGAAGGACAGCTGGTGGATGCTTTCACACCTTTTAGAGAGGATTTTCTTCTTTGATAGAACAAAAAAATACCATTCCTGACCTCTCAAAACCATGAACACCAATACGTAAACAGTTTAGTCATGTTAAAAAACATTTCACATACCGTCTTTTTAATGGCCTGCGGAACATTGATTTCTATTTCTGTGCATGCACAGCGATTATTACAATTAACGTATCATCAATCTGCAGAAAACTGGAACGAAGCCTTACCTATTGGCAACGGAAGATTGGGAGCCATGGTTTTCGGAGGCGTTGCACAGGAACATCTTCAACTGAATGAAGAAACAATATGGGCCGGTGAGCCGGGAAACAATGTCCCGAAAAATACTTTTGACAGCATACAGAAAATCAGGAAGCTGTTGAATGAAAACCAATTTGAGGAAGGTCAGAATTTATCCAACAGAACGTATCCCAGAACCGCTCCAAAAGACCTGAATTACGGAATGCCTTATCAGACCATGGGCGATATATTTTTAAATTTTAAAAACCATGATAATTTTAAAAATTACAAACGGACTTTAGATATTGAAAAAGCAGTAAGTACCGTTTCTTATGAAGTCAACGGGATAACTTTCAATCGGGAGATTTTCTCATCATTTGTAGATAATGTCATCATCATCAGGCTCTCTTCCAATAAAAAGGGAAGTTTAAACTTCTCTATTAACGCTTCTACCCCACATTTGAAAAAATCGATTTCTACAGACAAAAATCAATTGATCATTAACGGTACCAGTGGCTCGGTGGATAATAAAATAGGGAAAATTAATTTCAAAACGCTTGTAGTTCCTGTTTTAAAAGGTGGTAAATTAACCTCAACAGATGATACATTAACTATTTCCGGAGCCAGTGAAGTGGTGATCTATCTTTCCATCGCGACTAATTTCAAAACGTATAATGACCTTTCAGGAAACCCGGATCTCAGGGTTTCAGAATATATACATAACGCTTTAACAAAAAAATACAAGCATGGATTACAGGCTCATATTGAGAAATATCAGAACTATTTCAAACGCGTGAGTCTTGATCTCGGTACAACTGCACAGGCAAAAAAGACAACAGACATCAGGATAAAAGAATTTGCTACCGAAAAAGATCCCGATCTGGTGGCGCTCTATTTTCAGTTCGGACGTTACCTTTTGATATCATCTTCTCAACCAGGAACCCAGCCTGCCACCCTCCAGGGAATCTGGAATTATCAACTGAATCCTGCATGGGACAGCAAATACACAGTCAACATCAACACTGAAATGAATTACTGGCCGGCAGAAAACACTAATCTTAGTGAAATGCACGAGCCTTTGTTTGATATGATTCAGGATCTGTCCGTTACCGGGCAGGAAACAGCAAAGGAAATGTATCATGCAAGAGGCTGGAATATGCACCACAATACAGACCTGTGGAGAATTACCGGAATTATAGATGGCGGTTTCTACGGCATGTGGCCAATGGGCGGTGCGTGGCTTACTCAGCATCTTTGGCAGCACTATATGTACACCGGAGACCGGGCATTTCTTACAAAGTATTATCCGGCTTTAAAAGGCTGTGCACTGTTTTATCTGGATGTTCTCCAGCAGGATCCCTCAAAACAATATCTGGTCGTTTCTCCTTCCATGTCACCGGAGAATAAATATCGCAAAGGAGTTGGAATTTCAGCCGGAACCACTATGGATAATCAGTTAGTGTTTGATGTTTTTAATAATTTCATAGCTGCTTCAAACATTTTACATGAAGATCAGGATCTCGCGGAGGCAGTAAAAGTTGCATTATCCAAACTTCCTCCCATGCAGATCGGGCAACATGCCCAACTTCAGGAATGGATGAAAGATATGGATAAAACGGATGATAAGCACCGCCATATTTCTCATCTATACGGATTATTCCCTTCCGGACAGATCTCTCCCTTCAGAAATCCTGAACTTGCAGAAGCCGCTAAAAATTCAATGATCTACCGTGGCGATAAATCTACAGGCTGGTCGATGGGATGGAAAGTGAATTGGTGGGCCAGATTATTGGATGGAAACAGGGCATTCACTCTGATTTCAAATCAATTAACCCCTGCCCCAATGGAAACAAAAGGCCAGTCAGGAGGAACATATCCGAATCTTCTGGATGCCCATCCGCCTTTTCAGATTGATGGGAATTTCGGCTGTACCTCGGGGATTGCAGAAATGCTGCTCCAGAGTTATGACGGATGCCTTTATATTTTACCAGCCCTTCCGGATGCGCTACCCAATGGTTCCGTGAAGGGGCTGAGAGCAAGAGGCGGATTTGAAGTAGATATAGAATGGAAAAATTCTGCATTAACCAAATTAACCATAAGATCAACGTTAGGAGGAAACTGCAGGATCAGAATTGCTAAAAACCTCACACTTACTTCTGACATACAATTACAACCTGCAAAAGGAGAAAATCCCAACGGGTATTATCATGTGAATGCAATTAAAACCCCTCTGATCTCTGAAAAGGCAGTATTAAAAGGTTTCTCTGTTCCTGAAACCAATATTTCCGATTTCAATACTGAGAAAAATACAGTATCAGTTTTTGAAATAAAATAACCGCTTCCATACTTGCATAATTCTTAAGCTCACATTCAAAAACGTTATTTTTTTTAAAAAACAAATAATATAAAATGCAATCGGTTTAACAAATAAAATAAATAACATTATAATTATATAAATAAATATATACTAAAATATAAAAGTAAAAATTAATTATTCAATAAATTTACATCACATTAATCATATAAAATTATTACACATGAAACTCAATTTGAAAGCTATCCTGTCAACGGTAGCTCTAAGTTCTGCTTTTGCCCTAATTGGCTGTGGTCAGGAAGATATCAAAAACGAACTAACAGAAAATTCCAATGCAATTAATCTCAGTAATTCTTTAGAAGCCAATGCCGTTGTTCCTCTTGCCAGTTGCGTTGCTCCGGGATGGGCTTCTCAAAATGGCGGTACAACAGGAGGCGGAACTGCCGCAGAAACTACCGTTACCACTTATGCACAGCTTAAGGCAGCCATTGAAAACACCGCAGTAAAAGTGATTAAGGTGACAGGAACCATCACCGTTACCACCCGCCTGTCTCTTCAGGACCAAACCGGTAAAACCATTTACGGAACCAGCGGTGCCAAACTTGTTTCTACAGATCAGACAAAAGACGGATCGGGAATTATCAACATTAAAAGATGCAATAATATCATCATCAGAAACCTCATCTTTGAAGGGCCGGGAGCTTATGACACGGACGGCTGGGACAATGCTATTTTAGACGACTGCAGAAATGTATGGATCGATCATTGTGAATTCAGAGATGGTGTAGATGGAAATTTTGATATTAAAAACAAGTCTGATTTTGTAACGGTTTCCTATACTAAATTCCATTATCTGAAACCTCCAAAAGCAGGCGGTTCAGGGGGAACAGATGACCACCGCTTTTCCAATCTTATAGGATCAAGTGACGGCGCAACAGCAGATGCCGGAAAACTTAATGTAACTTTTGTACGATGCTGGTGGGCTCCGGGCTGCAGAGAAAGAATGCCAAGGGTAAGATTTGGTAAAATCCATATCATCAACAGCTATTTCAACAGTACGGTAAGCAACAAATGTATCGCAGCAGGAGTTCAGGCCAATATACTTGTTGACAGAAATGTTTTTGAAAATGTAAAAGAACCGATCAACCTGATGAGCGGCTATACTGCGGTAACAGCGACAGGTAATACGTTTACCAATGTTACCGGAAATACAGCAGGAAGCGGCACGGCATTTACCCCGCCTTATTCAATAGGGGCGCTCTCTGTTTCTTCTGTAAAAGCAGATGTTACTGCGAATGCCGGAGCTACCTTAACCGGAAATATCTGTACGGCATTTTAAGACAAAGGAATTTAAATACACAAGGGTAAAAAAAGGACTGAGATTTATTTCTCAGTCCTTCTTATTTTTCTGAAGCCATTTCGGATAATCTTTGTCAATCAGTTTTTGAGGAGCATCCCCAAACCAGCTGTAGCCGTTTCTTCTTTCTTCAGACACCTCGTTATAATTGTATTTTACACTTCCATCACGGTCTCCGAACAAAGGTTTATTGGTACTGATATCATAAAATCTTGCCCAGATCACGGAATTTTTATCTTCTGCTAAAATCCTTACGGTTTTCCCATTCTGCTTTCCAACATTGTAGCTGTACCCTTCTATATCATTCTGCTGAAACCACTGAATGGCAGACTGTACCGATTTTTCAATTTCCGGGGTTACGGGCTGCATCATCAGAAATCTTACAATATTCACAGATTCTCCTGTTGCCAGTGAAATTGGTTCAAAAGCTCTTGCCTTATCAGGCTTTAATGTTATTTCATTGTACTGGTCTGCCCAGATTGAAGGTTTCCCATTCTGAAGAACCTGTGTTTTTAAAATACAAACAATCCCTTTTTGTACTGCTGCTTTTGCCTTTTCTTTTAATTTCGGATCTACCGGATCAAAATCATTTTTACTTTCGGCTGTATTGTAAAGCACGGTAAGGGCATTGATCATTGCATTGTCATTGTAGGTTATCTGTTTTCTGTATAGTCCGGCATTAGGATAATACTGCGGAAAACCTCCGTTGTTATACTGCATCAGCAGAAGATAATTTATTCCCCTTTCTGCAGCTTTCAGATAATCGGGATTTTTTGTTGCCTGGTAGGCTTTTATCAGTCCGTTGATCTCCCGGGAAGTCGCATTGTTATCGATGGTGGCATGATCATCACCGGTTGCTTTTATTTTTTTCAAAAGGGATTTATCTATGGGAAGATTATAATTGACGACAGATTTATCATCCAGCTGCTTTCCCCAACCGCCATTAGGAAGCTGGTACATAATCATTTTTTCCGCCAGTGCGTCTTTTACCTGAGCGGATAAACCGATGGAAATTAAGGCAAAAACTGCTGTATAGATTGGTAATTTCATGTTTTTCGACATTATTTAATTTTAATAAGAAAAGGAGCTGCGATAATCTGAGACTGTTTCTGCAGGATATTCTCCCAGTCTTGCTTTGTTTTGATCTGACCGCTTTTCTGCCAGGCAAACCCTGCATAATACACTAATTTTTGATTTGGTTTTGTAACTACCAGCAAATTACTCTGGTCGGCCACTTCAGATTTTCTGGCCCACGATTTTTCCACTATGGCCGGATCTACGACAATTCCTTCTCCAACGAAGGCATCATCAATTTTTTCCCAGTGAAGATACCATCCATTTTTATCATTTAATTGAGTTTCGCCTTCATTGTTGTGAAGGGAGATTCCAATGGTATAATTAGGTACTTTTTTTTCTGTGGTAAAATTAGATTCAAACTTAGAAAAATTAGAACCGATATCTAAAGAAATTCGCTTCGTTTCTTTTACCCCGTATTCACTCCACGGATGGTAAGTGAGCTCAAAAACAGTACGCAGCGGACCTTCTGCAATCGTTCTGGAGGTTACAAAATTTTGGGAAACCTGCAGGCTGTCTTTCGACCAGATGCTGATTCCTCCTGTTCCCCTGCTGTTTCCGACATGGTAAGGATCATAACCCTCTCCTCTTGTATCTTTATGATAAAACATCGGATCGGTAAGATAACCCTTGTACCATTTGTTGATGATCGGTTTTTCTGTTCTTTTCAGCCAGATATCCACCCCACTGGAAAGTGTACTGCTTTTAATTCCCTGCAGTGCTTCCTGCTGGCCTTTCGGACCATACACTCTGAAGGCGATTTTATCATTTTCCCAGGCATAATCATCCACTCTTTCCGGAACCAGGCGTGAGTATGTGGTTACACGACTTTCAGGAATCACAGTTTTGTCCGCACTTATAGTATAGGTGTTGGTTTTCTTTGCTTCAACAGCAGCAAGGAAAAGAAGTTCGTCATTTTTTCCATCATTATCATAGTCAATCCACTGTATTGGGAGTACGTTATTTTGATGATCCTTAATCCTTAAATCGCCTTCTTTATTTTTACTCAAAAATGATTTCAGTTGTGATACAGGAACGGAAACCACTTCATTTCTGGCAAAATCCAATGTATTTTTCACCTGAATGGAATTCTGCGCCTTCATCATACCCATTCCAAAAATGCAATCGATTGCACAAATGCATCCTAACAAGGAAATTTTATAACTCAACATATTGTATTGTTTTTTCAAATGTAAAAAATATTTTGTTTACATGGCAAAAAATCCTCATTAATGATGAGGATTTCATCTAAATGTATGGGATTATTACAAAAACAGAGCGTTTCAGATCCTCTTACTCGCTCCAGAGAGAAGCGGAATGAAGCTGCAAAAGTTTTCACGTTCAGAATTAGTAATTATTAATGCATAAACATCTGCTTTTGTATTCCCGAAAAGTGTGTCATTTTTGATGTCTAATCAATCTATAAAAAAACCTCTAACGTAATGTCAGAGGCTTCTTTCTTTAATTATTTTTTCATCATTTTATCTTTATATACTTTTCCGTTGATTTCGTAGGTTATAAAGTACATTCCTGTTTTTAATGAGGATACATCCAATACATTATCTTTCATTGAATGATAGGAAACTTTATTTCCAGCACTATCATACAGCATAATATTCGTTACTTTTTTATCGGTAAAGAAGGTCAGCTGATCCTGTACAGGATTGGGTCCTACAGCTATTTTTTTAGCTTCTGTTTCATTGACCGCTAACAGAGGTGTTCCGGTTAATCTAAATTGATCTACACCTGCACCCCAACCCCAATCGTCATCAAGATATTTAAATTTGACTCTAAAGGCTGCATTTTTATAGGCAGTTACATCAATTGTTTTGGCTTCAAACAGCATATCACTCGTCTGGGTGAAGACCTGTATCCAGGCTGTTCCGTTCCAGACATAGACAAAAAAGTCTCCTGAACCGGCATAATCTTCAAGCGAATAATTAAAGCTCAACGATAGGGTTGCGTATGAAGTCACATTAACTGGTGGAGAAATCAGGTCTGCTTCGTTTTCATATTCTTCATTAAGGTCATCATCAAACATAGCTCCATTGGATGTGAAGGGCTGATATCCGCCTCCGTATTCACTGACACCAAATGTCCAACCGGCTGTCCCGGTAATCACATTCATTTCCCAGCCTGCAGGCATGGTAGAAGTTTCAAAATCTTCGCTTTGAATTTGAGAATATCCCCAAAGACTTCCTAAGCACAATACTAAAGAATAAAATTTTCTCATTGTTATATATTTTTGGTGTATTAAATTTACAAAATTCCATATACAAAATAATAAAATCACATAAAAAGTGTAAAATACGCTATAAAATCAACAATAAATCAAATTGAAAATAATGAAATACACGATAAACACTGTGTTTTCATTGCTAAAACTTTAATTACAAAAAGCATAAATCATTTACAGGGAAAAGATGAAAAAATCCAAAAAGATATCATATCAATCATAAATTATTAAATAAATACCCATAATACACACCCGAAAAAACAAATCTCACATGTATTTATTTTTTATTTTATGTATAACTTTTTCGGTTCAGATAGTATAAAATTTAACAGTAAAAACAAAGAAACGATCCATTGGTTATGAATATTAAAATCAAGAAAAACTCATAAATGTCGCACATTAGATAATTCTTTCAGTATTTCTTCATTTTCGGTGTAACATACCTGCTGTGATAAGTGTCTTATAAGAGAAAACTAAAAACTTCGTGAAAATAATTATATCTACCATCGCTTTATTAATGGCTTCTTTAACATTTGCTCAGGCCGAAAAAGATACCGTTGTTAAACAAAAAGAAATAGAAGCCGTAACACTCGTTGCCCGAAAAGCAACTGTAGAATCTAAAGCCGACAGAACTGTTTTTAATGTTGCCAACAGCTCTATTCTTGCAGGAAACACAACATGGGATGTATTAAGAATGACTCCTTTGGTAAGTATTGATAATAATGATGCCATCAAAGCGGAAGGTGAATCTGTTACTGTATATATCAATGACAGGAAATCTGTGTTTACCGGGAAGGAATTAAAAGAATATCTTGCTACTATTCCTGCTGATAACCTGATGAAAATCGAGGTGATTACCAGCCCGTCTTCCCGCTATGAAAGTGCAGGATCAGTAATCAATATCGTTCTTAAAAAAAGGGATGACGAGGGAATGAAAGGCAGCGTCACCTTCAACAACAGACAGAATACAAAAAACTCACAGTACACCAACCTTAACCTGAATTACCACAAGAAAAAATTCACACAGACTTTAATAGGAAGCTATAGTAATAATACGCATGTAGAAAAAAACGATAATATCTACACACTCTACAAAGACAACGATGTTAAATACATTAAGAGTGAAACCACAGACAAAGGTCAGAGCCCTTCCCTCTCTTCTACTTCGGAATTTGCTTTGAATGATAAAAATACAATCGGGCTTATCCTGGAATATTACCAAAGCAAACGGTCTTCCTCTTCTGATGCTGAAAACAGACATTATATGAATGATGAATTTCAGGATTCTTATATTCAGAATCAGAATTCATCGGGGCTTAACCGTATGTTAGGAAGCAATCTCTTTTATAAATATTACGATAAGGAAAAAAACAGAATCTTAGATATTAATCTAGGTACCAATTATGAATCACAGTCGGATAATAATGATATTATCAAATACGTAAGTACTTCACCAATCCCCAGAGAAACAGGAATTATCAGCCATAACCAGACCCGCAATTATTATCTGAAAGTAGATTACACTCAACCTTTGGGTACATCCGGCGGTACACTGGAAGCTGGCGGTAAAATAGATTTCAATAACAATGTGGTGCCTTATGATCTGTATGGAAACAGTCTGGACCTTCCGGAAAACAGTGATCTTCGAAGAAATGACAACTTCAGGTATGAGGATAACATCAGCTCCATTTATCTCAATTACAGCAAGACTTTTTTCAAAAAGCTGGAAACAAGAATCGGAATCCGGTATGAGAATACCCACTTCAAATTGCAACAGGATGTAGCGGGTACTCAAAGAAAAGAGTCTTACGGAAAGTTTCTTCCCAACCTTTTGCTGAAATATTCATTTTCTGACAAGTATGATTTAAGCCTTACCTATAACAAAAATATCTGGCGCCCATGGTATGCAGAATTCAATCCTTTCCTTATTCCCAATAATGAAGGAATTTATTCGCGGGGAAATATGGATCTTGATCCCAACCCAAGTGACAGAGTTGTTATGAAATTCGGGATTTTAAAAAAGTATTTTATTTCTGCAAGGTACATGTTTACCAACCAGGATTACTGGACGACTTATACTGTTGAAAATAATAAAACAATCACTTATCCGGGTAATTTCACTGGAAAAGTTCAAAAATACTATCTCTATGCCAATACAAACCAGACTTTCCTGAAGAATAAGCTGAGCGTGAACGTAGGTCTTGGATGGTATTACAATGACAACAGTGATTTTAACGCAAAAAATAAACTAGAGAGTGCAAGAGATTACATTAGCTACCTGAGCGGTTCTACAAATATTTCGTACACGAATCTGTTTAATAAGAATATTAATGTAAGTGCATGGGTGGAAATTTCAAACCAGAATAACGGAAATTCTTATGCCAATAAAGCCAATATTTTCCACAATATTGCTGTCACCAAATTATTTCCCAAAACCCAGATGGAAGCCAGCATCCAGCTTATGAATATTTTCAAAAGACCCAACTATGATGCCACTACCTACAGCGAAACAGGAACGGTACGAAACTCATCAAAATGGGACTGGTACGGAGTTTCTCTTTCATTCGTAAAACGTTTCGGAAATCAGAAAGTAAAAGATAATACTAAAACTGATCTTGAAAAGAACAGTGGCGGCGGAAAATAAGAAATAAGTTTGATTAGTATTTTTAAATGATTTATATATAAAAAGCTTCACCCAACAATGAGTGAAGCTTTTTTATTGCTTTATGTAACAGATCGCCTATTACAAACCTTGATCGGGGTGATGTTAATTTAGAATTTCATTCATCTTTGTTAAAATGATAGGTTCACCATCAGTCACTACAATCGTATGTTCATGTTGTGCCATATACCCTCCTTTATTACCCACCATCGTCCATCCATCCTTCAATTCTATTGCAGTATTGGAAGTGGTTGAGATGAATGTTTCAATAGCTACCACAGAATTCTTTTTGAATCTTCTGGTATCAAAACGGTTTCTGTAATTAAGTAATTCATCCGGCTGCTCGTGTAAACTTCTTCCAATACCATGTCCGGCAAGATTTTTAATCACCTTAAATCCTCTTTTTTTAGCTTCTGTTTCCATAAGGAATCCGATATCTGCAATTCTCACGCCTCCTTTTATTGAACTGATTGCTTTCTGCAAAATATCTTTGGAAGCATCCACTAATTTCTGATGCTGGTTGATGTCTTTTCCAATGATAAAGGAACCTCCATTATCTGACCAAAATCCATTGAGCTCTGCCGACACATCAATATTGATTAAATCTCCTTCTTTCAGAATTCTCTGATCTGTTGGTATCCCGTGGCAAAATTCGTTATCAACACTTATGCATGTCCAACCCGGAAATCCATACGTCAGGTGAGGAGCAGATTTTGCTCCGAAATCGGAAAGAATCTTTGCACCATATTCATCAAGATCTTTCGTCGTCATACCAGGCTGAGCATAATTTATCATCTCCTTCAAGGTATAGGCAACCGCTTCACTTGCTTTCTGCATTCCTATTAATTCCTGTTCATTTGTTATTGACATGGTCTCTTTTTTTTATTATTTATATAAGTTTATATGTATTATCAGAATCCATTTGAAATAGCCACTTCAATTTTTTCATTCCGATCATTACATTTTCAAAAGTAATAACTTTCCGGTACACTAAAAAACAGAACTGTATTAATTACCGCCAGATTTGTTTATACTAGTTTAAAAACAAATTACTTTTTTGACAAATCATATTAAACTTCTATGTTTTCAGTGCATTAAATATTAAACTCTTAAATTGATTTAACTATATTAATAAAAAAACAATCTTTAAAAAAGTTAATTTTGTTTTATAATTTTCTAAATGAGATTTAAATATATTTTTTGTTTTATTTTTCTTTCTTACAGCCTAATGAATGGGCAGTCGCCTCAGCAAAAATCTATCGACAGCTTATGGAATCTGGCTGTTGGTAAACATTCATATGCTGAAAAGGGAAGCAAAGAAATGTTGAGATTATGTACTGAAGTTTACTATCAATCCAAAAATATAAATTACGACAAGGGAACCTTAAGAGCACTTGTAAAGATGTCTGAGATTTATCAGAATGAGCAAAATTATAAAGAAAGCCTGAACAAAATTAATGAAGGGCTGGCCCTTGTTGAAAAGACCGGCAACTATGTCATCTGGTCCGATCTGCTTACATTGGAAAGCGGTATTTACCGGGAAGTGGGATATTATGATAAATCCAGAAAAAACTGCCGTAAAGCTTTATCTATAGCCAATCAAATTACGGAAACAGACAGAAAACATATTGCCAGATCAAATATCTTCAGACAGATAGCAGGCACTATAGATAAAGAGAATACACTACCCAATAAATATGATTCAGTCAGGTTTTATTATGATAAGGCGTATGCAGAATCTAAGGAATTAAGCAATACATTTCCTCAGAAAAATAGATATCTCGCTAAAAATGTAAAGAATATAGCATCTATTTATCTCCTTCAAAATAACATTCCTGAGGCTGAAAAATATTTAAATGAATTTGAAGACTTAACTAAAAATGAAAAAAACAGTGTTGAGTATATTTCTTTCTATACCCTTAAAGGAAATATCGAAAATAAAAACAGAAATTATGATAAGGCTCTTGAATATTTTAACAATTCAATACATCTTTCAGAGAAATATAAAATCCTACCCTCAAAGTTAATCGACAGTTATTCGGGAATTGCAGAATCTTACTTTGGTCTTCAGGATTATAAGAATCAGGCTTTCTATCTTACAAAAGCAAAAAAGATAACCGACAGTCTTGCTGATGCTGAAAAGAAAATCGTTAATAATATTCCGTCAGAGCATAAAGAAAACAATGAAAGTCATCTGCTATTGTATGCTATTCCCATTCTTACCCTCATATTATTACTTCTGCTCTATTTTTTCTTTGTCCGAAAAAAAACAGCTTCCAATAAGGAGACAACTAAACCCGTTGAACAAAAAAAAGTACCTGATGAAGCCTCTTCAGATCTGTTGCAAGAACAGAGTTCAGAGAACAAGGATTTACACAGACTGGATCACATTATTGAACTAGCCCTTAATAATGATAAGTCTTTTTTTCTGAAGTTTTGCGAAATATTTCCGGCATTCAGTCAAACGCTTTTATCAATAAGTTCTCAACTTACTCCGTCTGATCTGGAGTACTGTGCTTTAATGAAATTAAATTTTGACACGAAACAGATCGCAATAGTAAAGAAAACTTCTGTAAGTTCTGTAGAAAGCAGAAAATATAGAATAAGAAAAAAACTCAATATTGACAGTTCTGAAAATATTTATAAATGGTTGATGAAAATTTAAACAATGTAACTTGACTTTTGAAGTTCAAAACATTTATTTCTTCATTTTACTCTAAAAACTATTAGCGTTAAGAAAAAAAATTTCTCATCGTTATTTTTTTGTTATCCGCCGCATTACTTGCTATCACCTAATAACTCCACTTTTTATTTACTTAATTATTCATGAAAAAAGAAACACTTCTAGGTAGTTTCTAAAAAAAAGTAAATTAAAAATTTTCAATCCATTAAAATTATTATATTTGCAAAAACAACACAATTAAAACAAGGATGATCGTAAAAAAAACCAACACATTGCTGAAATTTCGCAATTCAAAGCTTCTAAACAGATTTAAACAATACTTAATCTTATCAAAAAATTAAAGTAAAATAGGGTGATATTCCAGGATTAGCAATGATTTTTTTCTGTAGAAATCGGTCATTCTTATAATTACTGGATCTGCTTATATTTTATAAAAAAATAAATTATTTAAACACTTATTAATGAAAAAAAATGTATTTGCGATTTTTGCAATCAACTTATTGTGCGCGCAAAATATCGGGATTAATACCATCACTCCTGATAGCTCAGCCATTCTGGAGGTAAGCGCAGATTCTCCGCCGGGAAATTCCGGAACCACTAAAAAAGGATTTCTACCACCCAGAGTATCACTTACCGGAACTAATGATATTTTTACCATTCCGAATCCGGCCAATGGTCTCCTTATTTTTAATACCGCCGATGCAGGTATTTATCCTAATGAAGTAAATGCCAATAACTTTTATTACTGGAACAGCAATAACTGGGAACGTCTAGTATATACAAGCGCTGTTCAGGAAGCGGTAAATCCAAGAATATTCTACATTGAAGGCAGTGATAATCAAACTTTCACTTCTGCAAACATGAATATTGCAACAGGTACGCCCAATGACAATGTCGTAACCTTTACAACCCCTTCTATTAACGTTAAAAATATTATTGCGTTTAACAGTACAAACTCAACTTTCACAGCAAATGTAACAGGTATTTATGAATTTTCTGCTTTTGTTAATTACAACCCCATGGCTAGTACCGCAGGAATTCCGACTTCCAGTTATCAAAAAAGAGCATTCCTCAATTTAAAAATTCAGAAATCTACAGATAACGGAAATACATGGAATAATGCAATAGGATCAAGATCCGGATGGGGTGAGGATGGAGCCGGCACTTTAAAAACAGTCATTTTACTTGCGACACCCCTTCAGTTAAATCAGGGTGATAAGGTAAGACTCGTCATCGCCAATCCTTTTAATTCAACGGCGTCCAATGACCATTGCGGAGCGGGAAATTGCTATATAGGCATTGATGCGGCTAACAACATTCCGACTTCTAAGGGACTTCAAATACAGTTACTAGATTACAATATAAAATAACTATGAAAACGTTACAATTTTTCTTTTTTCTTTCAATATCAATGATCATATCAGGACAAGTAGGGATAGGAACATCAGTTCCGAATGGCTCTGCGGTACTTGAACTGAATGTATCAAATTTACCTGCCAATAATAAAAAAGGGGTTCTCTTGCCGCGGGTTGCTTTATTAAGCAACACTGATATCGTTACCATTCCTAATCCGGCTGCAGGTTTAACGGTTTATAATATGACTGACAACAGCTCCGGAGCTACAGCAGTTCTTGCTAATACTTATTATTACTGGAATGGCATCAACTGGATTGATCTTGCCAACATAACGGAAGTAAAAAAAGAACTGCTCCCTCAAATATTCTTTCTTGCAGAAGGCAATAACAGTATTACGACTCCACAAAGCCCGATATCAGGATCAGATAATGTAAATACTGCTCCGGTTCTGGTTGATTTTTCGGCAGGTTCAATCATTTTGAATACGGGAAATAATATTTCTCTCCTGGACGAAAATAATTTTAAAGTGAACAATTCGGGGAATTATGAAATCTCCGGTTATATTGGATACAATCCTCAAATTCTTTCATTAACGACTTCAACGAACATGGAGTTTACTATCCAGATCTCCACAGACAACGGAAGTACATGGTCACCCTTGGCCAAAACAGTTGGTGTATGGGGTAATGGACTTACACAAAATAGCAGAACCAACAATGTTGCTCCGATAGTGGTATCCTTAGCACAGAATAACCTCATCCGCTGTACTGTCTTTAAAACAGCAGGAACAAACCACGGAAATACTGCCAGTATAAGCACCGCAACCGGACTTAATTATGGTAAAGTTTTAAAAATTCAAAAATTAAACTAAGATGAAAAAAATAATTATACTTGCATACATTACATTCTCATACATCTGCATGGGACAAGTAGGAATAGGAACTACAAACCCAGATGCATCGTCTATTCTGGATATGGATGTGAGCTCTATTTCTCCTAAAAAAGGCTTTCTGCCACCGCGTGTAAATCTTACAGGCAATACCGATGCAACTACTATTATATCTCCGCCAAAGGGAATGTTTGTTTATAATAAATCGGCAGCAGGAAGCGGAAGTACTTTAATCAAAGCAAACTCCTTAGTTGTGTGGAATTCTACGATTTGGGAAAGCCTCAGTAATCTACCCGAGATCAGAACTTTAAAAACGCCTATCGATTATGTATTATCATCAAAAACACAACAGGACTTCACAGTAGCGGAATTAGCGAGCATAAACTCAAGCCAGCCTGTAATTGTCCCATGGCAGGCAAGTGACGTTTATGTAAATAACACCAGCGATATCCAGTTATCAGGGAATACATTAAAATTTCTAACAGATTCTTATTATCAGATCTCAGGAGCACTTAATTTTAAAGTTAATGTACTGGTAGCAGGAAATTCTTCCCAAATAGTGGTTGCTCTCCAATCTTCTACGAACGGAATAGTATGGAATACGGTTTTCTCCAATAGTACTCCCATAGAAAAAAATGCAGCTAATAAAACTCAAACCATTTCGTTTCCCAACTTTATTCATCATTTTTCACCCAATGATCTTTTGAGGGTCGTTGTATATAAACCGGCTGCAGCCAATTCTTATGTTTCAAGTTCAGGAGTTCTTGTCAATGTTCCTGGTACTGATATTACAAAAACGTTTAGAATTGTCAGGATCCAGCAATAAATATCATACGTTTAAATACAGAGCAAAAAAAACACAATCAATTGATAAACAAATAATTAAAATACATCCAAACAGTTCTGACAGATTTTATCATAAATTGTCAACCCTGATTTTATAGCCAACATATCTGAATATAATAGTTTTGCCGCAAAAACAAAATACATTCTGTTATGGAGAAAAAAATAGCATTCCTTTCTTTTTTTATCTGCGGTGTTTTCACCTATTCTCAAGTAGGCATCAATACCAGCTCCCCTTCTGCTTCTCTGGATATTGTAAGCAAAGGAAATACATCAGCAACAAAAGCATTGGAGGTAAATAATTCCAGTGATTTAGAAATGGTTACCGTGCTTAATAATGGTAACGTAGGTATTGGTGTGGCAAATCCTACGGCACAATTACATACTACCGGTACGGTAAAAATGGATGGCTTAGGAACAAATACTATCAATACAAAGGTACTGACTACAGATACTGTCGGTAATGTCACTACAAGATTAACCAATACCTTACTTCCACAAATACTTGCCGGCGGAGACGGTACAGATGCAGTATCTGCTTCGCAAACTATATCTGCTATAAATAACACGCCTGGATATACCAATAATTTGACATCCAGGATTTTTACCATTTCACAAACTTCTTTAGTTACTTTTTCTTATAGTTTGGGCGCTCTCAATATATTGACTTCTTCTGGAAGCAGCGCTTTTAATGACGGAGCGGCAAAACAGATCGGTGCTAATTTAATATGGAAAAGTTTACCTGCCGGTAGTTCATTCGCTGTGAATGGAATATTATGTACGAACGCAATGCCTATCTCAAATACAAACAATAAATATACAAGCGGGACTTTTTACCAGTCAAATAGCTGTTCTATTGTTTTAATTCCGGGGACTTACGCTGTTGAACTACAGGGCTTCTTAAATGCTTTTGACAATATCCAAGGAATCATGGCTAGTTTTGGAGGCTCTCCATATGACAGACTTGATATTTCAGCAACACCCGTTCAATAATTTTTAACAAATCCCTTTATAATGATGAAAAATTTTAATTGGACATTTCTTATTTTCTCTTTGGTCTCTGGCTTTTACAACTGCCAAATAGGTATAAATACGAATCTGCCTTCGGCAATGCTGGATATTGTAAGCAAAGGAAACAGCAATACAACGAAAGCTTTAAAAATAAGTAATTCAAGTCCATCAGAAATGGTTACTGTTCTTGATAACGGTTATGTTGGTATTGGGACTCCTAATCCGACAGCCCAGCTCCATACTACAAATACAGTACGGCTGGATGGTCTCGGAACGAATGTTACTAATACAAAAGTGATGACGGCAGATGCTTCCGGAAGTATCACGACAAGACCAACCACATCGTTTTTACCGCAAGTATTAGCCGGTAGTGACGGAACAGATGCCGTATCTGCGACACAAACGCTGTCTTCTATAAACAACAATGCAAGTTATACGAACAACTTACTTACTAAAAGTTTTACGATTTCGCAGACTTCCTTAGTTCTTTTCTCGTATCAACTGGGAATAGATAATATCGTAAATATCTCCGGAACAAGCCTAACTGATGGATCCGACAAACAATTAGGAGCCCGCTTAATATGGAAAACCCTCCCCCCCGGCAGTCCATTTATAGTGAATGATGTTATGTCAACTAATACATTGCCTTTTACAAATCTAGCTGCTGCCTATAGCAAAGGTACTTATTATCCGAACGGAAAATATTCTGTTATTCTGAGCCCCGGCAGTTATTCAGTTGAATTAAAAGGGTTTGTTTTCGCTTTTGATAATGCTCAGGGTATAAAAGCAACTATTGGAAATTCTCCATATGACAGGCTTGATATCACAGCAACACCACTATAAATAATAAGCAGATTAAATAAAAATTATTTGACAGCTGATAGTACGAAATTTTAGAAAAAAACGAATTCGATTGTAATTATGCTTGATTTAAAAAAAATACATATAGGAAAGCTTATTAAAGCCAGACACCAGGAATTGAATATTTCTGTTGACCGAATCTGCAAGTTTTTCAAACTTACGGAAGAAGAAATTATGAATATGTTTAAACAAAAAAGTATGAATTCTGATGATATACTTAGATGGTCTAAACTATTAAAATATGATTTTTTCAGATTCTATTCTCAACACTTAATTTTATACGCTCCCCAAATGAAAAATACTAAAAATGAAAATATGACTCTTCCGCAATTCAGGAAAAACATTTATACAAAAGATATTATCAATTTTATTTTAGAGGAAATTAATACGGGGGCAAAAACTAAAATAGAAGCGGGGGAATACTATGGAATTCCCAAAACCACACTCTATAAATGGATAAGCAAGTATAACACAGCTGAAAATCTGGAAACCCCCGACTGAAAAACCTAATAATAACTAATAACATAATTATGAAAAAAACGAATTTCCCCAATTACAAACGCATATACACAGATATAATTTCAAAAAAGTATCCTGAAAAAGAAAAAAAATGCAAATACATACTTCAAAAAAAAGAAATATCTACTTTAGATATCATTAAAATCAATGAAATCATTTTTGGAAATACAGATAAAGAAGAATCCATCAATAATCAAAAACACAGATCTTACGACGAATCTGCAGTATTAGAGATTTTAAATTACCAGAAAAAAAATAAGTTAAACAATTCTCAATTGGCCAATCATTTTAAACTAAGTAGAAATACGATTGCTAAGTGGAGAAAAAATTTCCCGGTTTAGCTTATCAAGAAGGCAACTCACATCTTAAAAATTTGCTATGCAGTCTTCAACTCATTTAATACTACTTACTACCAATATTTTCGATTCCGAAATATTGAAAGAAAAAATTTTAGTTTTATTGAATATCAGCCTGGAACAATACAGTATTTATAGCATATCGATTATACTTATAATAATCGGATTTATCCTTTTTTACAGAAGAACAAAATAATATAATACTGCAACAAAGTATCTTTTAAGGCATAAAATAAGCCGCTTACATTATTGTAAGCGGCTTTATGATGTGGTCCCACCTGGGCTCGAACCAGGGACCACCTGATTATGAGTCAGGTGCTCTAACCAACTGAGCTATAGGACCTCAAAATTTGGTTAAATTTTGTGTTTGCAAAAATAGTAAAATTTCTTTCAC